>Ga0307372_10001753_pt1 | contig 37195 bp, 34 predicted proteins | sample OX1MG_FD_202533 | JGI IMG/M metagenome (GOLD analysis project Ga0307372, IMG submission 202533) | Soil microbial communities from Risofladan, Vaasa, Finland - OX-1 | ecosystem: Environmental > Terrestrial > Soil > Coastal area > Acid sulfate soil | place: Finland: Risofladan, Vaasa | collected...
CGCGCGCGCGCAGGACCCGCCGCAGGTGGTGATCGTCGGGATCGGCCAGCATCGGCTCATCCATGTCAGCCACACGAAACTGCGCCAGCGCGGCGACGCGCCGGGGCCACTCGGCGAGCGTCACTTCTTGGCGCCGCGCCGCGAGAAGAGTCGCGGCGCGTGCTCGCGCACATCTTCGCCGCGGTGCGCGGCCAATTGGCGCAGCAGGTCCGCGGACGTCTCGTCGAGCTCCGACGGCACGTCCACGACCAAATGAGCAAAGAGGTCGCCGCGGCCGCGGCCGTGCAGGTGGGCCACGCCCTCGTGGCGGATCCGGTGCACCGTACCAAAGGCGCTCCCGGGCTCGACGTCGATCGTCACGTGATCGCGCAGGGTTGGCACGTCAATGGTGGCCCCCAACGCCGCCTGAGCGAACGTGACGTGAGCCTCGTGGTGCAGGTCGTCACCCACTCGCTCAAAGCGCGGATCGGGCCTCACCCGTAGGTGCACGAAAAGGCGACCCGACGGGCCGCCACGTGGTCCGGCGGGACCCCGGTCCGCGAGGCGCATGGTTGATCCGTCCTCCACCCCAGGTGGGATCTGGACGGTGAACGTCGAGGTCTGCGTGACGCGACCGTCGCCGCGACACGTGACGCAGGGAGTCTCAATGCGTTGGCCGGTCCCCGAACACCGCGGGCACGGCGTCGAGGTCATCATCTGGCCGAGGATGGAGTTGCGCACCCGGCGCAGTTCGCCCGTGCCCGCGCACTCGTCGCAGGTGACCGGCGAGGTCCCCGGCGCGCAGCCCGACCCCTGGCAGGAGCCGCATCGTTGGGGCAGCGTCACCGATACCTCGTGGGCGGCGCCAAAGGCGGCGTCGTCGAGCGTGATGTCCACCGTCACCTCGGCGTCGGGTCCCGGCTGGGGTCCCCGGCGCTGGGGACGCGCGCCCAGACCGCCGAAGAACATGTCGAAGATGTCCTGGACCGAGCCGGCCCCGAAGGGATTCCCGGCACCCATGTCGGAGCCGAACCGGTCGTAGTTGGCTCGGCGCTCGGGGTCCGAGAGGATCTCGTAGGCCTGGGAGACCTCCTTGAAGCGCGCCTCGGCGTGCGCGTCGCCGGGATTGTTGTCGGGGTGCAGCTCGCGCGCCAGACGCCGGTAGCTGCGCTTGAGCTCGTCGGGACTCGCGTCGTGCTCGACCTCAAGCACGGCGTAGAGGTCGGCGCTAGCCACGCTCGTCGTCTCCGGCGAAGTGGCTCGACAGGTGCTGGGAGACGACGCGCGCCGCCGCGAGTGCCTCGCGGTACTTCATTCGGGTCGGGCCCAACAGTCCCACGGCGCCAGCCGGCTCACCCTCCACGGTGACCGGCGCGACGATGACCGCGCAGGTGCTGAGCAGCTCGTAGCCGTGTTCGGTGCCGATCGCCACCGAGAGCCCTTGGTCGAGCATGTCCTGGACCAGGGTTACGACGAGTAGTTCCTGTTCGAGGATGGAGAGCACCTGGCGCACCGTCTCGACGCCGTCGAAGACCTCGGCGACCCGCGACGAGCCGCCGATGAAGACCTGCTCGCCGTCGGTGGTGGGCCGCTCGGCGTGCAGGGCGCTGGCCGCCTCGCGCACCAATGTCGCCACGTGATCGTGGCGTGACGGCACCTGAACGCGCGCGTCCAATGTGGTCCCGATGAGCAGCGCGTTGAGCTGGCGCGACGCCTCGGCGACGTCAACGTGAGACGCGTCGAAGGTCGAAAAGATGCTGTGCTTGACCACGGAGCCGTCCGAGAAGACCGTCACCAGCATCTGGTGCCGGGCGTCGAGGTTGACCAGCTGCACCGACAGGATCGTGGCGTGCGAGTGCCCCGCACCGATCACCACGGAGGTGTAACTGGTGAGTTGGCTGAGCAACGTCGCGGTTCGCTCCAGCACGTCTTCGACCTCGCCGCGCACATTGGTGAAGAAGTCGCGAACCCGGACCTGCTGGGCCGGTCCCAACGTGCCGGACTTCAGATGGTCGACGAAGTAGCGGTAGCCCTTGTCGGTGGGCACCCGTCCGGCCGACGTGTGGGGTTGGGCCAGGTAGCCCTCACGCTCGAGGGTCACCATCTCGGAGCGAACCGTCGCGGGCGAGACGGCGAGGTCCGCGTTGGTGGCGACCGACGACGACCCCACGGGTTGGGCGGTGTCGACGTGCTCGGTGACCACGGCCTCGAGGATGGTGGCCTTGCGGGCGTCCAGGTCCGTGCCCGACGACTGGGGTTGGGGGGCGCGACGGGCCATGGTTCCTCCTGTTAGCACTCAATTCTACCGAGTGCTAGGCGCGTCTCGCACCCACGGGCGGCGCTCCCGGGGTCGCGAGTGCCCACCAAGTAGCGTGCGCCGGTGCACGACATCCCCGCCCCCACTCGCGTCGGACCGCCCCACTCGGGTGCCGAACGCGACCAGCTCGACGCCTGGCTGGACTTTCACCGCGCGACGATCCTGATGAAGTGCGCCGGCCTCGACGTCGAGCAGTTGCGCGCGCGTCCGGTACCGTCGTCGGACCTGTCGCTGCTCGGGCTTCTTCGTCACTTGACCTTCGTCGAACAGATCTGGTTCCAGATCGTGTTTTCGGGCCAGGACGCGACGATGTACTACAAACGCGACGACGATAACGACGCCGATTTCCACGACCTCGACAGCGCGTCGCTCGAGGACGTCGTCGACCTCTTTGAGCGCTCGTGTCAGACCTCGCGCGACCTGGCGCACGGCCACGACTTGAGCGAGATGGCGCTCGCGGTGCGACGCGGCCGCGAAGTGGACCTGCGCTGGATCTACATCCACATGATCGAGGAGTACGCGCGCCACAACGGCCACGCCGATCTCCTGCGCGAGTTGACCGACGGAGCGACCGGCTACTAGTCCTCTTCGAGGCGCAAGGCGGCGACAAACGCCTCCTGGGGCACCTCGACGCGTCCCAGGTTCTTCATCCGCTTCTTGCCCTCCTTCTGCTTCTCGAGGAGCTTGCGCTTGCGGGTGATGTCACCCCCGTAGCACTTGGCCAGCACGTCCTTGCGGCGTGCCTTGACCGTCTCGCGGGCGATCACGCGCCCACCGATCGCGGCCTGGATCGGCACGTCGAACATCTGACGCGGGATGAGCTCCTTCAATCGTTCGGCCATGCGCCGCCCGTAGTAGTCCGCGTTGGTGCGGTGCACGATGGTGGAGAACGCGTCGACCGGCTCGTGGTTGATCAACAGGTCCACTCGCACCAGCGCGCTGGTGACGTAGCCGCCGGGCTCGTAGTCGAGACTGGCGTAGCCCTTGGTCCGGCTCTTGAGCGCGTCAAAGAAGTCGATGACCACTTCGGCCAGGGGAATCGTGTAGCGCAGCTCGACGCGCTCGGTCGAGAGGTACTCCATCTTGCCCATCTCGCCGCGCCGGCTCTGGCACAGGTCCATCACCGGGCCCAGATGCTCGGCTGGCGTGATGATGGTGATCTCGAGTAGCGGCTCGTCGACGTGGTCGAGCCGACTGGGGTCGGGCAGGTCAGTCGGGTTGTCGATGTCGATCTCGGTGCCGTCGGTGAGGAAGGCCCGGTAGGCCACCGAGGGCGCGGTGGCGATCAGCGCTAGGTCGAACTCGCGCTCGAGGCGCTCGCGAACGATCTCCATGTGCAGCAGACCCAAGAACCCGCAGCGAAAGCCGAAGCCCAGCGCGTGGCTGGTCTCGGGCTCGTAGGTAATCGACGCGTCGTTCAGCCTGAGCTTGTCGAGCGAGTCGCGCAGGTTCCCCAGGTCGTCGCCGTCGATCGGGTAGATCCCGCAAAAGACCATCGGCTTGGGGTCGGCGTAGCCCTCGAGGGCTCCGGCCGCCGGCCGGGCCGCCTCCGTGACGGTCTCGCCGGAGCGCGCGCCGCCGACGTCCTTGATCCCTGCGACCAGGTACCCGACCTCGCCGGGACCCAACAGGTCGACGGCCACCATGTCGGGCGTGCGCACGCCGATCTCTTCGATCTCGTGGTTGGTGCCGGCCTGCATCATGCGGATGCGCACGTGGTTGCGCAGCGATCCGTCCACCACCCGGATCGAGCTGATGACCCCGCGGTACTGGTCGTAGATCGAGTCGAAGACGAGCGCGCGCAGCGGTGCGTCGGCGTCACCACGCGGCGCCGGGATCCGCGCGACCACGGCGTCCAGCAGCTCCGGCACGCCCTGGCCGGTCTTGGCCGAGATCAACAGCACGTCCGCCGCCGACAGACCCAGTACGCGCTCGAGTTCGTCGCGGCACCGATCGGGGTCGGCCGCGGGCAGGTCGATCTTGTTGAGCGCGGCCACGATCTCCAGGTTGTGCTCCAGGGCCTGGTAGCAGTTGGCCAGCGTCTGGGCCTGAATGCCCTGGCTGGCGTCGACCAGCAAGACGGCCCCCTCGCAGGCGGCGAGTGAACGACTGACCTCGTAGCCGAAGTCGACGTGGCCGGGCGTGTCGATCAGCTGCAGGACGAAACCCTTGTAGTGGACGCGCACGTTCTGGGCCTTGATCGTGATCCCGCGCTCGCGCTCGATGTCCATCGAGTCCAAGTACTGGGCGCGCATGAGTCGCGGGTCGACCGCCCCGGTGATGTCCAAGATCCGGTCCGAGAGCGTCGACTTGCCGTGGTCGACGTGCGAAATGATGGAAAAGTTCCGAATTCGGTCCGGCGTCACGGACGACGAGGGAGTGGCCACGGTCCACTCAGGCTACCGCCCGGTCGTTTGCGTCCCTCTGCGAGGGGCCCACCATCGCACGACTGGTAACGTTGTTGAGCCCGCCGCCGACCCGCGGCACGATGAACGAGGACCCCATGGCCAACATCAAGAGCCAGATCAAGCGCAACAAGCAGAACGTCGTCGATCGCGAACGCAACAAGGCCGTCAAGTCCGAGCTGCGCACGCGCACGAAGAACGCGGTCGCCGCCGCCGGCACCGAGGACGAGGAGACCGCCCTGCGCGCCGCCATCAAGCGCATCGACAAGGCCGCCGCCAAGGGCGTCATCCACAAGAATCAGGCCGCCAACAAGAAGAGTGGCCTGATGCGGCGCGTCAACGAGTTGCGTTCTCAGGCCTAAGGCCCCGCGGTTAACGGCGCCGCGCGCCGTCGGTCAACCGAGCCAGGCGCGCCACCAGCACCTCGATCACCGTGAGGTCGGTTACGTCGGCGTCGCCTTCCAGGTCGCGTCCCCCGTAACTCACGCCGCCCTTCAGATCGACGTCGGCGTTGGTGACCCAGCGCACGGCGGTGGCGATGCGTTCGGCACCGAGGCGTTGGCTGGTGCGCAGGATCTTCTCGGCGGGATATCCCTTCATGGACAGCACCACACGCGCCTCATCACGGTCGCGCACGCCGCTGCCCTCTAACCGGGCCATCGCCAGGTAGTGGCGCTGGAGGATGTTCACGATCTGCAGGCCCGCGCGGTCCTGGGAGTCCAGCATGCGCCGAGCCGTCACGATCGCCTTGGTGACGTCGCCGGAGTCGATCGCGTCGGTGAGGTCCCAGGCCGGGACTCCCCCGGCGTCGCCGACGTAGTCCTCGATCTGGCGGACCTTGAGGGGGGCCGAACCGTAGATCGCGCGCAGCGACCGGGCCAGGGCATCGACGCGTGCGACGTCGTCGCCGACGCGTTCGGCCACGAACTGAACGGCCGGCGGGTCAGCCACCACCGCGTACTGGCGGAACTTCTCCTCGATGAAGTCCGCGCGCGCGCGCTGGTTCGACCCGACGTTGACCTCAATGACGTCGCTCGCGGCCTTGACGAAGCGGCTGGACTTCGCGCCGACCACCGCCAGCACGAGCGCGGTCTCGGGGCTGGGGTCCTGCATCCACGCCACGATCGGCGCCGCTTCGTCGGCCGTCAGCAGCTGCGCGTCGCGCACCACCACCACGCGACGCTCCACCAGGAAGGGTGGTGTGTTGAGGGCCTCGAGGATGCGCGGCGCGATGGACTCGGCGCCGCCGGTGACGTCCTTGGCCGTGAAGTCCTGCAGCGCCACCGCCGGGTCCAGGTCACCGAGGGCGATGGCGACGGCGTTGTGCAGCGCGTCGTAGACCATCGTGGCGTCAGTACCGACGACCACCACCGGACCGCTCACCGCGCCTCCATCACCGCACCCAGCGCGTCACGCACGCGCACCGTGGCCCCCACGTCGTGAGCGCGCACGACGCGACATCCTCCCGCGATCCCCAGGGCCGTCGCGGCGAGCGACGCCTCCGCACGTTCCAGGACCGGTAGGTCGAACATCGCGCCAAGGAACGTCTTGTTGGACGCCGAGAGCAGTAGTACCGAGCCCAACTCGGCCAAATCGGTCGAGTCGCGCAACAGCTGCAGCGACTGGGCGGGTGACTTACCCAGGTCCAGCCCGGCGTCGAGGATGACCTGACCCGGCGCGAGGCCGGCGTCGTAGGCCCGTCGCCGCAGTTCGGTCAGGACGTCGCGCACCGTCGCGGTGACGTCGTCGTAGTGGGGGTGCGGATCGGCAACCCGCGGCGCCAGTCGAATGTGGGTTGCGACCACGGTCGCGCCGGCCGCTGCGGCCACCTTCAGATACTCGGGGTCCGCAAAGCCGCTGATGTCGTTGCCGACCACGGCACCGGCTTCGAACCCGGCCGCCGCGACGCCCGCACGCCAGGTATCGACACTGAGCGGCACGTCGAAGCGCCGGTGCAGCTCCTCGATCACGGGGATCACCCGGTCGAGCTCGTCGGCTTCGCTGACCGGCGCTCCGGGGCCTGCGCGCACGCCCCCGACGTCCAGGATGTCGGCCCCCTCACCCACCAAGAGTTCAGCGCGCGCGAACAACTCGTCGAGGTCGTAGGTCGCGGCCGGCTCGTAGAAGGAGTCGGGGGTGCGATTGAGGATGCCCATCACGAGGGCCCGGTTGGTCACGTCGTGTGTGGTCGCGCCCATGGTCAGGACCAGCGGTCCGGCCGGCCGGAAGGAACGCACTAGTAGAGACGGCTGCCGAGACGCCGACGGTACGTGACGTAGCGAGGGTCCTCGGGTCCGAGAGCGTCGAGAACCTCGAGCAGGCTGGCGCGAGCCCCCTCGTCACCGGACTGCTCCAACAGGTGTTCCAGCGTGAGGTCGATGTCACCCTCCAGGGACACGCCACTTCGCTGGAGTCGTATACGCGCCAGCACGGTCTTGGCACCGACCAGATGCGTGAAGGGGGCCAGGACCGTCTCGGCCTCGTCGAGGCGGTCGCTCGCCCTCAGCAGTTCACCCAGTGCCACCGCGGCGTCGGCGTTGCTGGCGTCCAGTTCCAGGGCTTCGCGCAGCGAGGTCTCGTCGCCGGTAGCGACCAGGCGGTCCACGACCGTGGCGCCCGGCGCGAGTCGCTCGACGAACTCGCGCACCGCGCCCTCGGGGACGGCGCCCACGAACTGATCGACGATCTGGCCGTCGCGCAGGGCGAAGACCGCCGGGATCGACTGCACGCCAAAGGCCTGGGCGACGCGGGGATTGGCGTCGATGTCGACCTTCGCCAATTGAACGGCTCCGTTGGTCTCGCCGACCACCTTTTCCAGGATGGGGCCGAGCGTCTTGCACGGACCGCACCACTCCGCCCACAGGTCCACCACGACCGGCACGGCGCGCGATCGCTCGACGACATCGGTGGCAAATGTTGCGTCCGTCACGTCACTCACGGCGGCCAGCCTAACGGTGCGCCTCACGAGAAGTCGGCGTGCGCGAGCACTGTTAGCCTCAGCGCGTATGGGCGCTCCAGCGGGGATTCACGAGGACCGCGTCAGCACGTGGATGGCGAGTCGAGTGGCCGCGCGGCCCCCTCTCACCTTCGAGCTGATCGCCGGAGGTCGCTCCAATCTGACCTTCCTCGCGACCGACGCGACGGGTCGCCGGTTTGCGCTGCGCCGCCCGCCGGAGAGCCACGTCCTGCCCACGGCTCACGACATGGTGCGCGAGCACACCGTGATCTCCGCGCTCTACCCCCTGGGTATCCCCGTCCCGCGACCTTTGGGCCTCTGCACCGACGAGACCGTTAACGAGAGGCCCTTTTACGTCATGGAATTCGTCGACGGCGAGATTCTGCGTGACCGCGACCAGGCCGAGGCCGCGTTCGACGAGGCCACCCGCGCGGTGATCGGCGACCGCCTGGCCGAGACACTGGCTCGCCTGCATGACGTGGACGTCGACCGCGCCGGACTGGGTGGACTGGCTCGCCACGAGGGCTACGTCGAGCGCCAACTACGACGGTGGCGCACCCAGTACGACCAGATGCACGTGGACGGCGTCGACGACGGGGGCCTCGTGGGGGCGGTGGGCGACCAACTGGCGGCGTGCGTGCCGGCCCAGCAGCGCGTCTCGGTCGTGCACGGCGACTACCGGCTCGACAACACCGTGCTGCACGACGACGGCTCGGTGCGCGCGATCCTCGACTGGGAGATCTGCACGCTGGGCGATCCGCTGGCCGACGTGGGCATGCTGCTCGTCTACTGGGCCGAGCCGTTAGATCCGATGTCCGCGCTGCTCACCAACGCTCCGACCACCGCGCCCGGCTTCGCCACCCGCGACCAGGTGCTCGACGCGTACGCGCGTCACTCGAATTTGGACGTCACCAACATCGCGTATTATCGAGCATTCGGCTACTGGAAGTTGGCCTGCATCCTTCAAGGAGTCTTCGCGAGGTATCGAGCGGGCGCTACCGCCGGAGACCAGGGCAGCGTCGCTGAGTACCCGACGCACATCGCGACGCTGGCGCTGAGCGCCAAAGAGACTCTGGAGCAGACCTGATGGACGACGAGATCTACGACCGCATCATCTACCTGGCGGATCCGGATCTGCACGAACCCGTCCTCGTGGTCGCCCTGGAGGGCTGGATCGACGCCGGACTGGGTGCCAGCACGGCCCTGGGGGCGCTGCTGGGCTCCATCCCCACCGAGGTCCTCGCGACCTTCGACACCGAGTACTTCATAGATCAGCGGGCCCGGCGACCGATCGCGCGCATCGTCGACGGCGTCACCACCGAGCTCACCTGGCCCGAGATCCAATTGCGCTACGGGCGCGACGGGGACGGTGCGGACATGATCTTCCTGGTCGGGCCCGAGCCGGACTTCCACTGGAGCGACTTCATCGACGTCGTCACCGACGCTGCCGGCCGCTTCGACGTCCGCCTCGTGGTGGGACTCGGTGCGTTCCCGGCGCCGACACCGCACACCCGTCCGGTGCGCGTGATCGGCACGGTGCCCAAGGCCAGCCGACACCTGCTCGACACGGTCGGCAGCGTGACGGGTGAACTCGAGGTTCCCGCGGGCATCAGCGCGGCGCTGGAGTTGGGATTCGCCGAAGCCGACCTGGACGTCATCACCCTGTGGGCCCGCGTGCCCCACTACGTTGCGTCGATGCCCTACCCGCAGGCCGCGGCGGCGCTCATCGAAGGACTGGCGCGAATCGCCGGGCTGACCCTGGACGCGGGGCAACTGCGCGCATCGGCCGAAGAGGCCCGTCGACGCGTCGACGAACTCGTCACCAACAACCCCGAGCACAGATCGATGGTTCAACAGCTCGAGGACGCGGCCGACGAGAGCGAGGGCACGTCGCTCGGGACCGAACTGCCGAGCGGTGACGAGCTCGCGGCCGAGCTCGAGCGCTTCCTACGCGGCGAGAGCGCCTAAGCGACTCACGCGTCGACGTCCCCGGCTTCGATGGCCAGGCCCAGCCCCAGCGCGTACCCCTCGAGGAAGACGGCCGACTCACTCTGACGCGGGTGCCGATCGGCGAACTCATAGAACGCGCTGGAGTGATCGGCCTCGTGGAGGTGGGCCAGCTCGTGGACCAGCACCGCGTCGATCACCCACTCGGGACACTGGCGAAGCCTCGTAGAAACCCGGATGTCGCGCGAGGCCGGCGAGCACGAAGCCCACCGCGAACGTTGGTTGGAGACCCAGCGCACGGTGCTCGGGGCCACGCCGTCGTTGTAGAGATCAGCGAGAACGCGCGCGCGCTCTTCGAGGGCGGCGTCTCCTGCCGACACCTGCGGGCGCTGGGCGAGGAGTCGTTCTACGAGATCGTCGACGAAGATCGTTCGGTCTCGTCCTCGCAATCGGGCTGGGATCTGGACGACGATGCGGCTCCCCGACCAGTGGGCGGCGCCGGTCTTCTTCCGACGCGTCGACGCGCGAATCTCGACCTCGGGCCGATCGAAGCGCGGCGGCTCGATGAGGACCGAAGTGTCGCTCGTCGGGACCATGCGTCGGGTCATCAGACGATGACGTTCACCAGGCGCGGGGGCCGCGACACGACACGCGTCGGCTCGCGCCCCGCCAGGGCGGCCACGACCTTGGGATCGGCCAGCGCGAGCGCCGCGGCGTCGTCTTCAGAGGTGTCAGGGGCGACGTCGAGTCGTGCGCGGACCTTTCCGTTCACCTCGACCACCATCGTCACGGTGGCCTCGCGCACGAGGGCCGCGTCGGCGACCGGCCAGGGCTGGAGATGCACGGTGGTCAGGTCGGGGTGGCGCGACTCCCAGATCTCGGCCGTGACGTGGGGAGCCATGGGAGCGAGCAGCAGCAGCATCGTGTCGACGGCTTCGTCGAACGTCACCCGGTGCGCCCCCTGGCCTTCGCGAGCCCACTTGGACAGGGTGTTCATCAGCTCCATCAGGGCGGCCACCGCGGTGTTGAAGTTCCATCGCTCGAGGTCGCTGGTCACCTTGGCGATGGTGCGATGCACCGCACGTCGCGCGGCGAGGTCGCGCTCGTCAGCTCCGTCGTGTAAGACCACGCCGTCTTCGTGCGCGAGACGCCAGACTCGATCCAGGAATCGACCACAGCCCTCAATGACGTCCTCGGACTGGTCAACCCAGTCCATGTCGTCCGCCGGAGGTCCTACGAAGAGGTGGAAGAGACGCAGGCCGTCGGCCCCGACGCTCTCGTAGTAAGCCTCGGGCGCCACAAGATTGCCCTTGGTCTTGCTCATCTTCGTGCCGTAGAGACGGATCATGCCCTGCGTGAAGAGGCGGGCGAATGGCTCGCGCGGTATTCCCGGGGCGAAGCCGGTGTCGTCGAGGGCCTTGACGTAGAAGCGCGCGTAGAGCAGGTGCAAGATCGCGTGTTCGACCCCTCCGATGTACTGGTCCACGGGCAGCCACTTGTCCACCTCGACCGGGTCGAAGGCCCGGTCCGGCGTGAAGGGATCGGCGAAACGCAAGAAGTACCACGACGAGTCACAGAAGGTGTCCATGGTGTCGGTTTCTCGGCGCGCGGCGCGCCCGCAGTTCGGGCAGGGTACCAATCGCCACGCGTCGTCGGTGGCGAGCGGCGACTGACCGGTACTGCTCATCGTGACGTCGTCGGGCAGCAGTATGGGCAGCTCGTCCTCGGGCACGGGCACGATGCCGCACTCGTCGCAGTAGACGATGGGGATGGGACAGCCCCAGAACCTCTGGCGCGAGATCAGCCAGTCACGCAGGCGGTAGTTGACCTTCGCGACACCCTGGGCGTGCTCGCCGAGGTAGTTGGCCGCCGCCCTCTTGGCGTCCGCGGTATCCAGACCATCCATGAAGTCGGAGTTGATGTGCGGTCCGTCGCCGACGAAGGCTCCTTCGTGTCCGTCCGGCGTCTCCACGGTGCGCACGACGGGCAAGCCGTGCACCGACGCGAAGGCGAAGTCGCGCTCGTCCTCTCCCGGCACGGCCATGATGGCGCCCGTGCCGTAGCTGCCCAGCACGTAGTCAGCCACGTATACCGGGACGGTGGTGTGGGTAAACGGATTGATGACGTAGCTGCCAGTGAAGGCGCCGCGCTTTTCCAGATCGACGCCGGCCTCGGGCGACATCTGACGCTCCAGCTCGGTCTCGCTCAGCGCCTGGTCGACCAGGGCGCGAACCCGGTCGCGTTCCGCGTCGGTGGTGAGTTCTTCCAGCAACGGGTGCTCGGGCGCGATCACGGCGTAGGTGACGCCGAACCCGGTGTCGGGCCGCGTCGTGAAGACCCTCAATGCGCGTGACGGGTCGCTCGCGAGTGTCAGGTCGAACTCCACCCCCTCGGAGCGCCCGATCCAGTTTCGCTGCATGGTCTTGACCCGCTCGGGCCACAGGAGGTTGTCAAGGCCGTGCAGCAACTCGTCGGCGTAGCGCGTGATCTCGAAGAACCACTGCTCGAGTTCGCGCCGCTGCACCCGGTCGCCCGAGCGCTCGCACGTTCCGTCCGCGAGGACCTGCTCGTTCGCCAGCACCGTCTGGCATCCCGGACACCAGTTCACTGGCGCCTGCGCCCGATAGGCCAAACCGGCCTTGAAGAAGGTGAGAAAGATCAACTGCGCGTACTTCATGATCTCCGGGTCGTGACTGACGACCTCTCGGCGCCAGTCGTAGACGGCGCCGAGCTTCAGGACCGACGACTTCAGCTCGGCCATGCGCGCCTCCGTGAAGAGCCGTGGGTGGCTCCGGGCCTTGATGGCGGCGTTCTCGGCGTTCAGGCCAAAGGAGTCGAAGCCGAAGGGCGAGAGAACCGCCTTGCCCCGCATGGTCTGGTAGCGCACGATCAAGTCACCGAAGGTGTAGTTGCGCACGTGACCCTGGTGCGCCGGACCGCTGGGGTACGGGTACATGGTCAGGGCGTAGAAACGCTCTCGGGGGTCGTCGTTATCGACCTCGTACGTGCCGGCCTGGGCCCAGTACGCCTGCCACTTCGCCTCGACGGCGGCCACGTTGAATGGTCGAGCCATTGTGACAGTCTAGGAAACGCGGCGGCGAGGACCCCGTTGCGCACCGGAGGAGAACTTGGATCGACTCACCTACGTCCTCGTCCACGGCGCGTGGCACGGCGCGTGGTGCTGGCGCGACGTCACCGCCGAACTCGACCGACGTGGCGTGGCGTGGCGCACGCTGGACCTACCCAGTGGGCGCGACACGGGTGCCGGGTCCAGCGACCTGGCCGACGACGCGAGCGCTGTCGCCACCGCAGCCGAAGGCTCTGGCCCCGTCGTCCTCGTGGGCCACAGCTACGCGGGTGCCGTCATCGCCGAAGCCGCAGCCAACGTCGACGAACTCTCGTCATTGGTCTTTATCGCCGCGCTCATCCCGGGACTCGGACAGAGCGCCAACGACGCGTCACGTGAACTTCGAGTTCGAACAAGCCTCGATGAGGCCATCGTGGTTGACGGGCCCCTCCTGCGCATCGATCCCGAACGCGCGTCGGAGGCCTTCTACGGCGACTGTTCTCCGTCGGACCAGGAGTGGGCGATTGCACACCTGGGAACCCAAACGCTGGCCAGCTTCCTCAGCGCTCGCCAGACACCGGATCCTTCGGTCCCGCGTCGCTACATCCTTTGCGACCGCGACCGGGCCATCGATCCCGCTCTCCAGGAGTTGATGTCTCAGCGCTGCGACGACATCCTTCGCCTGACGAGCGATCATTCACCTTTCATCTCGCACGCGGAGGAATGCGTGAACGCAATTGTTGGGTGACACTGCAACAGCGCGAATAACCACCCCGCACGGCGATCGACGCAAGATCGTGTGTGTCTGAGGTGCGTCTACGACCGGGCGACCCCATTGCGGCGAACGCGTTGGCACACGTGTGTGCGCCACAGGCTCCACAGGGCGAACGCCGTGGCGATGAATGCAATCCACTCCCAACCACTTCCGCGGATCCCGAGGACCGCCGAGATAACGACGAGCTCGAGCGCGATGATGGCCACCATGCCAAGGGCGTAGGGGCCGTACTCACGCGCGGCGAGGTTCACCTTGTCCGACTCGTCGTCGCTGCTGGACCAGAACGCGCGCAGGACCGCCCTCTTTTCAGCGAAGCTGCAGCTCTGATACGTCGTGAGGTTCACTGCGTCGATCGTACTTGTGGCGAGTAGCGATCAACGGCGTATCGGTCACCGGAACTCACGGCGATCCCGAGGGCGACAATTTGGCCACAACACTTTTCAGGTTTGTTCAGGGGATCACGACCACACTGCGCAGTACCTCACCGCGGCGCATTCGCTCGAACGCGGCTTCAACGTCGCCGATTGCAATCGTTTCAGAGACAATGCGATCGAGTCCCAGGCGGCCCTGCAGATAGAGGTCGACGAGCATCGGAAAGTCGCGACTCGGCAGGCAGTCCCCGTACCACGACGGCTTGAGTGCCCCACCGCGACCAAAGAACTCGATCATCGAGATGGCGGGCATCATCGCCTCGGGCGTGGGCACACCCACTTGAACGACGACGCCAGCGTGGTCGCGCGCGAAGAACGCCTGTTCCAGCACTTCCGGAAGTCCAACGGCCTCGATTGTTACGTCCGCTCCAAAAGATCCAGTAGCCGCGCGCACCGCCGCCACGGGGTCTTCGCGACTCGAATTGACGGTGTGCGTCGCCCCGAGTGACTTGGCCCATTCCAGCTTGCGATCATCCACGTCGACGGCGACAATGGTCGTCGCGCCCGCGAGTCGTGCGCCCAAGATGGCGGAGTCGCCGACGCCCCCGCACCCAAACACCGCCACGGAGTCGCCGAGGCCGACCGCGCCGGTGTACAGGACGGCACCGATACCCGTCATCACCCCACAGCCCAGGAGTCCGGCAACCTCCGGCCGAATCCGAGGCACCTCGGTGCACTGCCCCGCGGCTACCAGTGTCTTCTCGGCGAAGGCCCCAATTCCCAGCGCCGCCGAGAGTGGCGTGCCGTCGGCCAGGGTCATACGTTGCGACGCATTCTTGGTCGAGAAACAGAACTGGGGCCGACCCTTCAGGCACGAGCGACAGCTTCCGCACACCGCGCGCCAATTGAGGATGACGAAGGCACCTGGTTCGAGTCCCTCCACATCAGGCCCAACCTTCAGGACCTCTCCAGCCGCCTCATGGCCCAATAGGAATGGAAAGTGCGACGATATTCCGCCCTCTCGATAGTGGAGGTCGGTGTGACATACGCCACACGCTTGAACTCTGACGAGCACCTCTCCTGGACCGGGATCGGGCACCAGAATCGACATCAACGAGACGGGTGCACCTTTCTCGAAGGCAACAACACCTTGAACCTGATTAGCCATGAGGCCCCTCTCTCGTGCGCGCGTCGCGTCATTGCCTGAGCCCTCTTGTTCGTCCCGGTTGATGATCAATCCAACTCCGCGAATGGCGCGGTCATGTCAAACGCAATGCCACCTCCGGCGCAACACGTGACGGAGCATAACGTCACGCGTGTCAGACCCGAGTGGAGAAGGGATCCGCATGGGTCGACTGATAACATCGAAGGACCCTTGGGGGTATAGCTCAGCTGGTAGAGCGCTTGACTGGCAGTCAAGAGGTCAGGGGTTCGAATCCCCTTACCTCCACAATGTGGGCGAGGTCCGATGACACAGGCCACTGGTACGCTTCGCATCATGAAGTTCACCGTTGCCGTCACCCACGAGGCGCCCTGGTTCGTCGCGAGATGCCTCGACGTCGACGTGGTGAGCCAAGGTGAGACGGTGGATGAGGCGCTGGCGAATCTCGAGGAGGCTCTGAGCCTCTACTTCGAGGGAGAGGAACTCCCCAACACACTCGAGCCGCCCCTCATCACCACGGTCCTGCTGCCTGCGTGAGCCCCGCGCTTCCCGTCGTTTCCGGACAAGAGGCCGTCACCGCGCTCGCTAAGGTCGGTTTCGCTCAAGTCGGTCAGCGCGGCAGCCACGCGAAGCTACGGAATCACGGCGGCCGAACCGTCATCGTGCCGCTTCACCGGGAACTGGCCCGAGGAACGCTCTCGGCAGTCCTTCGACAAGCCGGCCTGACCCCCGGTGAATTCCTCGACCTCTTGTAGACGTCCGATCCATCCTCTCCGGTGAAGAGCAAGGAAGTTCTCGATGTACGCGGGTGGAATTCGCTCGCCTACTCGATGTGCATCGACTGCACCATTGCTTGCGGGATCTGACCGCTCAGCGGTGCTCTGGCAAGTCCCTGCTCGGGGCGGCGTCAATGCCGAGCGTCCAGCCAAGGGCTTGTTCATCGACATATTCCCGCGCAACGGAGAGCAAAACGCGAAGCACGATTTCTCGAACTTGGCTTTCCGCATCGTTCTTGGAGGTTGCCGAGACACGAACAACCGCCGAGGTCGAGTGCGGCAATGTTGGGAGATGAACTTGAAGGGTCGAGAGACCCGTTTCGGCTGCGAGCGCGGCTCGCAACATTTCGGGGAATGCCTCCCGGTCTGTGACGCCCTCGATTCGGGGCCAAACCGTCACATCCCATTCCCGACGATCTTCCATAGCGGCAACGCTACGTTCTCTCACCCCAATCCAATGAACTCGCGTCCAGGGATTCGGTGCAAGGTTATGTCGCGAAGTGGTCATTGGCGTAACCAATTGGCGTAACGCAATCTCACCGGCCAGTAGTTCCAAGCCTTCCAGGGCGTTATTCGAATCCCCTTACCTCCACCAAGAGATCATTGGCCATTCGACTTTTCGCACTCGGCCTAGGAGCCCGCTGTTAGCAGTGTGTTAGCACTTCGAAGCGTCCAAGATCCAATTCGGCGGTTCATCGCCCTCGTACCTCGCGACTCATTTCCCTGCGATCCGGCTACGGCAGTCCGATGACCTACCGGCCCATCGACCAATTGCGTCCGCCGTCAGTCGTGTTCATGGTGATGAATCGAGACCCCTGCGAACGTTCACCTACCGCCAGACCGTGTTTGAGGTTGATGAAGATGAGGGACGAAAACTCTTGAAGTGGAATCGATCCCAGCGGCACAACTGATCCGCCATTGTCTGACACAAAGTAGAACCGGTGGGTCCCCAGACCCATGTCCAGGTACGCCGACGACGGTGAGATTGGCTCCAGGACCCCTCCGCTTGATCCCATGAAGATTCCAGGCGTGTGAATGGCTGTCCAAGTCGTGCCCGCGTCTGAACTATGCAGGAAGCTAAGAGCCATTCCTCCGCGGCACTGAGCCCACAAGGTCGTGGCGGACGTCGCCTGCAGTCCGCAAGCATTGAGACTCAACAGGTTTAACTCGGCATGTTCGGCGAATGTCTGTCCGCCGTCGGTCGAATAGTCGAGAAATGCGTACGGCTTCGTTGTCGTGCTTCCTGTGAGCCAGACACGGTTCCCCCAGGCGGCGATGTCGACAATGTCGCCAACCACATCGTGGTCGCGGGGTATCGGATGTGCCGTCCAACGCTCGGCGGTGGGCGACGCAGATAGGACTGACGTATCGGCACAACGGTACGGCTTGACCAGACAGGTCCGCTCAGTAGCGAAGAAGCCGGCGGACGACGTCGCCAGATCCATGATCGCCGCACCACGAGGAAGCGCCCATCGCACCCACTTCTTTGCGCCGTCGTGGGTGACGTAGAGCTTTTGGATTCCTGATCCAGATTGCTCGACGACCATTCCATCGTTCGGTGTCGCGAACAACATGAAGACGATTCTTCCGGATGGCAGTCCATCGAGAACTTGAGAGTTCGGCGGACTCGCCACCCGATTGAGGTCACCCAATAGGTACCCCGAGCGAGTGATGAACCATTGGCTGGTCTGGGACTCCGAGTTGTTCCAAAGCGTATAGATGAGGTCCGAGATTCCCGCCCGAGTCGCGAGCACCGGTTGAGCAGTAATGGGGGGTTCGAAGGGGGTTCCGGGAAACTCCTGCGCTCCAACCTCACCTGACCATCCGAACTGAATTGGAACTGTGAGGAGAACGAGGATGGGGGTTGCAAGGGAAACTGCAAGCGAGTTCCGGCGCATCAACGTCTTCCAACTTCTCACCCTTTGAGTCTTTCGCCATCCATTCTCGAATGCCATTCAGGAACATGACACTTCCGTCCGCAAATCATCATGAACTGACCTATTCGCCTTCAAGGGGCCATCCGTGAAATCGTTGCGGCCGACAATCGACTATCTGGAATCCACCGCCGGCAAGACTTCCGATGCAATGAGGCGGACGTGGTCCAGGTCCTCCATGACCAGCACTTGAAGATACATCCGAGAGACTCCGAGTTCACCGTAGTGAAGCATCTTGGCGACAACCTGCGCAGGTGTGCCAGCCAAGCCATTCTCTGATAGTTCGGAGACATCGCGCCCAATGTTGGATGCACGACGTGCGACTTCCGCCTCATTTTCACCGCAACATACGACGAGCGCAGCCGATCGGATCATCGTTGCGGGATCCCTTTGATTCGCCTCGCAGGCGTCGTCGACCAGGTCGTACAGAGACTTGCAATCGTCGTACGAAGCAAAGGGAACATTGAACTCATCGGCGAACGCAGCGGCAATTCGCGGAGTCGTCTTGCGCCCGTGGCCACCGATAATGATCGGCGGTCGAGGCGTCTGTACCGGCTTGGGTAGCGCCGGGCAGTTCGACAAGGAGTAGTGCACACCCGGAAAGTCGAAGTTAGCTCCGACCTCCGTCGCCCACAATCCGGTGATGATGGCGAGTTGCTCCTCCAACCTCTCGAAACGCTCTCCAAGGGCCGGGAACGGAATCCCGTACGCATCGTGTTCTTCTTCGTACCAGCCAGCCCCAAGGCCGAGCTCGACGCGTCCGCCACTCATCGCGTCCACTTCCGCGACGGCGATCGCCAGTGAACCGGGATGGCGGAAGGTTGCCGCGGTCAGGAGTGTCCCGAGGCGGATCTGATTGGTATCGCGGGCCAGTCCCGCCAGGGTGATCCACGCGTCTGTCGGCCCGGGCAGGCCCGAGACCGCGCCCATCTTGAGATAGTGATCCGAACGGAAGAAGCCGTTGAATCCCCCTTCCTCTGCAGCGCGCGCTATGGCGAGGATGTCGTCGTAGGTGGCTCCCTGCTGAGGCTCAATGAAGATTCGAAGTTCCATGCGGCAATCTTTGCATTCAGCCCACTGGTGGTCCAAGAGGGTTCTCGGCGAAGGCGCTGTTCCACCGCAGGGGATCGCCAATGCTTCTCAGGGCCTCTATCGCCGTGTGCGATCCCCTTACCTACGCGATGGTGCTTTTTCGGCTCACTTGTCTAGATGTATGTGAGACGAAAAATCGGATGATTCGGTGCGATTCGCTCTAGCTCAGATGGGGATGATGTTGCGCCCACGCCATCAAAGAAGATGCCCACCTCTGCCTTCCAGCGCTTCAAATACGCGCGGAGCACGTCCGCCTTCTCTGCGTCGTCCAACTCCGCGGCGGTGAAAGCCTGGACTTTACGTCCGACGCGAAGTTCGCCGTTCCCCGCCGCGCGTAGATTCCGCACCCATTGGGTAACGCCTCGAGGGGCCACCAAGAAGTGACCACCGTCGAAGATCAGCAGATTCACAGGATTCGTGCGCCACTCTCCGCTCGTGCGACCGCGCACCCAAAGGGATCGTGAGCCCCACACGCTGACTCCCATGCTGGTCGACAACTGCACGATTCGATTGAAGACATTCTTCGTGAACCAGCCCGGCTTGATGTATCGATCACTCGATTCCGAGGGAGCCATTCCCGAATTTTGTCACAGGGCTCATGGACCGCGAACTCGCACGACTTCCCGGGACGAATGGCAATCGCTCGGGGACCAGCAGTGCGGCTCCGAAATGCCGCACTACCGAACGAGGTACCCGGGGTCCTTCGAGGGTTTCTAGAGCGACTGCGGACTGACTCCGGCGCCGCCGCGCGCGTCGCTCTCGTACGCGGCCAGAGCCACGCGGAGGACTTCAACTGCCTCGGGTGCCCCCCACAGCAAGGGACCCTCACCACCCTTCAGCCACGCGATCCAGTGTCGCCCGGAGTCGCGGAAGCTGTTCGCCCAGTCGTCGTCAAGTGCGTGATAGCTGCGCGTCACCCCGTCGAGGTACACCTCCAAACTCGGCTCTTGGATCCCGCGGCCGGTGCACCGATTGACCCGGGCGAAGCCTCGCTGCCCGGTGACCTCCCAGCGCTCGTCGTTGGTGTAGTAGTCCGATCGCAGATACATCTCCGGGGCCAGCGTGATGTCCCAGACGCCGCGGATCCCGTTCTCGTGCTCCCAGATAACGGTCGTGGGCGCGTCGATCTCCAACCCGGGTATGACTTCGGTCGAACCCACCCACGCGCGCACCTCCCTGATGGGACCAAAGAGCCAGAGTGCCGTCGACAGTTTGTGCCATCCGTCGTCGAACAGCAGGATGCCGCGTCCACGCTTCGCCTGATCGAACTGCCACTCATATGTCTCGCCCGGCACCTCCCAGCCGCCTCGCCCGCTCGCGACCATCTTGAGGTGGTAGCCACTGACCGGTCCCAGCTCAGCCGAGTCCACGATCTCCTTCAGCCGACGCAGCGGGTCATAAAAGAGGTAGTTCTCCATGACTCGCAAAATTCGTTGGCTCTCGCGGACAGCGTCAAGCATGCGCTGGGCGCCGATCAAATCGTTCGTCATGGGCTTTTGGAGATTGACGTGCCAGCCATTCTCCAGACATTGGATGGTCGCCGACTCGTGCAAGACGATGGGGAGTAGGACTTCGACGGCGTCGACTGCGAGGCCGCTGGCGGCAAGATCGTCGATGGTCGCGTACGCGCGCGCGTTGGGCCAGTCGTGAAGGCCGCGGGCCCGACGTCTCTCGTTCACGTCCACGACGGCGACGACCTCGACGTCGGGGTTGTTCTCGTACGCACGAACGTTCAGGTCGTAGATGCGCCCTACGCCGATGAACGCAAGACGAATTGGTGTCCCTACGGGCGTCGAGCGCATCTACGGGCTCGACGTCGTGGCTCGCCAACGTGCGAAGCGCCCGCGACCCTTCAACAGGTGCGTCGCGGCGGAGTCCTCATGCACATTGGCAACGAGAGGTGACGTGGCTAGCCCCACCGCACCCACGATCATGACAGCCAGCGCCAGCGCCTCGAGCACGACGAAGCGAGGACCACCGCGGAGCGTTTCGCCGAACAAGACGTGACCGACTCCGATAGAAACAAACGGATTGACCAAGATCAGTGTGCTTTGCGACGCGGCGAACGGCCCCACTTGGAAAGCGCTCTGCATGATCACGAACGAGGTCAGTCCCAGGACGCACAATACGTAGAGCTCCCAGGACGTGAAGAGCGCACCCCACCCCTTCAACAGGACGTCGGTCATGGATTTGGTGACCGCGGCCAAGAGAGCGAAACCCACGGATGCCCCGGCCCCCAATAATAGTGCCCGCCGCCAGGCTGGCCCTCTCGAGCCAAGCAACGTGAGCGCCACCACGACCGCGCCCACCGTGAGCCCCGTTTCCCACCACAACGACGCACTCGGCAGCTTCACGCCGATCTTCGGCGACGCCAAGAAGAGGAACGCGCCCAGGCCGCCCGCGGTGGCGAAGGCCGCCATCAGGTCGCGGGCTCGCACCGGCGTGGCGTACCAGAGCCATAGAACCAGTACCAAGATGACGAGCTCGGTCACGAGAATCGGCTGGACGACGTCGAGGGCGCCGAGGTGCAGCGCGGCCGCCTGGCACGCGTAGCCCGCGGCCATGATGACGAAGCCCACGAGCCAGATGCGGCGTTGAACCATGTAACGAATGAGACCGAGAGATGGACCGTTCTTAGACGGGGCGTCTTCGACACCGAGCCGCTGGCAGATACTGGCGACGGCATTGGCGAATGCCGCGAGAAGTGCCAGGAAGACGACCACCGTGTGAGCCTACGTTCGAGCGACATCGGCACCACGCGTTGCGGGCGTGACGGATCCAACTCGCGATGGCTTCAAACCCCCGAATAGATTGAGAGAACGCCGGAAAGGGGGAGTATGCCGTTTGACCTGAAAGAACTCCTTCGCGAGCGTCACGGCGAGAACTTCCAGCTCCACGCGAAATACCTCAATCCCCAACTGACAAAAGTCATCAAGACCCTCGGCTTCGACCGCCTCTACGTGCGCGGCGAAGGGTGCTACCTGTTCGACGACGAGAACAAGCGCTACCTCGACCTGCTGAGCGGGTTCGGCGTGTTCGCGCTCGGTCGTAGCCACCCGGTGATCAAGGACGCGCTGCGACAAGCGATTGACGCCGACCTACCGAACATGGTCCAAATGGACTGCGCGCTGCTGCCCGGACTACTAGCCGAACAACTGGTCCAGCGAAGCCACGCCGGTATCGAGCGCGTGATCTTCGGCAATTCGGGAGCCGAGGCCGTCGAGGCCGCCATCAAGTTCGCGCGGGCCAGTACCGGCCGCAGCCGCATCTGCTACTTCGATCACGCGTACCACGGCCTCACGATGGGCGCGCTGTCGATCAACGGCTCCGAGGAGTTCAAGAGCGGATTCGGCCCCCTCGTCCCCGGCGCCACCCGCATCACCTTCGGCGACGTGGACGCCCTGCGCACCGAGCTGCGGGCTGGTGACGTCGCCGCGTTCATCGTCGAGCCCATCCAAGGTAAAGGGGTGTACGTCCTGGATCGCGAGACGTGGCGCGAGATCGAAGCCGCCGTGCACGAGGCGGGCGCCCTCTTGATCTGTGACGAGGTGCAATCGGGAATCGGTCGCACGGGCAGGTTCTACGCCTTCGAGCACTACGGCTTGACCCCGGACATCATCACCGTCTCCAAGGCCCTGTCGGGTGGATTCGTACCGGTGGGCGCGATGCTCACCAGCGACAAGATCGTCCGCAGCGTGTACAGCTCGATGGATCGGGCCATGGTGCACTCGACGACCTTCAAGGGGAACCAACTGGCGATGGTGGCGGGACTCGCCACGCTGTCGGTCTTCGATGATGATCACATCGTCGAACACGCCGCCGCGATGGGCGACCTCTGGAAGGCGAAGCTCGGCGATCTCGCGGCGCGCCACGAGTTCATCAGTGACATTCGCGGCGAGGGCCAGATGATCGGCATCGAGTTCGGCCGACCGGTGTCGGCCGGGGCGCGACGCCGCTGGAGGGTGGTCGAGGCCACGCGCACCGCCATGTTCTCTCAGACCCTCGTGGTTCCGCTCTTTCACCGCTACGGGATCCTCACCCAGGTGGCCGCCGACAACATCAACGTGATCAAACTCCTGCCACCTCTGATCGCCGGAGAGACGGAGATCGACCTCTTTGCGGGCGCCTTGGACGAGTTGCTCAGCGACGCGGAACGTTCCAGCGGATGGCTGGTGGAGTTTGGGCTCACCATGGCCAAGGGCGCCTTCAAGCGAACCCGTTCACCGGAGGGCGTCTCCTCGGACGCGTCGTGAGTCCCCAACTCCAACGTGGCGATCGGGTGGTCGTCACGGGCGCGGCGGGGTTCATCGGATCGGCGGTCACGCGTGCGCTGCTGCGCCGTGGCGCCCAGGTCGTCGCCCTGGTCGAACCCGGCGCTCCGACGTCCAATTTGGATGAGCTCGACGTCGAGCGTCGCGAAGTGGACATCACCTCGTCCGAACAGTTGCGCGACGTCTTTCGCGACGCCCGTTTCTGCTTCCACCTAGCCGCCAAGTTCGGCTTCTGGCCGAGGGACCCGTCCACGTTCTACGCGGTCAACGTCCAGGGAAGCAGAAATGTGGTGGCCGCCGCCACGCGAGACGGCGTCGAGCGCACCGTCTACACCTCGACGGTGGCGACGCTGGGCCTCTGGCAGACGAAGTCCGGGCGGGCCTCGACTGAGGACGACGTATGCGACCTGACACACCTGTTCGGAAACTACAAGCAGTCCAAGTACGTGGCCGAACACGAGGTTCTTCGCCTCGCCGCGCAGGGCGCTCCGGTGGTTCTGGTTCTCCCGACGATGCCCCAGGGACCCTTCGACTACCGACCCACGCCTTCCGGCAAGGTCGTCCTGGACTACCTCAACGGACGCATCCCAGGCTTCGTGACGACCGCCATGAACGTGGCCCACGTGGACGACCTTGCCGAAGGCCACCTCCGCGCCCTCGAACAGGGGTCTCAGGGCGTGAGTTACATCTGCGGCGGCGACAATATGTCAATGGAGCGCATGCTGCAAATTCTCGCGACCGTGACGGGCCTGCCTCAAGCCTCTCGACATTTTCCCTCCGTGTTCCCGTTGATCGCGGGCGGCGCCTCACAGTTCATTGAAGGCACTCTTCTCGGACGGGAACCGCGCGTGCCACTGGAAGCGGCCCATATGGCGAGCACGACGATGACGTTCGACGACACCCGCGCCCGCCAAGACCTTGGCTACACATCACGTCCCGCGGACCACGCGCTGTATGACTCGGCGCGGTGGTTCGCTGAGAACGGCTACGTCAGTGCGCAGAGGATTGCCAAACTACGTTGGAATCCACCCGGGTAGGCAGAGGCGGTCACTCCCCAAGCGAGGGAACCCGAATCACGGCATCAATGCTTCGTCTTGGACTCATTCAGCGTGACCGCAGCCCGAAACAGTGCCTTCAGCGCCTTCTCGTTGACCTTGACGCCCTCGCGGAAGTCAATGGCCCGCCGGGTGTTCCCATCGAGGCTGGAATTGAATAGTCGCGACGGATCCTTCAGGGCCGCCCCCTGGGCGAACGTCAACTTCACGACCTCTTTGTAGGTCTCGCCGGTGCAGATCATCCCGTCGCGATACCAGACCGGAACGCCCCGCCACTTCCACTCTTCGACGACGTCCGGCACGGCTTGCTTCAACAGTCGACGAAGCCGGCCCAGCAACTTGCCTCGCCAGTCGCCGAGCTCACTGATTCTGTCGTCGATCAGCTGAGACGGAGACTTGCTCGGTTGTGCTGAGCTCGTGGTCATGTTCATCTCCTCATCGCGATGACCTTCAATTTCTAACGGCCACCACCTCGCCAAATGTAACTGTCGTAGACGGCGAGATCCTCGGCACCCGGGCCCTACCGCCCGAGCAACTAGATAGCCGGCGAGAGTCCACCGTCGAGGGCAATCCCCACGCCGGTGATGTAACTCGCGCGCGCCGAGAGGAGAAACGCGGCGAGGTCCGCGAACTCCGCTGCTCGGCCGTATCGACCCAACGGAACTCCCGCCGCTTGGGCGCCGGACGCGTAGAAGTCCTCGAGCGCGGTGCCGCTCGCCGCGGCCCGGCGAACCCACTGCCCCGACTCGATCAAACCGATCAGGATGGCGTTGACCCGGATACCTCGTGCGCCCACCTCGTGGGCCAGCGCCTTGGTCAGAGCCAGACCCGCCGCGCGGGCCGCCGAGCTCGGCGTCGAGTTCGGGGGCGGTGTCCGGGCCAACGTAGCCAGCACGTTGAGGACCGACCCTCGGCTCTCGGCTAACGCGGGGAGGGCCAGACGTGTGAGGTGTACCGCAGCGATCACCTTGAGTTCGAAGTCGTCACGCCACGCGTCGTCGCTCGACGTCGCGACCGGAGACCCCGCTGACCTCCCAGCGTTGTTGACCACTCCGTCGAGGCGATCGAATCGCTCCAGCGATGCGGCCAGGAACTCGTCGAGTTGCACCGGGTCGGTCACGTCAGCCTCGAAGCACAACGCGTCGCCGCCGAGGCGAGCCTGGGCTTGGGTCAATCGGTCTTCGTCGCGCCCGCACACCGCCACGTGCGCACCCTCGGCGACGATTCGCTCGGCGAGGGCCAGACCGAGACCGTCGGTACCCCCGGTGATGAGAAAGGCCTTGCCGGCGAGTTCCAGGTCCACGACGCCATCCTAGGAAACCGCGTCACGTCGTTGGGTTGACCGACTCGTGTAGCGACCCGTGCGACGAAACTATCGGCGCCAGCGGATCACGTCACCAACGAGCTCCCAGCGAGCGGGGAACCACGGATCGCTCAACGTGTCAAACACGTCCCATCTCGCGATGAAGCGTTCAATGTCGTCTTGGGGCGTCAGTCGCCCGCGAGATGAACTCTCGGCGTGGAGAAGTCGCACAGTCGCGACGTACACGACGCTGCGTCCGAGGCGCTGGGCGCGCAGACAAAAGTCCGTGTCGTTGTGCACGATCGCCAACGTCTCGTCGAGACCGTCGAGCTCGTCGAAGAGGGCGCGACTCACCAGTTGACACGCGCCGGTGACCGCGCTGACTTCGCGAGTCGCGAGCAGGAAATCGTCGGGGACTATGTAGTTGCGGTCGCGGCGCAGGTGTTGGGGGTACGGCGCGATCGCCACTCCCTCGTGTTGGGCGTGCCCGGCGGGGTCCTCCAGGTAGACCCCGACGATGCCCACACCCGGCAGTGTGGCCACTTCCACCATCTGCTCGAGCCAGTCGTCGGTCGTGATCGTCACATCGTTGTTCAAGGTGGCGACGTAGTCGCTCGTCGTCGCGTCCACGCCGCGGTTGATCACCCGCGCGTAATTGAATGGGCCCGGGGCGCTCACGACCCGGTGACGGTTCTCGGCGAAGAAGCGAAGGGTCTCGGGCTCGACCGAACCGTTGTCCACGATCACGACTTCGTACGACGGGTACGTCGTGCGCTTCTCGAGGGCGTCAAGGCATGGCACAAGAAGGTCAAGGCGGTCGCGGGTAGGGATCACGATCGAAACGCTTGGCCACTGCGTTGGTGCGTCCACCCGCCAACGCACGAGTCCAGGAGTGACTTCGTCGGAGATAGCTCGTCCTCCGCCAGCGCGCCGACCCAGGGCCGCGGACGTCACCATCGGGAGCGCCAACTCGTACCGCGAGTCTGGCGTCGAGGTCTCGACCACGGTCTGATCGAGATGCGCCGCGATGGCTCCCGATTCGAGCAGTCGAATTACCGCGTCATGGCGAAATGCCCATCCAGCTGCCTTGTCAAAACCACCAATCTCTCGCAGAGACGATCTACGAAAGAGCACCACCCGGCCGCTCGCGTCGTAGCTGAGCAGCGACATCCATCCCAGGCTTCGCGTTCGAGCAATCGCGATTGTTCGGCCCGAAGAGTCATGCGTTCGCTCATCAGCGAAGACCAGATCCGCCGAGTGCGTTGCTCCGAGTGCGGCCATCTGATCGGCCGCGCCGTCACGTAGTTCATCCGTAGCGTCTACGACGAGGAGCCAACCCTGACCGCCAAGAGCGTCGTTCGCACGCGCAACTGTGACGTCCACGTCGCTGTCGTCCAAGGTGATCACGTCCACGTCGTCAATGAGCAGCGGCCGCCGCCAGGTGGGTTCAGAGGATTCGTTGCCAAAAGGAAAGGCCGATGGCGTGTTTCCGATGATCGGCGTGCCCGAGGGACGCAATCGTCGTCGCAGTGCGAAGACCGGAGCCGCCATCCCAGTGAGGATCCTGAACGGAAGCGAGCCGGGACGAAGGTTCCGGAGGATCGCGAGGCGACCACTCTGCCCACGCACCTCGGCCAGCGTGGTCCAGACCTCGGCACGGTAGCGAGTCCAGCGACGGCGCGCCTCGGCCAGGCTGATGGCGTCGGGCGGTGCGCCGGGCGGTCGGTCGCCGGATCGATCTGGGCGCACGCCCTCACCCATCTATTCGATGCCCGTGTACCACGGCGAGACGCGCGGTGGGTAGGCCAGCTCGAATAGCCGATGCCCGCGGGCCAAGTTGGGGTTGTAGTAGGGGTCGTGGAGGATCTGGAGTCCCCACCGATCTCGCATCCACAGCACCTCGCTCATGAAACGCACGAAGTTCGGCCCGCTCTGATCGTCGCCGCGTGACACCGATTCGTGGTGGACGAGCTCCGCACGTGGCGTATAGGTGACCCGCTCACCGCCTTCTTGGATCCGCAGGCACAGGTCGATGTCGTTGAACGCCACCCGCAGGTTCTCGTCCATTCCGCCACAGCGTTCCCAAGTCTCGCGACGCACGGCGAGACATGCCGCAGTGCAGGCCTGGAACTCCGATGCGAGCGCAATACGCCCGAAGTACCCCTTGTCGTGGCGCGACTGGAACTGGCCGACGTGGCCGGCCAACGCGTTCGGTCCTAGAAGAACGCCTGCGTGCTGGATCCGACCGTCGGGGTAGACGAGCTTGGCGCCCACGGCTCCGACACCCGGTTGCAGTAGCTGGGCCACCATCGCCTCGAGCCAGTCCCCTTCAAGGACTTCCGTGTCGTCGTTGAGCATGAGCAACACGTCGCCCGTCGTCTGGGGCACGGCGCGGTTGTGCAACGCCGAGTAGTTGAATGGTCGGTCGTCACGCAGCACGCGCACTCCGTCGCCCAGCCGCGACAGGTAGGCCGCGGTGGCGGGCTTGACGGACCCATTGTCGATGATCACGACCTCGTAGTTGGGGTAGGTCGTGCGTTCGAGGACCGAGTCCACGCATCGCTCCAGCAGACGACCGTCGCGCGTCGGGATGAGTATCGACACACGCGGCGCGGGCTCGGGGAGGGCGAAGCGGACTTCGGCGAACCCGGTCCCGTCGACTTCGTGAACTTCGCCGGCGACGCCGCGGCGCGCCAGCGCCGCCGCCACGCAGCGCCGTCCGGCATCCAATGCCCAAGGCTTGGCCGCGGAGGTCTTAGATGTCGAACCCTCGTGACTGCGCCAGTGGTAGAGGACCAGCGGAATGTGCACGATCTCTTCGCGCGCGACTTGCTCGTTCACGCGCAGCACCAAGTCCCAGTCTTGGGCGCCGTCGAACTCGCTGTTGAGCCCTCCGAGGCGCTCGAAAAGGCTTCGGCGCACCGTCGTCAGGTGGCAGACGTAGTTCTGGCCGAGAACGAGCAACGGGTCGAAGTCGCTCTTGAAGTACGGCATGAACAGCCGGCCGTTCTCACTCAGCTTGTCCTCGTCGGAGTACAGGAGCTGGACCGACGGGTTCGCGTTGATGGCCAGCGCCACGTGCAGCAGGGCCCACGGGGTCAGTGTGTCGTCGTGGTCCATGAAGACCAGCCACTCCCCCGTGGCGGAAGCCGCCGCCGAGTTGGTTCCGGCCGATATCCCGCCGTTGCTCTCGCGCGTGACCAGGCGCACCCGCGCGTCGCGACGGGCGAAGCGCTCGACCACCTCGCGCACCGTAGGGTCGGTCGAGCAGTCGTCGGCGACGATGAGTTCGAACTTCTCGTAGACCTGATCGAGCACCGACGTGATCGCCTCTACGAGGAACGTCCGGTCGGTGTTGAAGGCGGACATCACGACCGAGAAGGTCGGCTGGTCCTCGAGTAGGTCGACACGCAGCGTCAGTCGCCGGCGCAGCTCGTCGTCGAAGTGCGCGAAACTCTCGTTCCACTGCCCGTACGGGTCGGCCTCGAACTGTGACGCCGGGCCTGCGGCGGCGTGACCGCGAAAGATCACCGCCAGTGCGTGCACGAGGAGTCGGTAGCCCTTGACCAGAGTGATTGTCATGTTCGACGGCGGTCGTGGAGCCTCGACGGCGCGCGCTGCTTCGCCGGGCGCCGTCGCGTCGCCACCCGCCACGGGGCGCTCGGCCGGAACTCGTCCGAGGCGCCGACGAAGGAATCGCTCTGCGACATTGTCGGCCTTCAGGAGCAGGACCGCGAGGGGAAAGAGGCGCGAGCGCCCGAGCTGGCGGAACTGCTCGGCGATCATCTCGTTGTGTGCCGAGGTCAGCTCGAAGACCCGAATGGTCTCGCGCAGACGCTGGAGTTCCTCGCGGTGCACATCGGACGTGACGTCAGGTGTGCGATCGGGGCGCGCATCCGCATCGTCGGGTGGCAGTGGCACGGTGGGTGATCCCCTTCTTCGGCCCCTCGCAGTGCGGCACCGGTGTCGATATATCTTACCGGGGCCCCCGGCGAGTCTCCCGGAAGGAACGCTACGACGTCGCGGGGAACGCGTCGTCGTCGGCGCGCGTCGTGCCGAGGAGCCACACGATGATCACGGCGGCAATGGCCGCCGTGACAACGCCGTAAATGGCCAGAGTCGCAAACGAACCTGTGGGCGGCGACCACCCGCCGCGGTGCAGGAAGAACAGACGCGACCCCGAGCGCCCCACGGCGTAGCGACGCAGGTTGAGGTAGAACGCACCCATCGTCAGCAGAGCGACGAGCCCGACCAAACCGGCGCTGACGGAACGCTGCAGCGACCTCGAACGCCGCGACTTCGACCACATGCCCGCGGCGAGGATGGGCACGCCCACGGCCAGGGGCATGAGGTCGCGGCCCTGCCACACGATGCCGAGCTGGTGGACCTGGCGCACCACGAGCACGAAGGGCACCAGCACGCTGAGCACCGCGGTGGCCACCAGCGCGATCCGTACGCGCCACGAGGCCAGGATCAGTCCGCCAACGAACAGAACGGTGATCATGAGGTACCACAGGTCGTAGAACCAATGCGGCATGGGCGTGTCCAGCCAGCCCATCACGCCCACCGCCTCGCGTATCCAGTCGCGGATGTGGTGCGCGACCAGCCGCATGATCTCGTACTCGGACGTGCCCGGCGCCACTTTGGCACCGTCGGGAGCGATGTTGAGCGTGTGCTGCGTGAAGATCCACGCCGCGGCGACGAGCGCCGCCAACACGATCGCGCCAGCGGCCACCTGCACGTCTCGTCGCCGGCGCGCGAGCGCCCACAACCGTTTCGGTCCCACGGCAATCGCGATGATGACGCCGATGATGACCACGAACAGCGGCGACAAGCCCCGGATCAGGACGAGCACCGAGCCCGCGACGCCGATGATGGCGATCAGCCCGCGGGGTGGATTATCCACGTAATCGGACGCGAACACCGTCAGCGCCGTCCACAGGCAGATCGCCGTCACGATCTCGAAGCCGCTGGGATTCACCGACGCCGCGAGGAACCAGGTGATCGGTGTCATCGCGACGGCCACGCCGGCCACGAGGACTCGGCGCTTGCACCAGCGCGCGATGACGTAGGCGGTGAGGGCGAGCATGACCGCGCAGATGAGTGAGCTGGCCAGGCGCATGAGGTAGAGCCCGGTGACGTGCGCCGAGAACCAGGACCCGGTCCCCACGAGCAGGTAGTACAGCGGCGGGTAGTGGCCCACGTACGTGTCGGTCACCACCGGCGCGGTCGAGGTGGCGAAGGCCGGCGCGCACGCCGCGGATACCGCCCCGCGGAACTGGAAGCACTGAGGATAGGTCTTGGTGAAGTTGACGGAAATGGGTACCGTCACGTCGACGAGCGCCTTGTCCGAACCCGGCACCTGGTGGCCCAACTGGCCGTGATCGATCGCGTACGCGCGGATCATGTGGGCCTGCTCGTCGGGCGCGGCGACCAGGGGATCAGCGAAGGACCAGCAGGCCATCGCTATGAAGGTCATCGCGAAAAAGGCGAGAAAGACTTGGCTGGGTGTGAGGTAGAACCGCGGGTGTCGTCCGCGATGCAAGGCTCCCGTCACCGCCCAACCCTAACATTGCGCCGTGATTCTCCTGCTCCTCGCGACGGGGGTGACGACATGATTCTTGGACGTCGACGCGAGCACGTGCAGCACAGCGCGAGCGTCGCCGTCGCGCTCGGCATCCTCACGCTCGCCCTCATTGGTCCGGTGGGAGCGAGTACGACAACGACGCTCGATCCGGGCCGCCTGCCGCAGACGAGGGCCGAACCGGCGTTCGACGGATCACTCACCCGACAGATGCGTATTCTCTGGCGCGCGATTCTGAGTGACAGTTCAGCGCTCGCGCGCAACGTCTTCTTTCCCGAGACCGCCTACGTGCACATGAAGACGGGGCTACTGGCGAGTGCGCGCACTGACTACACCGACCGACTGATCGGGTTCTACAACTTGGACCTCGTCGCCTACCACCGACTGGTCACGGCTGGCGGTCCGCCCACGCTGGTTCGTGTCGACGCGGTGCGGACCGACGCCGCCTGGATCGCGCCCAACTACTGCGAGAACCTCATCGGGTACTGGCACCTGCCCGGAGTTCGCTTGGTCTACCGCCACGGCACGACGATCTACTCCGTGGCGGTGGACTCGCTGATCTCGTGGCGCGGCGTCTGGTACGTCGTGCACCTTGGGCCGAATCCGCGTCCCCGCGACGTCGGCACGGTGGACGGCTACCAGGCCGGTCCGGGACGTCCCGGGCCGCCGGGCGGTTGCTAGCCGGGTGGCTCGACCGCACCGGTAGTGGCGATGCGCGCGGCCGACGCGCCGAAATCCTGCCGCGAGAGTGTGTTGACGAAAGCCGCCGCGGCACGCGACGGGTCCACGCGTGGCTGGCCCGCCGGGCTCAGCAGCAGTGACGTGAAATGACCGGCGACGAACCTTCCGGTTGAGCTCAACGTGACGTGAAGGATGCCCGACATGGCCAACGTCCCCGACGACGAGAAGTCGTAGTAGTTGGCGAAGTCGCCGAGGCTGTAGGCAACGAGGTGACCTCGGTAGAACTCCATCCCGCGCAGCACGTGAGGACCGCTAGCCAGTACGAGGTCGGCGCCGTCGTCGATCGCCGCGTGCGCGAAGGCGTACGGGTTGCCACGATTCTCACCAGCGAACTCCTCAGTGGTGCGGGTCACGTGAGACGCCGAGGATCCTTCGGCGCCCGAGTGCATGTAAACGACGACCAGGTCGGCCAGGCCACGCGCTCGCCGGATGAGGGCCGCGGCGCTGGCCGCCTCGAGCATGTTGTTGGTGCTGTAGTACGGGGCGAAGTCCACGAAGGCCACCTTGAGCGCACCGTCGTGCACCACCGCGATCTGGTCCGGCAACCCCGCCTGGGCGATGCCCGCGGCGCGTAGGGCGGCCGAGGTCGACAAAAGCCCTGGCTCGCCGAAGTCACTCGAGTGATTATTGGCGCTGTTGAGCACGGTGAATCCGGCCGCTCGGTAGATCCGGGCGAAGGAGGTGGGCACGCGAAACGCGTAGCACTGCGTCGCGCTGGCACCGCACTTGGAACTCCCCGTACCGGCGTACAGGGTGCCTTCCAAATTGCCGAAGACGATCGGTGCCGCGAGCACCCGGCGAATCGGCGCCAGGTAGGCCGTGGGGTCGGGCGGTAGCTGGGGCGTGTTGCCGAGCTCGGTGTCACCCACCACCGAGATGGTCACCGTCGGCGGCGTCGTCGTGGTCGTCGGCGCGAGAGTGGTCGTGGTCGCGAGTGTGCTGGTCGTGGACGTCGGCGTGTCGCCGCGCGACGCGCTCACGCCCACGGCGACCCCCGCCGCCACCACCACGAACGCCGTGGCCCCGAACCACGTTCGGCGTGCTACCACGGCTGGGCCTCGCCCGGGTGACGCGAGACGAACACGGCGAAGAAGTCCTTGGTGCTCGAGTACAGGAAGCGTCCAGGTATCTGATTCGGGTTGGGGACGATCAGCGTCGGGCCGACGGCGCCGGGCCGCGCGTACGTGACGAAGATCGGCCACGCCGGATTGATGTCGAGTTGCATCGCGCGCACGCAGTGCAGGTCGACCATGATGCGAGCCAAGGTCGCAGACGTCTGCTCCGGCGCGGCCGCGTAGACGAGGTCGCCTTGCGCAGTGACACCCAGGGCGGTGCGCCACACGGCGGGCACGCCGCCCAGGGTGACCCCCCACAACGAGTCGTCGGCCGCGCGCGCCGTGGGGCGCCCGCCGCCGACCAGCAGATTGAGGTTCTGGCGAGCCATCACCACGTTGGGCGCCGGCGTGGGTCCACCGGTCCACGCCAGGACGTCCAGTTTCCCGTTGCTATATCGCACCACGGTGGCGAGCCCGCGAATCATTGGGTGATACAGCAGGTGGTTGGTGTAGAAGCCCGCCGCTGAGTCGTACTCGTAGAAGCCCGAATTGAATGTCGCGAGCAACCGCGGGCGTGCGTTGAGAGGAACCATCTCGGGTCCACGCGGCAGGGTCAGGTTGGGATCTGGACCCTTGTACCCGGGGTAGAGCGCGAGGTCCACGGCCGACGAACGGAGCCAGGCGGCGTACACCCGAACGGCTGGTGTCGCCGGATCGGGTACGAACTGGGCGGTGTAGACGGGCCGACCAGCCCACGTGTCGCGCGCCGCCCACCGCGAGCAGTGCCGCGTCGCTCCCGCACCCACGCAGATCGGCTTCGGTCCGGATGACGTCCGTGCGGTCGTCGTGGTCGTGGTCGTCGCCGAGCCGGTCGCCGCCAGGCTGAGGCCCGCCGCGACCAAGGTCGCCACCACAGTGAGCCTGCGCACCATCTCTCCTTCGGGCCTCTCCAAGTCTACGAAGGGCGAGGCGCTCCCTCGATTGGCGCCACCCGAGCTGGGATACGGTGACGTGTCGAAGGAGACCCGTGACGGCGAACCAAACAGCGGTGCTCGCACCCGGCCCGTGAACAGCCGCATCGAACACCTCGACCTCTCGGCGTCCATGTCGCGCGACGAGTCCGAGTCGCGCGTGGCCGCTGCCCAGCTTCGCCTCACCCAGCTGCGACTCTTCACGGCCGGCCTGATCGAACCCCACGAGGTAGGCCCCGGACTGCTCGTTCTCTTCGAGGGATTCGACGCGGCGGGGAAAGGCGGCGCCATCCAGCGACTGGTGGCGGGGCTAGACCCCCGCCACGTGCGCGTCGTGCCCATCGGCGTGCCGACCGACATCGAGAAGCGCCACCACTTTCTGTGGCGGTTCTGGCCGACGATCCCGGGCCGGGGCGAGATGAGCGTCTTTGATCGCTCCTGGTACGGGCGGGGCCTCGTCGAGCGGGTCGAGCACCTCATCGACGCCGACGAAGTCGCCCGCTCGCTCAACGAGATCGTCGACTTCGAGCGCTCACTCACGCTCGAGGGCACGACCGTCGTGAAGTTCTGGCTCCACATCTCGGCCAAGGAACAGTTGCGACGGTTTCGCGAACGCGAGAGCGACCCGCTCAAGCAGTGGAAACTTACCGCGGACGACTGGCACAATCGTGACCAGCGTGCGGCCTACCTCGAGGCCCTCGGCGACATCCTGGACGTGACCGACCAGCCCCACGCGCGCTGGGATCTCATCTCCGGAGAGGACAAGCACTACGCGCGCGTCGCGGTCCTCGAGACGTTGATCGACCGGTGGGTCCACGACCTCACCCGGCGGGGCCTGAAGGTTCCCGAGTCGCGTGGCGAGGACTACCTCGCCTAACCCGACGCCACCCCGGCAGGTCTGGAACACTTCCTAGATGGCTCACTACGGCATCACCATCCCCTTTGACGGCGTGACGCTCGCCGAGCACCACGCGTGGTTCACGCGCCTGGCCGACCTCGGCTACACCGACGTGTGGTCGGCCGAGGTCGACGGAACCGACGGCTTCACCCCGTTGGCCCTGGCCGCGGCGTGGGAGCCGCGCCTCGAACTCGGGGTCGCCGTGGCGCCCGTCTTCACCCGAGGACCCGGATTGCTCGCGATGACCGTCGCCGCCATCGCCGAAGCGGCACCGGGTCGGGTCTCGGTGGGCCTCGGCGCGTCGAGCCAGCCGGTGGTCGAGCGCTGGAACGGCATCTCCTACGACCACGCCTACCAGCGCACGCGCGACACGTTGCGCTTCGTCAAGCGCGCCCTGGCCGGCGAGAAGATCGACGAGGTCTTCGAGACCTTCGAGGTCCACGGATTCAAGCTGGCCCGACCGGTCGCCGAGCCACCGCGCCTGCTCCTCGGTGCGCTGCGACCCTCGATGCTGCGCTTGGCCGGGCGCGAGGCGGACGGTGCGATCCTCAACTGGCTCGGCGCGGACGACGTCGCTCAGTGCCGACGCGAGGTCGGCGACAAGACAATCGCCGCGCGTCTCTTCGTGGTACCCAACGACGACGTCGACCTTGCGCGCGCCGTCGGTCGGCGCATGATCTCGTCGTACCTCACCGTGAAGGCCTACGCCGAGTTCCACCGGTGGCTCGGACGCGATGAGGTGCTCGCGCCGATGTGGGCGGCCTGGGCCGAAGGTGATCGCAAAAAGGCCAACGAGGTCATCCCCGACGCCGTGGTCGACGAGCTGGTCATTCACGGCTCCTTCGACGCGTGCCGCGAGCACGTGGCGCGCTACGTCGAGGCCGGAGTGCAGGTGCCCACACTGGCCATCGTGCCGGTCGGCGTCGACCTAAGCGAGGCCGTCGCCGGCCTCGCGCCGCGTTAGACCTGATCGGCCTCGAGGAACTCCAGCACGTCGGCGAACTTGGCGCGCGCCGCGGCCTCGCGCTCAGGGATGAAGTCGCTGGGCACCTCACGCGGGCTGTAACGCTTGAGGGCGTGGCGCGCGACGGTCTGGCGATGCACCTCGTCGGGACCGTCGTAGATGCGCGCGGCGCGAGCCCAGCGATACATCAACTCGAGGGGCATGTCGGCCGAGTACCCCAGCGCGCCGTGGGTCTGGATGGCCCGGTCGATCACGTTGTGCAAGACGGTTGCCCCGTAGTACTTGATCATGGCGATCTCGTCGCGTGACGCCGACGCGCCGACCTGGTCCATCTTCCAGGCCGCGTGCAGGGTCATCAGGCGTGCCGCGTGCATCTCGGCGGCCGAGTCGGCGATCCAGTTGAGCACGGTCTGCTTCTCGGCCAGCAGCGAGCCGTGCGTGTAGCGACTCAGCGCGCGCTCGCACATCATGTCGAAGGCGCGCTGGGACTGACCCAGCCAGCGCATGCAGTGATGGATGCGCCCCGGCCCCAGGCGTGCCTGGGCAAGCAGGAATCCCGAGCCCTCTGGACCGATCAGGTGATCGGCGGGCACGCGCACGTCCTCGTAGGTGATCTCGGCGTGGTTGCCGAAACGTCCGTAGGTCACCTCGGGGTCGTCCATCGAACCCACGTCGCGCACGATGGTCACCCCCGGGGTTGACACCGGCACGACGAACATCGACGACCCCTGGTAGGGGTGCACGTCGGGATTGGTGACGGCCATCACGATCAGGATGTCGGCGACTGATCCGTTGGTCGTGTACCACTTGTGGCCGTTGATGACCCACTCGCCGCCGTCGCGCGTCGCGCGTGTGCGCAGTAGGCGCGGGTCACTACCCGCGGTCTCGGGCTCGGTCATCGAAAAGCCCGAGCGAATCGTGCCCTCCAGCAGCGGGGTGAGCCAGCGTTCGCGGATCTCGTGATGGCCGGTCATCTCCATCCCGGCGGCCAACAGCTCGGCGTTGCCGCTGTCGGGGGCGTTGTTGCCAAAGACCACCGGGCCGTAGGGGCTCTGGCCCAGGACCTCGTGCATGAGTCCGAGCTGCACCTGGCCGAAGCCCATCCCGCCGAGCTCGGGCGTGAGGTGCGCGGCCCACAGACCTCGGGCCCGCACTTGGTCTTGCAGCGGACGGATGATGCGGATGAGGGCGTCATGACCGAGGTGCAACGTCTCGAGGGGAAAGATCTCTTCGCGCACGAACTCGCGCATCCACACCAGTTGCGCTTCGAACTGCGGGTCGGTTGAGAAGTCCCAGGCCACGATGCCCCCTTTGGACGCAACTCTACGTCGCGCTCCAACTTGGTCCCTCGGGACCTATGTCCCTCCCTACACTGGTCGTGACCAGAGGGAGCCATGGGCAAGAAGAAAAGTTCGAAGCGAGTGCGCATCGGCGTGGTCGACACTATGTTCGCTCGCTACGACATGGGCGCGACGGCGCGTGACGAACTGTCGCACTGCCCCGGCTACGGCAACACCTTCGAGGTCGTGGCGCGCACCGTGCCGGGTTTCAAGGACTTGGCCGTCGCCGCCA
>Ga0307372_10001757_pt1 | contig 37070 bp, 29 predicted proteins | sample OX1MG_FD_202533 | JGI IMG/M metagenome (GOLD analysis project Ga0307372, IMG submission 202533) | Soil microbial communities from Risofladan, Vaasa, Finland - OX-1 | ecosystem: Environmental > Terrestrial > Soil > Coastal area > Acid sulfate soil | place: Finland: Risofladan, Vaasa | collected...
GCCTGTCGTCCACGGCCCAGGCATACGCCCAGGGAGGGGCCAGCCTAGAGACAGTCGCCCAAGCCGCTGTCGCTCACGCCAGCCCTGGTCAGATTCTCATCCTGCTGAGTCCCAGCGGGCAGGTGCTGGCCGGTGCTCCCAGCGTGACTGCGCTGCCACCCAGCCTAGGAAGCACGCCGACCGGAGCTGCCGGCTGCTCCGCGCCCGGCCAGGCCGGCTTCTTCACCACCACGGGAGGCAATCGGCTGTTGGGCGAAGGGGTCGCGGCGATCACTTCCGCGGGCGTCACCGTGGGCCGGGCGGTGGTACTCACCCCCGTCGGGTCCGGGGTGCTGAGTTATGCCCAGCGGTTAGCCAACACGGCAGGCTTGCACTCCGACACGGCTCTGCTGCTGGGCACCCGGCTGGCGCTGCCGACCCGAGTCGGCAGCGCCAGCTATGGAGCGGGAGGCGAGCTGCCGGCAGTGCTTCACCCAGAGCTTCGTGGGGCGAACCGTACGGTTCAGTCGTCGGTGGGCGGCATCCAATACGCCATCGCCGAACAGTCACTGCGTTCGGTCAGCGGACGTCCGATTGCCACCGTGCTCGTGTTGGAGTCGGGCGGCGGGGCCAGCGTCAGCGTCGGTGACCTGGCGCTGCCGCTGACCCTGGCGGTCGCGGGGGTCCTGTTGCTGGGCATCGTGTCGGTCTTCCTCATGGTCGAGCACTTCCTCAATCGCCCGCTGCGTCGGCTCGATATCGCCGTGCAACGGATCGGCGTGGACCCGTACGACGCTACCGTCGCAGTCGTCGGAGGCGCGGACGAAATCATTCGCCTGGCGGCCAACTTCGAACTGGTCCGAAAACAACTCCGTCGCCAGCTCCTGATCGCGACCGGACAGCGGGTGATCGCTTACACCCTTACTGGGGAGACCTCGGTGCACGACGCGCTCATCCAAGTGTTGCGCAGTTTGAAAGACCTCGTGGGCTCCGACCTGGCGATGATCCTGCTCCGACCCCAAGCGCTTATGCCCCAGGGCATCGTGTACTCCACCGGTCAGTCGGGGCCGCAGCCCAGCTGGTCTGATCTGGAGCGCAGCAGCGGGGTCCTTGGGTCGCTTATCCGCGAACCCCGCTTTTTGGTCCGCACTCACCTCAGCCCCGAAGAGCGCAGCGAAGTGGAAGAGCAGATTGGTCTGAGGGATTGCTTGGTGGAACCGATGCTCTCCAAGGACCATAACTTGGGACTCTTGGTGGTCGGCAACAAGCCCAAGCCCTACATCGACGAAGACTCCACGTTCTGCCACACGGTGGCCGACCAGATCGTGGTCGCGGTCGAGAAGAGCACCCGCTTGGAGGTCACCACGCTGGCAGCCACCACCGACGAGATGACCGGGCTCTACAACTACCGCTTCCTGGTGGGTTTTCTCGACCAGCAGGTCAACTTGGCCGAGCGCAGCGGCTCACCACTCTCGGTCCTCATGCTCGATCTGGACCATTTCAAAGGGATCAACGACTCGCACGGACATCTCGCCGGCGACCGACTCTTGCGCCAGTTCGCCGGACTCCTGGTCGAGACCATTCGCAAATCCGACTTGGCCGTGCGATACGGTGGAGAGGAGTTTGTGGTGGTGATGGCCAACACCGCGCGCGATGATGCGGAGGTGGTCGCCGATAAGATTCGCGCGGCGGTCGAGGAGATGGTCGTCCGCCTGGACGACGGAACTGAGATGCGCATCACGGTCAGCCTGGGCGGCGTTACCTTCCCCGTGGGATCCAAGGGGGCTCGCAATCTGCTGGACCTCGCAGACCGAGCGCTGTACGCCGCTAAGCGCAACGGCCGCAATCGCGTCGAGTTCCTCGATGTGACCGCTCCCGCTGGGGAACCGATCGCCAACTGAGCTCGGCTCGGTCGTCAGCCCCTACGATTGGCGACGATCGATGCCTGCCGTGATTGATCTGCGCAGCGACACCGTGACGCGGCCCTCCGCGGGTATGCGTCAGGCGATGGCCAGTGCCGAGGTGGGCGACGACGTCTTCGGCGAGGACCCTACCGTGCTGCACCTGGAAGCGAGGATCGCCCAGATGCTGGGCAAGGAGGCGGCCCTGCTTTGTCCGAGTGGAACCATGGCCAACCTCATCGGGGTCGCCAGCGCCGCACTCCCGGGCGAAGAGGTGTTAGTCGACTCCGAGTCGCACATCCTCCACTACGAGCTGGCCGGGACGGCGATGATCGCTGGCGTCCAACTGCGCAATTTCGACTCTCCGCCCGCCGGCTGCCCATCGCCTGAGCAGTTGGCGGCGCTGCGACGGCTCGGAGATCCGGATCACGAGCCCCGCACCGCACTGCTGTGCCTGGAGCAGAGCCATAACCGCAGGGGCGGCACGGTGGCCGCGGTCGACCAGCTACGTCGCGCCGCCGAAGCGGCCCACCGGATGGGCCTCCTAGTGCACCTGGACGGGGCCCGGCTCGTCAATGCCGCGGCGAGCCTCGGCGTGCCCATGACCGCGTTCTCCGACTGCGTCGACTCCCTGACCTTCTCACTTTCCAAGGGGCTCGGTTGTCCGGCGGGCACCCTCTGGGTCGGCTCAACGGCCGCCCGTGCGCGGGCCTACACCTGGCGTAAACGGCTGGGCGGCGGCATGCGCCAGGTGGGCATCCTGGCCGCGGCCGGACTCTACGCCCTCGATCACAACCTCGGTCGCCTCCCGGACGATCACCGCCACGCGAGGAGTTTGGCGGAGGCACTCCAGTCGGTGCCTGGGCTGACGGTTGATCCGACGCTGGTGCAGACCAACATCGTTCTGTTGCGGACCACCGAGGATGCCAACCTGATTGTCGAGCGCGCCCGGCGCGAGGGAGTGCTGACGGTACCGTTTACCCGCCACACCGTCCGCTGCGTCACCCACCTCGACGTGAGCAGCGAGGATATCAAAGCAGCTGGCGATCGCTTGCGCCGAGTCTTCGCCGCCTGACCGCAGCAATCTCCCGTCAAAAAAAGGGAGCGGGTCCGGGGACCCGCTCCCTTGCCATTTAAGAGTTCAGCGACAGAGCGCTCTCAGGCGGTACCCGAACCGCCCGCACTGGCAAGCGTCACCCGGCCCCGACGCTTCGCGGGACGACGGGCTGCCTTGGGAGCGGCGGCTGCTCGGGCTGACTTACGAGCGGTGGGCTTGCGCGCCGCCCGAGGCGCCTTGGCTGCCGCGGCGCGCCGCGGCGCGGACGCCGTTCGGGTGGTCCGGCGCCGAGTGGTGGTCCGAGCCGCACTCGCGGTAGTGGCGGCACGACGAGCGGTGGTGCGGCGAGCTGGCTTCCGCGCGGTCCGGGTAGTGGCTCGGGCTGGGGTGCTCCGTCGCGTGGCTGGGCGGCGGACCGGCTTGCGCGCGCTGCGGGCCACTGCCGGAGTGCGGGCGACCGCGGCATCCAGCTTCTTTTCGATATCAGCCAGGCGCTTTTCCAATGCCTTGAGTTGCGAGGTGAGGTTCTTGCTGAGCGAGGCGGCCGTCGGCGCGGTGCGGGTGGTGCGCCGTGCTGTGGTCCGACGCGCAGTAGTGCTGCGTGCGGTGGTGCGTGCAGCGACACGCTTGGTCGCCGGCCTTCGTGCGGTGCGTGTGGCAGGGCGCGCGCTTGCGCGCCTAGTGCCAGTTCTCCGGGGCGTTCGGGGCATAGTTCCGTGTCCTCCTAGATTGCTTCGGCGCCGATTGGCGGAGCGCCTTGCGGTTCAGAGTGAACCTTGATTATTGACGCCGGTCTTGATTGTGACGTGGGTGAAAGCGTGCTAAACCGGCTGTGCGTACGGTCGAGTTAATCTGATTGTGCCACACAATCGTGCATCAGTGTGACGATGTCAACCGATTAGTGCCCCCTCGGGAAAGCGTTACCGGCTCGTAGCAGACACTCGATCGCCCCAATTTTAGGGTGCAGCGCTCCTATACTGACGCGGTGATCGCGCCCGCCCCGACTCCCGGTAGCGAGGACCTGTACGCCACTGCCCAACACCGAGTGGACCAGGCGGCCGAGTTGCTGCACCTCGAGGATGACGCTCGCTGCGTGCTGCGTGAAGTCAAACGGATCTTTCAGGTGCACTTCCCCGTAGTTCTCGATGATGGCTCGGTGGAAGTCTTCGTCGGCAACCGGGTCCACCACAACATTGCCCGCGGACCCGCCAAAGGGGGAATCCGCTACGAGCCAGACGCGACCTTGGACCAGACCAAAGCGCTCGCCATGGCCATGAGCTGGAAGACCGCCTTGATGTCGCTGCCCTTTGGTGGAGCTGCCGGGGCGGTCTGCGTGGATCCCCACCGAATGAGCTCGCGCGAGCTGGAACGGCTTACCCGTCGCTTCACCACGGAGATCAGCCTGCTGCTGGGACCCGAACGTGATATCCCCGCCCCCGACATCGGCACGGATTCACAGATCATGGCCTGGATCATGGACACCATCTCCATGCATCAGGGTTTCTCGGTCACGGCCTCGGTTACCGGCAAACCGATTGAGGCCGGCGGCTCGCTGGGTCGAGTGGAGGCCGCCGGGCGCGGCATCGCGATCATTTTGGTCCATGCGCTACGCAACACCGGACTCAGCTTGGATGGTGCGACGGTGGCGGTGGAGGGCTTCGGCAAGGTGGGGCGCACCAGCGCCCGACTCCTGGCGGAGGCCGGCTGCCGCGTGGTGGCGGTCTCCGACAGCCATGAGGGCTGGCACTGCGACAGCGGGCTCGACTTGGCTCGATTAGAGGAGGTAAAACTGGGAGGCGGACAGCTGGCCGACGCTCAGGTCCCGGGTGAGTCGATATCGCGCCAAGAGATCTTGGGCCTGCCGGTCACGGTGCTGGTTCCGGCATCGGTGGAGTCCACCATCAACAGTTCCAACGCCAATCAGGTGCGCGCGCGAATCGTCGCGGAGGGGGCCAATGGACCGATCACGCCGGCCGCCGAAGCGGTGCTGGCCGAGGACGGAATCGTCGTGGTACCGGACATCCTCGCCAACGCCGGCGGAGTCACCGTGTCGTACTTCGAGTGGGTTCAGGACCTGCAGTCGTTCTTCTGGGACGAGCAGGAGATCAACACCCAACTGGAGCGCGCAATGTTGCGCGCCAGTGAGCAGGTCTGGGCGTACCACGCGCGCCACAAGGTTTCCCTTAGAGAAGCGGCCTACCTGATCGCGGTGGGCCGGGTCGCCCGAGCCGCCAAGGCCCGCGGGATTTACCCTTAGCGCGCCAGGCGCAAGTAAGGCACGCGGGGTCGGGGAGCTTCGCGGCCCGGGGGTTGGTACTCAAAGCGGTAGCCGGCCCCGATGACCGCATGCAGGTAATGGGCTCCGTCCGCACGCGGCTGAATCTTTCGGCGCAGTCGGTAGAGGTGCGCGTCCAGAGAGTGAACTCGATAGGGGTCGCGGTTACGCCAGACTTCCGCGATCAGCTGCGGACGAGGGACAACCGCGCCGGATTGACGGGCGAGAGCCACCAGGATCTTGAACTCGGTGGGCGTCAGCCCCACCACGCGTCCCTCACGGCGGACCTCATGCCGGCCTAGGTCGATGGTCAGGCCGGGGAAGCGGAGCCGCTCGGCGCCACCGGCTTCGCGGGTGAGCTGAGCGCGGCGCAACCGAGCGTTGATCCGAGCCACCAGTTCACGCACCTCGAAGGGCTTGCGCAGATAGTCGTCGGCCCCGACCTCCAAACCGACGACCACATCTTCGGGGTCATGCAGGCAGCTGATCATCAGCACGGTAACCTTGATCCCGGCCGACCGAATCCGCCGGCAGACCTCGACGCCGCTCATGTCGGGGAGGACCAGGTCGAGCAGAACTAGGTTTGGCTCGGTCTCAAGCAGCAGCCGCAGTCCGCTGGCGCCCGTGGTGGCGGTGACTACGTCGTAGCCGTTCTCCGCCGCGATCAACTCCACCAGCCGCAGCACGGCTGGGTCGTCATCAATAACCAGGATCTTGGAGGCCGTTAACCCCACCGGAGCTCCCACCGAGCTCCACTCGTTGAAGGTGTCTAGGTTCGCAAATCGGCTCACAAACCGATTGTGTTCCGGACCCCCTTGATCGACCCATCGTGGTCTGGGCACGGGTGAGTAACAAGCTGCACGGCGACTGTGACGGCAATTGGGAGTTCCGCGACTTCGGTTAGGATGACCGAGCGGGCAACAGGGAGCGTTAGTTGAAGAATCCTCCGAGGGGCCTTCCCGGTTGGGCGGGCAAGATTCGATTGAGTGTCGCCCTGGCCGCCAGTGGAGTCCTCTTGATCGTAGTCGGCTTGGCGATCTTCATCCCGCCGCTGATCGGAGTCCTGCAGCGCTCCCACGCCGACACCCAGGCGCTCCACAAGTGGGGTGACCCGGGTGCTGCGCTCAGCTCCAAGCTGCCTAAGGTCAAGACCATCCAGCAGCCCAGCGCCAGCCCCGTGGCCACTGCTCCCAGTTGCGGCAGCGGTTCCCCGGCCTCCGAATACGCCCTGATCGACTTCCCCAGCCTCTCCGGAATCGAAGGGGTTGCCGGCAACGGAAACTGGTCCCTTCTCCTGGACCGCTCGGTGGTTCATTACGCCACCACCCCGGGACCGGGGCAGCCCGGAAATGGGCTCTATGCCCTCCATCGCGAGCCAAACTTCGAGCCGCTGGGAACGCTCAAGAACGGCGACCCCATCGTGCTCACCAATCGCAGCTGCCAGCAGTTCACCTACCTGATCACCAACATCTGGACCGAGTACCCATCCCAAGTCACCCAGCTGCAGCCGATCAGCACCGGGAGCTGGATCACCGTGATCACCTGCACGCCGCTCTGGATCGACTCCCACCGGCTGGTGATTCGGGCGCGGCTCCAGACCAGCTAGGCCCATCCCGACCTCAGTGCACACTACCTGGGGGGGGTCGGGGCAGCCGTACCCACTAGATACTGGGTCAGGGCTAGGGATAGCCGGGGCGCGTCTGCTATGCTTGATCTCGGGTTGGCGCTCGGTTCGGTGGTCCTCGCGCACCTAGACCAACGGAGGAAACCTTGCTTGGATATCGAACTAGGAAGAGGTAAACGAGCAAGGCGGGCCTACGGGTTCGACGAAGTGGCGCTGGTGCCCGGCAAGGTCACCATCAATCCCGACGAGATCGACATTCGGCTGACCATCGGCGCGGTTGAGCTCAGCGTACCGATCCTCGCCGCCGCGATGGACGGGGTTGTCGACGCCCACTTCGCCATCGAGATGGGCAAACTGGGCGGCCTGGCGGTCCTCAACCTCGATGGGATCAACTGTCGCTACGACGACGTGGCCGCGGTCTACGAGCAAATTGCCGAGGCGCCCCGGGAGCGGGTGAACGTTCTGCTCCAGGAGCTCTACCGCCAGCCCGTCAAGGACGAACTGATCGCTCAGCGGATCCAAGAGATCAAGCGGGCGGGCGTGGTCTGCGGGGTCTCGACCACCCCGGCCGACGCTGAGCGCAAGCTCCCGATCGTCGCTGAGGCCGGCGCCGACATCTACTTCGTGCAGGGGACGGTCTTGACCGCCCGCCACATCTCCCGCTCCTACCGGCAGCTTGACTTCGCCCAGCTGGTGCGGAACTCATCCCTCCCGATCGTGGTGGGTAACTGCGTCGAGTACTACACCGCGCTCGAGCTGATGGGCACGGGAGTGGCCGGAATCCTGGTTGGCGTCGGACCTGGGGCCGCCTGCACCACGCGCGCGGTCCTGGGAATCGGAGTGCCCCAGGTCACCGCGACAGCGGACGTGGCGGCGGCCCGCCACGACCACCGTCGGGCCGGTGGCCAGCCGGTCACGGTCATCACCGACGGCGGGATGCGGGTCGGTGGGGATGTCACCAAGGCGCTGGCGTCGGGTGCCGACGGGGTGATGATCGGCTCCGTCTTTGCTTCGGCAGAGGAGGCTCCGGGACACGGGAATCACTGGGGCATGGCGACCCCCGACGCCAACCTGCCCCGGGGCACTCGGATCAAGGTGGGCACCAAGGCCACCCTCCGGGAGTTGCTCCTGGGACCGGCCCGAGTCGACGACGGCACCCAGAACTTCCTGGGGGCAATCAAATCGGCGATGGGGGTCTGCGGAGCCCGGACGATCGAGGAGTTCCAGCAGACCGAGCTGGTGATCGCCCCCACCATCCTCACCGAGGGGAAGCTATTCCAACAGGCCCAGCAGGTCGGGATGGCCCGCTGAGGTGAGGTCAGGGCGGCGAAGATGACCACCACCGCCATCCCCCCCTCGAATCCGGCCGGGCCCGACCTCGGTCTGGCGGCCGGAACCGACACGGTCTTGGTTCTGGATTTCGGCTCCCAATACACCCAGCTGATCGCGCGGCGGATTCGCGAACTCAACGTCTACTGCGAGCTGATCGCGGGCACCGCCCCGGCCAGCGAGATCGCCCGTCGCCACCCTAGGGGCCTGATCCTCAGCGGCGGACCCGCCAGCGTCTACGACCAGGGCGCCCTCCACCCCGATCCGGCCATCTACCAAATGGAGATCCCCATCCTCGGCATCTGCTACGGGATGCAACTCCTGGCCAGCGACCTGGGCGGCCGGGTGAAACCGTCCTCGAGGCGGGAATACGGCCTGGCGTCAGTGGTTGTCGACAGCGAGGACGGAGTGTTCCTGGGGCTGCCCAGTGAGTTGTCGGTATGGATGAGCCACGGTGACGTAATCGAGGCGCTGCCTCAGGGGTTCCGCGCCGTGGCTCACACGGTCAACAGCCCGGTCGCGGCCATGTCCGGACCCGGTGGGCGGATCGGCATTCAGTTCCACCCGGAGGTGGCGCACACCCCCCTCGGGATGGAGATGCTGCGCAACTTCCTTTACCAAACCTGCGGCTGCAGCGGAAGCTGGGCGCCGGAGAGCTTCGTGGAGCGGGCGGTCCAGGAGATCCGGCAGAAGGTCGGATCCGACCGGGTGATCTGCGCTCTCTCCGGGGGGGTCGACTCGGCGGTCGCGGCCACGCTGGTGCATCGGGCGGTCGGCGATCAACTCACCTGCGTCTTCGTCGACAACGGACTGCTTCGTCGCGGCGAGGGGGATCGGGTCATCGAGGCGCTCGGCCGGAGCATGCGGATGAAGATCGTCCGGGTGGAGGCGGAGGACCGCTTCCTGCACGCCCTGGAAGGGATCATCGACCCCGAGGAGAAGCGCCGGATCGTAGGCAGGGAATTCATCACCGCGTTCGAGGAGGAGACCAGAAGGCTGGGAGCGGTGCCCTTCTTAGCTCAGGGCACGCTCTATCCGGACGTGATCGAGAGCACCGCCCCGGACACATTCGGTGCCCACAAGATCAAGACCCACCACAACGTGGGGGGGTTGCCCGAGGGGATGAGCTTCTCCTTGGTGGAGCCGCTCCGCTACCTCTTCAAGGATGAGGTTCGTCGCGTCGGGCGGGCGCTGGGAATGCCCGACGATGTGATCCAGCGACAGCCATTCCCGGGCCCCGGGCTCGCGATCAGGATCATCGGAGAGGTGACCAGGGAGCGGCTGGAAACGGTGCGGAGCGCCGACTGGGTGGTGATCGACGAGATCAAGCGCAGCGGCCTCTATCACCGGGTATGGCAGAGCTTCGCCATCCTGACTCCGATCAGCAGTGTCGGAGTGATGGGTGATTTCCGCACCTACGCCAACGTGGTGGCGGTGAGGATCGTCCAGTCCGATGACGGGATGACCGCTGACTGGGCTAGGGTGCCCTACGATGTTCTCTCGGACATCAGCCGCCGGATCGTCAACGAGGTCCCCGGGGTGAACCGGGTGGTCTACGACATCAGCAGCAAGCCCCCCTCGACGATTGAGTGGGAGTGACCTCGACCCCCGTTAGCCGAGCTCTGACGGTGCTGGTGGTGGGGGGAGGCGGCCGGGAGCACGCCCTGGCTTGGGCCGTTCGGCAGAGCCCGCTGGTCGACCGGGTCATCTGCGCTCCGGGGAACCCCGGCACCGGGCTGCTGGGTGAGAACCGGGAGTTCGCGGTCTCCGACTCCGCGGGGCTGACGGCCCTGGCCCAGGCGGAGCGGGTCGACCTGGTGATCTTGGGCCCCGACGCCGCCGTGGCCGCCGGAGTGGGGGACGCGCTGGTGGCGGCGGGGATTCGCTGCTTCGGTCCCGGTCGGGAGGCGGGTCAGCTGGAGTCCAGCAAGATCTATGCCAAGCAGGTGATGCAGCGGGCCGGTGTATCCACCCCGGCCTTCGAGGTATTCGATGATCACCTAGAGGCGCTGGAGCACCTGCGTCGGCGCGGCGCCCCCGTGGTAGTCAAGGCGGACGGGCTCGCTCTGGGCAAAGGTGCCTTCGTCTGTCACACCGCCGACCAGGCCCAAGAGGCGGTGGACTTTCTCCTCCGGCGGCGAGAGCTGGGGTCGGCGGGTTCGAGGGTGCTGATCGAGGACTGCCTGGTCGGTGAGGAAGCGTCCTTCTTTGCGATCTGCGACGGTGAGACCGCAGTCATGCTGCCCCCGGCACACGACTACAAACGGGCCTTCGACCAAGACCAGGGAGGTAACACCGGAGGCATGGGAAGCTATGCTCCGGCCCCGCCCCGGGGTTGGCGGGCCCTGAATCGCCGGGTTCTCCAGGAGGTGGTCGAGCCCACGCTCCAGGAGATGATCCGGCTGGGCGCGCCTTACCGAGGGTGCCTCTACGTGGGGGCGATGCTGATCGGCCAAGAGATCCAGGTGCTGGAGTTCAACGCCCGATTTGGCGATCCGGAGATCGAGGTCCAGCTGCCGCTGCTGCCTGACCCCGTGCCGCTCCTGTGGCAGAGCGCGGGGGGCCATCTGAGCGACCCCGATCCCGAGCCGCGGTCCGGAGCCTGTGTGGGGGTGGTAGCGGCGAGAGAACCGTACCCCGATGCGGTCGCCCCCGGTGGCCAGGTGCAGGGCATCGAGGAGGCCGAGCGGCTGGGGTGCCAGGTGTTCCAAATGGCGACGCGTGCCGGTCCGGGGGGAGGGATCGAGGTCGGTGGGGGGCGGGTGCTGATCTGCACCGCCCTGGGCCGAGATCAAATGGCCGCCCGGGCCAAGGCATATTCGGGCCTGGCGGCGATTAGCTTTCCGGGGATGAGGTACCGTCAGGACATCGGTGCCTGAGCGGAGTCCGCACCGTTGGTCCGGGGGTGCGCTCCGGTCTTAGCTGGCCTGCATTAGAGGGGTCTCGGTTGTCCGACGCCACCCCGTCCGCGGCGGCGGTCCGCCAAGAGCAGCGGGCTCGGCGGCTGCTGGAGGCGAAGTTGACCCAGCTCGCGGCTGAGGCCGGCTCCCTCGCGGTGGAGGCCCCGGAGCCGGGCAGCCAGGTGCAGTACGGCAAGCGCGCCGGCGATCACGTGGCCGAGGTGGCGGACCGGGCGGCCCGCTCTCGGACCGCGGGCGAGCTGGAGAAGCTGGGCGCGGAGGTGCGGGCGGCGGTGGGCAAGCTGGACGCCGGCACCTACGGCTGCTGCGATGATTGTGGCCAATCAATCCCGGCGGCTCGGCTGGAGGTGTTGCCGTGGGCCACTCGCTGCGTCGGCTGCCAGGCTCAACCGCGGCGCTAGACCGAGATGGGGAGAAGGCTGGACGGCGACCGCTCCAGCCCCAACCGTTGGAGCTCTCCGTCCGGTCGAGGTGAGCCAGCAGTGGCGGCGCTCCGGGAGCGATCGGTAGCTTCTGCCGGTCGGCCCGCGAAGCGGCCGAGCCGGCCGAGCCAGAGCAGCTTCGGGGGCATGGCGTCGGCCGCTCCCCTGGGCGAGCTGACCCGCGCTTGGTGGGTGGCCCTTCCCATCTGTCCGCCGCCGGCGATCATCCCATTGGCGCGCCGGGTAGCGGGGGTCAGCTCCGGGGTTGCTGCGCCCAGGCCCGCGTGGTCTCTCTCCCGACCGCCTCGGAAGACTGGCTGGCCGGATTGGGTACGACAGCCGGGGAAGGCGGTCAACGAAAAAAATCGGTGACGCACCGCTGGCCGACGGAGCTTTGCGACCCCGCAGTCGGAACGCAGCAGCTCGCGTCACCACCGCCCCTGCCGTTACCCTTGGCAGTTCATGGCCCCGATCGGACTGATCGAGAGCTGCCTGCGGCACGGGCAGCAGACGTTGCTCCTGAGTCGAGTGCGGACGCGCCACCTCCTCTCCCTCTTGGCAAAGCTGGAGGGGTGCGGCTACGCTGGCTTGGACGTGTTCGGCGGCGCCACCTTTGAGGTGTCGCTGGAGCATCTCGGCGAGGACCCATTCGAGCGACTCAGATCAATCCGGGCCAACACCTCGGTTCCCTTGGTGGGGCTGATTCGGGGCCAGTCGCTGGTGGGGTACCGGCCGCTTCCCGATGATGCAGTCGACAGCTTCGTCTCCCTGTCGGCGGAGTGTGGCCTGGACGTCTTTCGCTGCTTTGACCCGCTGAACGACGCCCGCAATCTGGCCCATATCGCCGAGGCGGTCCGGGCTGTCGGCAAGCATCCGGAGGGGACTCTGGTCTTCACCGAGAGCCCGGTCCACAGCGAGGAGAGTTTTATCGCCCTGGGGATGGAACTGGCCGGCCTCGGATACCAGAGCCTCTGTGTCTTCGATCCGGCGGGACTGCTGGGAGCCGGTTCGGCTCGGGCCCTGGTGGAGGGGCTCCGCGAGCGGACGCAGCTCCCGGTCAGTGTGCACTGCGCCACGATCACCGGCCAGGCATCCTTCGCCTATCTGGCGGCGGCCGAGGCCGGGGCCCGGAGCCTCGACGTTTGCCTTTCGCCGCTGGCCGGCGGCGCGTCGCTGCCCAGCACTGAGGGGGTCTACGCCGCGCTGCGGGGGACGGACCTGCAGCCCCGTCTCGACGAGCGCCGGGTTCTGGCGGCGGCGGACGCGCTGGATGAACTGATGCCTCTCTACCAGGCCATCTCCGACCCCCGTGGATGGCAGTACGACACGTCGACCCTGCGGACCCAGCTGGCGCCATCGGTCCTGGAGCACCTGCGTCGCGAGTGCGAGACCCAAGGGGCCCAGGGGAAGCTCCCCGCGGTACTGGAGGAGATTCCTCGCGTTCGGGCGGAGATGGGGTACCCGCCGCTGATCACCCCGATCGCCCAGGTAGTGGTCAGCCAGGCCGTCGCCAACGTCGCCTCGGGTCAGCGTTATCTGACGGTGGCCCAGGAGGTGAAGGACTACTTTCTGGGGCTGTTCGGGCAGCCGCCCGGCGCGGTTGATCCCGAGATCCAGAAGCTGGTCATCGGAGGAGAGGAGCCGATTACCGTACGGCCCGCCGAGGTGCTGGAGCCGGCGCTCGAGCAAACCCGTAAGACCATGGCCCGGCAAGGCTGGGCTGAGCCGTCGGACTCCCAGCTGCTCAGCTTTCTGCTCTTTCCCGTCTCGACCGCCGCACTCCTCCGCGGGGAGGCCCGCGTTGAGCGGCTCGAGGACGAGCAGGAGTTGCCCGGAGCTGTGGCCCTACCCGCGGCGGTGGTGGACGGAGGCGATCTCAGCGAACCGATCGGAGACGCCGCCGCGATTCCGGCCGAGGTAGCTCCCGCCCCACCGCCGCCTCCCGCTGAGCCGGTGCCCGCACCCACCCCGGTTGCTCCGGCGCGGGAGTTCTCCGTTGAGGTGGACGGCGAGGTGTTCTCGGTCAGGGTGACCGCCACGGACGGAGCCGGCCTGGGGGGGGGAGTTGCCGTGAGCGGCGCCGGAGGATCGGCTCCGCCGCCGCTCGCGAGCGAGGGGGTGAAGGCGCCGATGCAGGGGCTGATCGCCCGCCTCGCCGTGCAGGTCGGGGACCAGGTGACGGTGGGTCAGACCGTGGTTGTGCTGGAGGCGATGAAGATGCAGAACGAGATTCCTTCGGATCGGTCAGGCGCCGTGACGGCGGTGCTGGTGGCCGTGGGGCAGGTTGTCAGCCGAGGCGACGTCCTGGTCCAGATCGCCTAGCCCGTGGTGAGTCCCTTCGGCACCGTGCTGATCGCGAACCGCGGCGAGATTGCCGTTCGAGTGATCCGGGCTTGCCGCGACCTGGGGCTGAGGTCGGTAGCTGTCTACTCGGAGTCGGATCGGGGAGCTCTCCACGTCCGGCTTGCCGACGCGGCGGTGGAGATCGGCCCGGCGTCTCCCAGCGAGTCCTACCTCAACTTGGAAAGGATCATTGGTGCGGCCCAGGAGGCCGGCGCGGATGCCATCCATCCCGGGTACGGTTTCCTCTCCGAGAATCCGCTGCTGGCGGAAGCCTGCCTGGCCAAGGGGATCACCTTCATCGGTCCCCCCGCGGAGGCGATGCGGGCGATGGGGGACAAGGTGCGAGCCCGCCAACGGATGCAAGAGGCGGGGGTCCCCGTGGTCCCGGGCACGGACGCGATCGTCGACGAGTCGGCGGCTTTGGCGGCGGCCCGAGAGATCGGCTTTCCAGTCCTGGTGAAAGCCTCAGCCGGGGGTGGGGGCATCGGGATGCGCGCCGCCCACGACGAGGAGGAGCTCAGGGCTGCCATCACCAGCTGCCAGGAGTCGGCCCAGCGCTTCTTCGGTGACCCGCGCGTGTTCCTCGAGCGTTTGGTAACCGACCCGCGCCACATCGAGATCCAGGTGTTGGCAGACTCCCGGGGAAACACCATCCACCTGGGAGAGCGCGAGTGCTCGATCCAACGCCGCCACCAGAAGCTGGTGGAGGAATGCCCCTCAACCGCCATCCGTCCCGACACTCGCCAGGAGATGGGACAGGCCGCGATCAGGGCAGCCCAGGCGGTGGGCTACGTGAACGCCGGCACCGTCGAGTTCATCGAATCACGCGGAACCTTCTACTTCCTGGAGATGAACACTCGACTGCAGGTGGAGCATCCGGTGACCGAGTTGGTGACCGGGATCGACCTGGTTGTGGCCCAGATCAAAGTGGCGCTGGGCGAGCCCCTGCCCTGGCGCCAGGAGCAAATCAGTTGGCGGGGATGGGCCATCGAATGCCGCATCAATGCCGAGGACCCGTGGCATGATTTCCAGCCCACCCCGGGGCGGGTCACTGCCTACCATCAGCCCTCGGGCCCGGGGGTCCGAGTCGACAGTTCGCTAGCGGGCACCGGCATGGTGAGTCCCTTCTACGATTCCATGATTGCCAAGCTGATTGTGCACGGCGACAGTCGGGACCAAGCGGCCAGTCGGGGGCGGCGGGCGCTGCGGGAGTATCTGATTCGCGGAATCATCACCAACATTCCCTTCCATGCGGCGCTCCTGGAGGATCCGGACTTCCTCCAAGGCAGACTGACCACCGAGTTCATTGCCAATCATCCAGACCTGCTGGAAACGGCCGGAGAATGGCGGGATCGGCAGCCGCAGAATCTGGCGCATAATTCTGGCCAGGCTCAGCATGTTGCAGCGATCGCGGCCGCCATCGCTGCGGCCAAGTAACGGCGGGTAACACCCCCGCGCCAGGGGTCGGGGGATCAGCCCGCGCTTACTGGTTGGGGCTGCAGCACCACCTGGTAGGCGCTCTGCATAAGCGTGTTGTCGATGTCGGCAAGCGGTGGCGAGACCGTCAAGGTGACTGCGCCAGCGGGCAGCCCATTCATGGTGACCGTTTCGGTACGCGTCAGGGCGGAGTAGTTGAATTGAGCCCCGGAAACTACCTGTCCTCCCACGCTGAGACTGATGGACTGGGCACCCACGGTGAGGGGATTCAGGTCGGAATCAAAATGGATCGCGAACACCGTGGTACCGATACTGCTCGTGGTCGCCGCGACACTCACCACGAGGGGACCGGTCGGTACCGGGGTAAGCGTGCCGGGAGCGATGTTGCTGATCAAAGGCGATGTTCCCGCAGTCTGCACGGTCACCGTCTCCGGCAGGTACGCCGGGCCCGCGGAACTGGTGGCGTCACGCACCAGATTTAAGGCGACGCTGAAGGACGTGGAACCTGGCGCGGTCGGAGTCGTGGAGACGGCGTAGAAGCGGTCAAATCTTCCCGGCAGCAGCACCGAGGGAGCAAGGCTCGTCCCCGGCGCCAGGAGGGCACTGATGTCCGCCTCCGCAGCTGGCCCCGCCGTCACCTGAAACTGAGCCAGGTCGGAGGCTGTCGCGAGGGCGGCCGCGGCCGCCGGATCGCCAGCTGGGCTGGGCGGGGGACCGCCGGACAGAAGCAGACTGGAGACGTCCTGAGTGGTGGTGCCGGATACCGCGACCAGGGCGGACAGCTGATTGCCGGAAGGCGCCCAGACAGGATTGCTGACTGCGGTGAGGGTGCCCACCGGGCCGCTCGCCTTGGATTGGACATCCACGGCGTTCAGCTGGGACGGCTGACCAGGGGCCGTAGTGACATAGGTCAGATAGGTGCCGGTGGGGTCGAAGCTCAAGCCGCTGAGCCGAACTCCGGCTGGCGCGGACAGCACGGCCGTGATCCGAGTCCCGAGATCAGATGTCAAGTCGATGGCCTCGCCGCCAGCGGTGGCTGCGACGTAGGCCAGGTCGTTACCGTTCGCTGCCCAGGCGGGTCCCCCGACGAGGTTGGGCAGAGGGTTCGCCGACCCGCCGGGGAGGGAGTAGATCGTGGGCACTCCACCGGGACTGGCGAAGAGCGCCTGGGCCGATGGCGAGACCGTGAAGAATCCGCTGGGATCGACGTTCACCGTAGGGTCCACCGTGGTGATCGCCCCGTCCAGACTGACCTTGCGGAGCTGACCGGCCGCCGCAAAGATGAGGTCGCCGTTATCGAGCCAGGCCAGACCGGGGTTGGACTCCGCGGAGCTTGCCAGCGTTTCCGGCGTGCCGCTGCCGTTGGCGGCGACCACGTCCAGCTCGAGCGTGCCGGCAACCCCCGGGGTCCAGTAGGCGATCTCCTGGCTGTCCGGGGAGGCGACCGCCCCTTCGGCTTTGAAGGCGACCGTTCGCAGCGACGGGCTGAGCACGTAAAGAGTCCCGAACGAAAGTCCGGGTGCCGCGGACTGGCCAGGGGTCGCAGTCGGGGAGGGACTGGGGCTGGGTGACTGTGCACTGGCGGGCACCGCCACCGGTGTACTCGAGCTCAACACCATCAAAGCTCCATCCGGCATATAGCTGAGGGAGGTCACGCCCGAGGTGACGGCGACGTGGGTCACCGACACGACGGTGGGGATCTGGCCCTGGGGGGTGGAGGGGACCGACCCGGTGCCGAAGGGGATGACCAGACCGGTAGGTGCCAGGGCCCCGTTCTGCGCCTTGATATCGGGTTGCGGAATGGTCACCACATAACCCACATTCGGAGCCAGCCCGTGGGCCGGGGAGATAACCAGCGTCTTCGAATTGGGCCAACTGGCCTGGTAGGAGACGGCGGGGCTGATGCGCAGACCCCGGGTCACCGCGGTCTCGTCCATGGGCCGATTGAAGCTGATTCGAATTGCCTGGGTGACCGGGATGTCGTGGTGGCCGGCGACCGCCGCCTGAACGTTCACCTGGCCCCGAGCCAACGGGAACGCCACGACCGAAGCCACCACCACCGCAAGCGCGGCCACGCCGGCGATTCCCAAGGTGGTGAAGAACGGCAGCGCCAGGCGCCGCGGTGGCACCCGGGACTTGCCGGTGGCCCGAGCCTCTCGCATCAGGTTGGCCCGCAGTCGGGCGCGGAACTCCGGATCGGGTTCGGCTGGAGGCTGCGCCTGCAGCCGCGCCCGGATCTCGGCGGCGGCCCGGACCAGCTCGGGGTCAGAGCGCCCGTCGCGGGTCCGCAAGATCGCCCACATCTCGGCATCGACGCCTTCGGGCGGTGCCGGCTGGCGCTTGTGCCAGGGAAGGAACCTAGCCATGGTGCGTCTCGGCCTCGACCGGTAGCGGGCGTAGCGCCGCGCGCAGAGTCGCGGTACCGCGGAAGACCAGCAGCTTGACCGCGCCTTCGCTCTTGCCCATGATTCGGCCGATCTCGGCAAGCGGGAGGTCGGCGGAGTACTTGAGGGTCATCGCCGTGCGCTGCTGCTCAGGCAGCGACTCGATGGCCTGCCAGATCTGGTCCAGTCCCATCCGTGCGGCCACCTCGTCTTCCACCGCAACTCCTTCGGAGGCCAGCTCCGGGCCGCTCTCCAGGCTGTCCTCGGCGCGTTTTCGGGAGCGATAGTGGTCGGTGATGGTGTTGACGGCGATCTGATAGAGCCAGGCGGAAAAGGGATGGCCGCTCGGCCGATAGCGCCCGATCGCCCGGAGCGCCTTGAAAAACACCTCGCTGGTGATGTCCTCGGCCAAATCCGCACTCCGGACTCGGGAAGCAACGTACCGGTAGATCTGCGGGAAATATTGGTCATAAAGTTCGCCAAAGGCTTCCGGTTCGGCCTGGGCCCGGACGATCAGCCTCTCCTCGTGCTCCGGGGGGAGTCTCACCGCCGAATGCCTTGGACCCGAACCACCAACGCTCGGGCGGGGCAAGCGGTTACGAATACCCGAGCCGGTCCCTTGCCCACCCGACCAAGGTACCCCGGGGTGACCAACCCGCGCCGCCGGCGATCGCGAGGTCGGGGGTGCCCGTTAGCCAGACCCAATCTGGGGCTGGGGCAGCGGTCGCCATGACCGATCTAGCTCCGCTTCGGCGAGGAAGCCCGACCAGGGTAGGCGGGGAGGCTCGCGCTGGCGGCCGCCACTTATACTCACCTGAGGTGACATTGGCCGTGCCGCTGCAGCGACCCTTGCCAGGCGGTCGACCATGATCGACCGCTACGCCCCCCCGGAACTTCGGGAGCTATGGTCGGATCGGAGCCGACTGCGGCTCTGGCTTCAAGTGGAACTGGCCGTGTGTGAGGCCCGAGCGGCCCTGGGGGAGATCCCTCCCGCCCAAATCCAGGCGCTTCGCCAGGCTAAGCCGCCCTCCGTCGAGAGGGTGGCCCAGATCGAGTCGGAGCAGGGTCACGACCTGGCTGCCTTTGTCAGCGCGGTCCAGGAGGAGCTGGGCGACGAGGGCTCGCAGATCCACCTGGGCATGACTAGCCAGGATGTCGTCGATACGACCTTGGCCCTCCAGCTCAGAGAGGCCAGCCAGATCATCCTCGCCGACCTGGACCGGTTGCTGGAGAGTGCCTCCGGACTAGCCCTGCGGTATCGCCAAACCCCGATGGCCGGCCGGACCCATGGGATGCATGCCGAGCCGATCACCTTCGGCTTCGTGATGGCCAATCACCTGGACGAGCTACGCCGCTCGCGGCAACGATTTCAAGCCGCCGCGCGCGAGGTCGAGGTGGGCAAGCTGTCAGGGACCGTCGGCACCCACGCCACCCTGAGCCCGGAGGTGGAGGTGCTAGCGCTGAGGGAGCTGGGGCTGGAGCCGGCGGCGATCACCACTCAGGTCGTCGCCCGGGACCGCCACGCCGCCTACCTCTGCTCCCTGGCTCTCCTGGGCGGAGTCTGTGAACGGCTGGCCACGACCCTGCGCCACCTGCAGCGCACCGAGGTGGGGGAGGTCCGCGAGCCCTTTGGCGAGCGTCAGAAGGGTTCGTCCGCCATGCCCCACAAGCGGAACCCGGTGCGACTGGAGCAGGTATCCGGGCTCAGCCGATTGCTCCGAGGTTGGGCGGTCGCGGGGATGGAGGACGTCGCGCTCTGGCACGAGCGGGATATCTCCCACTCCTCGGTGGAGCGGGTCGCGCTCCCCGACGCCACCATGGCCAGCGTGCATATCCTCCGAACCATGGCCCAAGTGTTGGATGGGCTAGAGGTGGACCAGGGGGTCATGCGGACCAACCTGGAGCGGCGAGGCCAGATCTCGCAGAGCCAGTTGCTGCTGCTGGCCCTGATTCGGGCGGGCCAGCCCCGGGAGGGTGCCTACCGACTGGTGCAGTCACTGGCATTGGAGTCCGACCGCCCGGGTGGCGACTTTCGGTCCGCCGCCCAGGCGGACCCCGAGGTGGCCGCCCGGCTCAGCTCCGCGCAGCTGTCAGCCTGCTTCGACCTCCAGCCCTACCTGGCCCAGATCGACGAGAGCTTTTACCGACTCGGACTGCTCCAGCGGCCGGGGGAGGCGAACCGTGGGGATCCGGCCGATGGTTGAGGGATCGCCTGCCCGATCAGGCCTGCAAGGAGTTCACGGAGGAAGCGGGGTGCAAGATCACATCGGCGAGGTCGAGATTCCCGGGCTGCCGCTCTTCCGGCGGGGCAAGGTGCGGGACACCTTCGATCTGGGCGACCAACTGCTGATAGTTGCCACCGATCGCATCTCCGCCTTTGACAGCGTGCTGCCGACCCTGATCCCCGACCGGGGTCGGGTGCTGACGGCCATGTCCCGATATTGGTTTGGTAAAACCGCTGACCTGGTACCCAATCACCTCCTCGAGGATGACGCGACGGCATTCCTCGTCGGGCCCCTGGCGAAGTTGGAAGGCCGGGCGATGCGGGTGAGCAAGGCGGAGCGGATCGATGTCGAATGCGTGGTCCGCGCCCGGCTCGCGGGAAGTGGCTGGCAGGAATACCAGGCAACCGGCCAGCTGGCCTCCGAGCCAGTCCCACCGGGACTCCCATTCGGGGCCGAGCTGCCCGAGCTCCGCTTCACTCCCGCCAGCAAAAACGACCACGGCCACGACGAGAACATCACCCGGAAGCAGCTCGCCGAGCAGGTCGGGAGTGAGCTCGCGCGCCGGCTCGAGGAGTTGAGCCTCGAAATCTTCCGGCGGGCTCAAGCCCACTGCCAGGAGGTGGGTTTCACCCTGGTCGACAGCAAGTTCGAATTCGGCTTCGTCCACGGTTCCCTGACCCTGATCGATGAACTCCTCACCCCGGACTCGTCCCGGTTCTGGGATGCAGATCAAGCGGGAGGCGAGCCTCCCCACGAGTTCGACAAGCAGCCGATCCGCGACTACCTGCTCTCCACCGGGTGGGACCGCAATCCGCCCGCGCCCGCACTGCCGCTGAGGCTGGTCGAGGAAACCCGCAGCCGCTATCTGGAGGCCTCGAGACGGATCACCGGCACCGATTTGTAGCCGAGGTGGTGGTCACCCTCAAGGAGGTGGTCAACGACCCCCAGGGGCTCGTCGTCACCGATGCCCTCCATGCGCTGGGATATCCCCAAGTGCAAGGCGTCCGGGTGGGGAAGTTCATCAGCCTGGAGCTGGCGGAGGACGATCTGGAGTCGGCCGAGGCGCGGGTCGAGGAGATGTGTCGGCGGCTGCTCTGCAACGGGGTGATCGAGGATTACCGGGCCAAGTTGCGGCTGGTCCCCGACGCTTGACGGTCCGCTTCGGAATCGCCGTCTTCCCGGGCACCTGGAGTGACCGGGACTGTGCCCACGCGGTGGAGCTCACCGGGGAAGTGGCAGTGCCGCTCTGGCACGCCGACCGGGACCTCAAGGGGTGCGACGTGGTCATCTTGCCGGGAGGGTTCGCCTACGGGGATTACCTGCGTGCGGGAGCAATCGCCCGCTTCGCGCCCCTGATGGAGGCGGTCCGGGAGCACGCCCGGGGAGGTGGGCTGGTGCTGGGCATCTGCAATGGCTTCCAGATCCTCTGCGAAGCCGGTCTGCTCCCGGGTGCCCTACTGCGCAACTCGAGTCTGCAATTTCGCTGCCAGCCAACCTGGCTGCGGGTGGAGTCCACCCAGTCTCCTTTCCTAGCCGCCTGCCCGCCGGGCCAGCCGTTGCGGGTTCCGATCTCGCACGGGGAGGGTCGCTTCTACGCCGCACCGGAGGCACTGGCCCAGCTCAATGCCGAGGGGCGGGTGGCGCTCCGCTACTGCGACCAGAACGGTGAGATCTCGGACCGGGCCAACCCCAACGGGTCGCTTCAGAACATTGCCGGGATCCTGAACCAGCAGGGCAATGTCCTGGGGCTGATGCCTCACCCTGAACGGGCCTGCGAAGCGCTCCTGGGATCCGACCAGGGGCTGCAGCTTTTCAACTCGGCGATCCAGCACCTAGCCGCGCTGCCCGGATGAGGCCTGCTGCGGCCGACTCTCCTCCGACGAGTGCCGAGCTGCGGGAGCTGGCGCTCAGCGAGTCGGAATACCGTTCGGCGGCGGACCAGCTTGGCCGCGCGCCCAACCGGCTCGAACTGGGGATGATCGGAGCCCTGTGGTCCGAGCACTGTAGCTACAAGACCTCCCGGGCGCTGCTCCGACGGCTGCCTTCCGAAGGCGGGCGGGTGGTCCAGGGACCCGGGGAGAACGCCGGGGTGGTGGATCTCGGTGGCGACCTTCTCTGCTGCTTCAAGATCGAGTCGCACAACCATCCCAGCGCGATCGAGCCGGTTCAGGGTGCCGCCACCGGAGTGGGGGGAATCCTGCGAGACGTCTTCGCCATGGGGGCAAGGCCGGTGGCGCTCCTCGACGGACTTCGCTTCGGCGATCTGGCGGACCCCGGCCAGCGCCACCGTTTCGCCCGGGTGGTGGAAGGGATCGGCTGGTACGGCAATTGCATCGGGGTGCCGACGGTCGGTGGCGAGACATACTTCGATGAGGCCTACCAGCACAACTGCCTGGTCAACGCCATGTGTGTGGGCTTGGTCCAGCGCGATCAGCTCGTCAAGGCTCGAGCCAGCGGCCCCGGTAATTCCCTGCTGCTGGTGGGGGCGGACACCGGCCGGGATGGGATCCATGGGGCGACCTTCGCCTCGGTGCAGCTGGACCAGGAGGCGGAAGGGCGTCGTCCGGCGGTGCAGGTGGGCAACCCGTTCCTGGAGAAATGTCTGCTCGAGGCCTGCCTCGAATTGACCGGAGACCCGGACTTGATCGGGCTCCAGGACTGCGGGGCCGCGGGGTTGACCAGTAGCTGTGCCGAGATGGCCCAGCGCGGCGGGGTCGGGCTCGAGATCGCCGTCGAGAAGGTCAGTCGCCGGGAGCGGGGCATGACTCCCTACGAGGTCATGCTCAGCGAGTCGCAGGAACGGATGGTGCTGGTGGTCCGGCGGGGGAGCGAGGAGCGCTTCCGCACGGCCTTCCGGCGCTGGGGGCTGCACTGCGAGGTCGTGGGCCGGGTGATTGAGCAGCCGCTCTTTCGGATCACCGAGAACGGGAGTGAGGTGGCTGCCCTCCCGCTCCAGTTGCTGATCGCCGGCTTCCCCGAGCGCCATCCGGTGGCTCGGGCTCCCCAGCTATCGTCTCTGGTCGCGGCCGACCCCCTGGCGGCCACCCCGCCTTGGTCCCCGGAGGACGCCTGGCTGAGGCTCCTGGCCTCGCCGAACTGCGGCGACCGCCAGTGGATCTGGCGTCAGTACGACCACCAGGTCGGCGACGACACGGTGTTGGGTCCGGGCGGTGACGCCGCGGTCCTGCGGCTGCGGGGTCGGTCCGATGGCCTGGCCCTGACTATCGACAGCGCCCACCGATCGGTGGGCTTGGAGCCTCGGCGGGCGACCGCCATCGCCCTCGCCGAGGCGGTGCGCAACCTGGCCTGCGTCGGCGCAGCGCCGATCGGGATCACCAATTGCCTCAATTTCGGCGACCCCGACCGCCCCGAGATCATGTGGCAACTCGAGGAGGCCATCGGGGGGCTGGCCGATGCCGCTCGGGAACTGGGGATCCCGGTGGTCAGCGGCAATGTCAGCCTCTACAACCAGTTCGCTGGTCGGGGCATTCCCCCAACCCCTACGCTAGGGCTGGTCGGACTCCTGCCTGACCTGAGCCGCCGTCTGGGGGCTGGATTCCTGGCCGAAGGCGACCTGGTGGCGCTGGTGGGGGCGCCCGGAGCCGGACCGGCCCAGGTGGAGCTGGGTGGTTCCGAGTACCAGCGGATCGCGTATGGAGTTCTAGAAGGACCCGCCCCCGAGCTTGACCTATCCCGCGAGGCGCGGTCGGCCCAGGCGATCCTGGCCGCGATCGACCACGGGCTGCTCAGCTCTGCCCATGACTGCGCCCTGGGTGGGCTCGCGGTGACCCTGGCCGAATCTGCGCTCCTGGGGGGCATGGGGGCTCGAATCAGCCCCCCCTTGGACCCTCCGCAGGAATCCTCCCCCAATTGGCGCTTCGGCCTGCTTTTCGGCGAGACGCAGGGTCGGTATCTGGTCAGCCTTCCCACTGGCCGGCTGGCCGCGGCTGCGGCACTCTTCGCCCAGTTCAACACCGAGTTCGCCGCCCTGGGCTCGGTGGGTGGAGCGACGATCGCCGTCGAGGGGGTGGCTGAGATCGGCTTAGAGCAGGCGGCGATCGCCTGGTCGGGCGCGATCTCTGCGCAGATGGACTCGTCCCCGAGCCCGCAGCGATGAGGTTGCTCGGAATCCAGACTGCGGGGAGGACTGGAATCGGAATCCAGCTATTCTTGTCCCAGTGACAGCCAAGGCAGGCTCCGCTGCCCAGCTCCAGGTCGCCGCCGCTTGGGAGGCGACCGAGCCCGACAAGCTGCACGAGGCTTGCGGCATCTTCGGCATATTCGCCCCCGGCCAGGATGTGGCCAACCTCTGTTATCTGGGTCTCTATGCGCTCCAGCATCGAGGCCAGGAATCCGCCGGGATCTGCACCTCCGACGGTGAGGAGTTCCACCTGCATCGGGAGATGGGTCTGGTAAGCCAGGTCTTCTCCGCCGACGTGCTGTCGCCGCTGCGCGGCCCGGTCGGGATCGGGCACACCCGCTACTCGACCACCGGATCCTCCCGGCTGAGCAACGCCCAGCCGTTCTTGTTCGATCACGGCCAGCTGGGGCCGGTAGCACTGGCCCACAACGGCAACCTGACCAACACCCAGGCGCTGCACGCCGGCCTGGTGGAGGAGGGACAGCACTTCGAAACCTCCAGCGACAGTGAGGTGCTGGCAACTCTCCTGGCCCGCACCCCCGGAGAGCGGCTGGAGGTGGTCCTGCAGCGAGCGCTGCCGCGCGCCCAGGGCGCCTATTCCCTGGGCTTCATCACCCGAGACAGCCTGGTTGCCGCCCGCGACGAGCTGGGGATCCGGCCGCTGTGCATCGGTCGGCTGGGAGACCTCGACGCCCCCGGAGGCAACGGATACATCGTCACCAGTGAGACCTGCGCGCTTGACGTGGTGGGTGCCAAGCTGGTGCGGGAGGTGCGTCCCGGGGAGATCGTCACCATCGACAAGGCCGGCCTGCGCAGCGCCAGCTTCGGGGTGCGCCGCCAGCCGGCCATGTGCTCCTTCGAGTTCATCTATTTCGCCAGGCCCGACTCGGTGCTTCAGGACCGCAGCCTTTACGAGGCGAGGCGGGCGATGGGGGTCCGGCTCGCTCAGGAAGCGCCGGTCTCGGCTGACCTGGTGATCCCTCTGCCGGACTCGGGGACCCCCGCCGCGATCGGATACGCGGAGGAGAGCCGCGTACCCTTCGCGGAGGGGATGATGAAGTCCCGCTACATCAACCGCACCTTCCTGCAACCGGATCAGGCGATGCGAGACGCCGGGATCAGACTCAAATTCAACCCGATGCGGCACGTGCTTGAGGGCAAGCGGGTGATCCTGGTTGACGACTCGATCGTGAGGGGATCTACCTCGCGCCAGATCGTGGAGGCGCTGCGCCGGGCGGGGGCGTTGGAGGTCCACATGCGGGTCGCCTCCCCACCCATCCGCTTCCCCTGCTTCATGGGAATCGACATCGCCAGCCGGAGTGAGCTGATCGCCGCCGGTCGAACGCTGGAAGAGGTCCGCGACCTGATCGGAGCCGACTCTCTCGCCTACCTCAGCCTGGGCGGCCTCCGACACGCGCTGCGCGCGGGCGCCACCGGGTCCGGCTTCTGCTTCGCCTGCCTCGACGGCGCCTACCCGGTCCAGGTCCCCCAGCAGCTGGAGATGGACAAGCTGGCCCTGGAGGGCTGACCGGAGATGCAGGGGCCGGGGAACTGAGCTGAGCCGCTACGCCGACGCGGGGGTGGACCGGGGCCGAGCACGCGCGGCGGTGGCGCGGGTGGCCGAGCTGGCAGCCACCACCCACAACTCCTCGGTGATGGCCGGAATCGGGCCCTTTGCCGCGATCTGGAAGCTGGGGAACAATCTGCCTCCCGACCCGGTCTTGGTCAGCTCCACCGACTCGGTGGGGACCAAGTCCAAGGTCGCGGTGGCGGTCGGCCGTCACCAGGGGATTGGCCAGGACATCGTCAACCATTGCGTCAATGACGTGCTGACCACGGGGGCCGACCCCCTCTTCTTCCTTGACTACTTCGCCAGTGGCCGGATCGAGTCCGCGGTACTGGAGCAGCTGGCCGAGGGGATGGCCCAGGCCTGCCGGGCGAACGGCTGCGCTCTGGTGGGTGGGGAAACCGCCGAGATGCCCGGGGTCTACGGGATCGGTGACTATGACCTGGCCGGCTTTCTGGTCGGGATCACCTCGGCCGAGGCGGTCCTCGGTCCGGCTCGGGTCAAGGTCGGTGATCGCCTGCTGGGCCTTCCGTCCACCGGGCTGCACACCAACGGCTACTCCCTGGTGCGCCATCTCCTGGCGCAGCGCGAACTCGAGTACGACACCCAGTTGCCGGGCACCTCGGCGCCGATCGGGGAGCTCCTGCTGGCCGTTCATGCCTCCTACCTGGAGCCGATCCGCGCCCTGAGATCGATCGGGGAGGTGCACGCGCTGGCCCACATCACCGGGGGGGGAATCATCGAGAACTTGCCTCGGGTGCTCCCGGACGGGCTGGCCGGGTATGTGGAGCGCCAGAGCTGGCAGGTGCCGTCTCTCTTCACCGCGCTCCAAGAGCTGGGCGACATCCCCGAGGACGAGTTGTGGCGCTCCTTCAACATGGGGGTGGGAATGATCGCGGTCGTCCCGCCGGCCACGGTGGGGACAGCCAGTCAGCTCTCGCAGCTCGGATTTTTTGAGCTCGGCCGGATCGAAGAGCGCCACACCGCAGATCGGGTCCTGCTGCGCTGAACCGGCCAGCGTCGGCGCGACCAAGGGTCGGATTGGGGGTGCTGGTCTCGGGGACCGGCAGCAACCTCCGAGCGATCCTGGACGCCACCGCGAGCCCCGACTTCCCGGCTGTCGTGGCGGCGGTCGCCACCAACCGGACCACTTGCCCGGGTCTGGCGGTAGCTCGGGCAGCCGATCTCCCGACCCGATCTTTTCCCGCCTCGACCTTCTCCGGAGATCTGGAGGCGAGAGACCAGGCGGTCGCGTCCTGGCTCCTGAGTGAGGGAGTCTCCCTGCTGGCCCTGGCCGGCTACGACCGCATTCTCACTAGGCCGCTGCTGCGGGCCTTCCCCGGCCGGATTCTGAACCTGCACAACAGCCTGCTCCCCGCCTTCGCTGGGACCATGCACGCGGTTCAGGAGGCACTCAATCACGGGGTTAAGCTGACCGGGTGCACCGTGCACCTGGTCGATGAGGATTACCTCGATGGTGGTCCGATCGTGATGCAGGCGGCAGTCCCAGTCGAGGACAACGACACGGTGGAGACGCTGCTGCAGAGGATCCATGAGCAGGAGTGGCAGCTCTTCCCCCGGGCGATCGCTCTCCTGGCCCGGGGCGAGCTCCGGGTGGAGGGCAGGCGGGTGTTCCGGGCGGGCCGGGGCCAGTGAGCTCGCCCCGGGCGCTGATCGGAGTGGATGACAAAACCGACCTGCCAGAGTTCGCCCACGGGCTACACCAGCTGGGATTCGAGCTGATCGCGACCGGGGGCACCGAGCGGGTCCTCCGGGAAGCAGGTCTGCCGGTCACCGGAGTGGCTGAGGTCACCGGCGTCGAGGAGATGCTCGAGGGCAGGGTGAAGACCCTGCATCCAGCGATTCATGCCGGCATCCTGGCCCGACGGGACCGACCTGGCGACATGGCGACGCTGGAGCGGCTCGGCTACCGGCCGATCGATCTGGTGGTGGTGAACCTCTACCCCTTCGCCCAGGTGGCCTCCGCGGGCCAGCCGGATCCTCAGGTGCTCGAGGCGATCGACATCGGTGGCCCCACCTTGTTGCGCGCGGCGGCCAAGAACTTCGCCAGTGTCGGGGTAGTCTCCTCCCCCGACCAATACGAGTGGGTCCTGGCTGAGCTGGGCGCAAGCGGGCTGAGCCGGGAATCGCGCCGCCAGCTGGCCGCGGCCGTCTTCCAGCTCACCGCCAGCTACGACGCCCTGGTCGCCGACTATCTGAGCCGGGATCAGCCGCTAGGGGCCGCACCCTGGCCCGACCATCTCGCCCTTGGTGGATCGCTCCGCCAGCCGCTGCGATATGGGGAGAACCCGCACCAACCGGGCGCGCTATATCAGACGGGTTTCCGGGCCACCGGTCTGGCCACGACCAACCAGCTGCAGGGAGGCGAACTCTCTTACACCAATTGGCTGGACACCGACGCCGCTTGGCGGCTGGTGCAGGGTCTGGAGGGGATCGCAGCAGTGGTGGTCAAGCACACCAACCCTTGCGGGGTAGCGGTCGCCCCAACCGTCGCGGAGGCGTTCCAGCGCGCCTACGAATGCGATCCCCGCTCTGCCTATGGGGGCATCGTCGCCCTCAATCGTCCGCTCGAAGAGGAGGCGGCGGCCGCCCTGGCCAAGCATTTCCTGGAACTGGTTATCGCGCCCGAGGTGACTCCGGCTGGCCTGGCGCTGCTCGAGAACCGGCCGCGGCTGCGGGTGCTCAGCGGGCCCGCGCAGGCAACCACCCCTCCCGAGGGGCTCGAGATTCGGAGTGTGACCGGGGGGCTGCTGGTCCAACTCCGGGATCCTGCCGCGGACGACGAGGCGCAGTTCCAGGTGGTCTCGAATCGTGCTCCCACCCACGCGGAGTGGCAACAGCTCCGGCTGGCCTGGCGCATCGTGCGGGCGGTGAAGTCCAACGCCATCGTGCTCTGCCGCGAGGACCAAGCGGTCGGTATCGGGGCGGGCCAGATGTCTCGGGTCGAGGCGGTCGAGCTGGCGGTTAGCCGGGCCGGGGATAGAGCCCGGGGCTCGGTGCTCGCCTCGGATGCGTTCTTTCCCATGCCGGATGGGATCGAGATCGCCGCTCGAGCTGGGGTTACCGCGGCGATCCACCCGGGCGGTTCGGTGCGCGATCCGCAGGTGCTGGCGGCGGCCGATGCCGCCGGCATGGCGCTGGTGGCAACCGGCCGACGGCACTTCCGCCACTGAGGGGGAACTCCCGGCGACCCGGGTTGTGTATGGTGCCCCGGGGAGCAGTAGGAGGTCGCTTAGATGAGCATCAAACGCCGGAGCACGACGTGGGCTTCCCAGGGGACTGCCCTGGCGCTTTTGGCGTTCCTGTACTTTGTCGACCTTTTCTTGCCCTGGTCTCAAGGCTGCTTCGCGCCGATCTCACCTTTCCAGCCAGCGCGCGGGCCATACTCGACGGGCGCCCTCCACTTCCTGTCACCCGTCTGCACCGCTCAGACCTATGGCTGGGGAGGGGCAGGCACCGTGGCCGGTGTGCTGGTCGCGCTGCTCGTCCTGTGGGAAGCCGCCCGCGTCGCTCGCTTGGAGGTGGGCCTCGGGGTCGGCTACCGCAGCCTGATCAGCGCAGCCCTCGCCTTCGGGGTCTTTGTCTTCACCGTCGTCAACGTGGCCGCCCGGCTGACCTGGATGCACAGCTATTCCGGCCCGCTGGTGTACGCCGGCCTCTTCCTCTGGATCTCTCTTCTCTTGGCGGTCCTGATCGCTCTGGCCGGCGCCGCCCACTGGCGCGTTTGGGAGGCCAATCCGCCTGAACCCGGCGGCTTCGGGGGATCGTCGGCCTCCCAAGAGTCAGTCTCGATCCCACCCCAGGCAGCGCCGCCACCGCCGCCCGGCGTCTGCCCCAGCTGTGGGCGCGCCAACCTTGAGGATTCGCGCTTCTGCTCTTTCTGCGGCACGAGCCTAGCTCCGCCTCCGCCGGGGCCTGGTAACCCGCGGAGTTCATCTCCCGCCCCCTGACCGGAGACTCTCCCGCAAATCCTGCGGTGATCGCGGGCCACGGTCGTGTCGCAGTCTCATCAGAGGCTCTTGGCTGCCGCTCGACCAAATGAATGTCTGATCTGCGTGCACAGGTCAACCCGATGCGTTGATCATCTGCTGGTCGGCTCTCTTCGCTCGACCGGCTGGGGCCGCCCCCCAACAGCGGAGGCTATTTGTGGACCTGACTCACCTGTCCATCGCCCCTTGGGACATCGTGGTTCGCTGCGTGACCATCTACCTGGTGATGGTCGTCGGGCTCCGGATCTTTGGCAAGCGCGAGCTCGGACAGATGACGATCTTCGATCTGGTGCTGGTGCTGCTGGTCGCCAACGCAGTGCAGCCGGCCATGACCGGCCCCGACAGCTCTCTGTTGGGCGGTTTGCTCATCATCGGCACCTTGATGGCAGTCAACTGGACCGTCGGCAAGGCTCGTTTGCGGAGCCGGCTCATCCGCGGTCTATTGCAGCCACCCGCGACCGTGTTGGCTAGCGGCGGACGCTGGAATCCGGGCGCATTAAGCAGCCAGGGACTCGACCAGGAGGATGCCGAGGAGGCTCTCCGCGAGCACGGTGTTGACGACGTCTCGGAAACGACTCGAGTGGAGTTGGAGGCCGACGGTTCCATCAGTGTCGTCGCCCGCGAGGGACAAGGAAGCGTGCGACCGCGACGGCGCACCCGCGCGGTCAAGCGCCCCTGATTTTGGCGCCGGCACATGAATCAGTTTCCCGGACTGACATTTGGAGGCGCTGCCCACGACCAGAGGGCTCGGCTCACGCACCATCGACTGCCCACAAAACTCGGCGATATATGTTCGCTGCGTTCGAGCTTCGCTCCACGACTGGGCATGTTTCCCACGGCCTGGGAGCTCGGACTTGGTGCACTGCACCGAGCATTTCAGCGCTCGCGTCGCGACGGTCGGGGAAAGCCGGTGACCGGCACCCTGCAGTTGTACTGGAGCGCGGCGCCCCGAGAATACTTCGGAGTCCGCGCGGCACGGTGGCCCGGCGCAGCCGAGTCCATATTCGTCGGCTGTCGATTAATCGGAAAGGCGGGATGACGCTGACTCGTCGGTTGTCCAACCGACCGCTATCAGTGGCGGCGAGCCGGAGTTTGCTCATGGCGATGCACAGACGCGCTCGGGCTGGTTGCGGCACTTCTGCAGGGTCCCCGCAAACCCCGACAAGGTGACCGGTCAGCCCGGGCGAGGATCTCGGGGCAGGCAAGGCCGCCCGCTCCGCCGGACTCGGCGGCCGGAGCCGCCGGATTTCGCCTTCCGCCGACCCCCACAGGGGCCGCCTTTGCTCACCGGCGCTCAAGGTCACCCGCTCTTCTTCCATGGGGTGACAGATTCCCTGAGCAGTTAGCTAGTGACAGATTCGCTGAGCTTCCACAAACGGGAAATCGGGAAATCGGGTTCTTGACAGGTTGGGGCTTCCCCCCTAGGATCTTGCGATGGGCGAAGGGCTAGATATTTTGAAAAGCGGGGAGTGGCCCTGCCCTGCCGACGCCGTCGAACTGGTGGCGGAGCTTCTCCAGCCTCCGCTTCGGCGGTTTGAGTGAAATGGATTTCTCCATTTCGCGTTATCGCAATGGCACCCCGGTAGGAGGAACCACAGCATGACCGCCATCCCAGGACACCCGAACGGCAAGCATCCGGTCGCCGGCCAGCCGATGAAGGATGGCTGGGACAGCGCCCGCTGGCTGGGTGTCTCCAGGCCCTACTCGGCCGAGGATGTGGCCCGGTTGCAGGGCTCGATCCGCGTCGAGCACACCCTGGCGCGCCGGGGAGCGGAGCGGCTTTTCGAGATGCTCAGCAACTCCGGCTACGTGCCCGCCCTGGGAGCTCTCACCGGCCAGCAGGCGGTCCAGATGGTGAAGGCCGGTCTCAAGGCGATCTACCTTTCCGGTTGGCAGGTGGCTGCGGATGCCAACCTTTCCGGGGAGACCTACCCGGACCAGAGCCTGTATCCGGCCAACAGCGCACCGGCGCTGGCCCGCCGGCTCAATAACGCGATGCTTCGGGCGGACCAGATCGCCTGGGCTGAGGGGCACCACGACGGTGAGTGGGTGGTCCCGATCGTGGCCGATGCGGAAGCCGGCTTCGGCGGCCCGCTCCATGCGTTCGAACTGATGAAGTCGATGATCGAGAGCGGCGTCTCCGGCGTCCACTTTGAGGACCAGTTGGCCTCCGAGAAGAAATGCGGTCATCTGGGCGGCAAGGTCCTGGTCCCCACCAGTCAGTTCGAGCGGACGCTGGTGGCCGCGCGGTTGGCCAGCGATGTCATGGGTGTTCCCACCCTGCTGGTGGCCAGGACCGACGCCCTGAGCGCCACCCTGCTGACCAGCGACATCGACCCGCGCGACCAGTCCTTCCTCACCGGAGAGCGCACCTCCGAGGGGTTCTACCGGGTGCGCCCGGGGATCGAGCCGGTGATCGCTCGCGGCCTCGCCTTCGCCCCCTTGGCCGACGCCCTGTGGTTCGAGACCTCCACTCCCAACATCGAGGAAGCCGCCCAGTTTGCCGAGGCGATCCACGGCAAGTACCCCGGGAAGATCCTGGCCTACAACTGCTCGCCTTCGTTCAACTGGAAGAAGCACCTCAGCGACGCCGAGGTCGCCAACTTCCAGTGGAGGCTGGGTGAGCTGGGCTATCGCTTCCAGTTTGTGACCCTGGCCGGCTTCCACGTGGCTAACAGCTCGATGTTCGAGCTGGCCAAAGGCTACGCGGAGGAGGGGATGAGCGCCTACGTGCGGCTGCAGCAGCGCGAGTTCGAACTGGAGCAGAAAGGCTACACCTCCACTCGCCACCAGTCGGAGGTCGGGGCGGGCTACTTCGACTCGGTCTTGGAGACCGTCACCGGGGGCGAGAGTGCCACCCTGGCGCTCCAGGGGTCGACCGAAGAGGCCCAGTTCGAAGTCACCCCAGCCAGGTGACGGGCTCTTCCGAAGCCCTAGTTGGGGTCGAAGTTCTCCTTGACGGGGGAGCGGCGGGAGAGCGGGTGCTCACCCCGGCAGCCCTCGGCCTGGTAGCTCGGCTCCAGCGGGAGCTCGGTCCGATCCGGGAGGAGCTCCTGGCGGCCCGCGTCGCCAGGCAGGCTCGACTGGACGAGGGTCAACTGCCGGACTTTCTGCCTGAGACCAGGGAAGTCCGCCAGGACCTGACCTGGACGGTCGCCCCCCCTCCGACTGATCTGTCCGACCGACGAGTGGAGATCACCGGTCCAGTGGATCGGAAGATGATCATCAATGCGCTGAACTCGGGAGCTTCGGTATTCATGGCGGACTTCGAGGACGCCAACTCGCCCACCTGGGCCAACTGCCTGGAAGGGCAGAGCAATCTCATCGACGCGGTGGAACGGACGATCTCACTGCAGTCTGGCGACAAAAGCTACCGCCTGGACGAGAAGTCGGCGACCCTGGTGGTGCGGCCACGTGGCTGGCACCTCCCGGAAAAGCACGTGCTGATCGACGGGAATCCGGTCTCGGCCAGCCTGTTCGACTTCGGCCTCTTTGTCTTCCACTGCGGCCATCGCCTGCTGGAGCGGGGTTCCGGACCCTACCTCTACCTACCCAAGCTGGAGAGCCACTTGGAAGCCCGACTCTGGAACCGAGCCTGCCAGCTGGCCGAGGATCACCTGGGCATGTCTCGTGGAACGATCCGGGCGACGGTTTTGATCGAAACCGTGCTGGCCGCCTTTGAGATGGAGGAGATCCTCTATGAGCTCCGGGAGCGCTCGACCGGACTCAACGCCGGGCGCTGGGACTACATGTTCTCGATCATCAAGAAGTTCAGGGATAACCCCCAGTTCATCCTCCCCGACCGGGGTTCGGTGGTCATGACTGTCCCGTTCATGCGGGCCTACACCGAGCTCCTGGTCAAGACCTGCCACCGGCGAGGGGCCCATGCCATCGGCGGGATGGCGGCGTTCGTCCCCAGCCGCCGGGATGCCGCCCTCAACCAGCTGGCCCTGGAGCGGGTGCGCGAGGACAAGGTGCGGGAGGTTGGCGATGGTTTCGACGGCACCTGGGTCGCCCACCCTGACCTGGTCCCGGTCGCCCGCCAGGTCTTCGATGAGGTGCTCGGAGAGAGGCCCAACCAGGTCGACCGCCGGCGCGATGAGGTGGAGGTGACCGCGGGCCAGCTGCTGGACGTGGCGGCGACCCCCGGGGAGATAACCGATGCCGGGGTCAGGCTCAACGTCTCGGTGGGGATCCAGTACCTGGGGTCCTGGCTGCAAGGAATTGGGGCGGCCGCGATCAACAACCTGATGGAAGACGCCGCGACCGCAGAGATCTCGCGGTCCCAGATCTGGCAGTGGGTCCATCACCACAAGATCTCCAGCGAGCAGGTACGGGCGATTCAGGCCGAGGTGATCGAGGAATTGGGCGATGCCTACCGGGAGGCTGCAGCACTCTTCACCGAGGTCTCCCTGGCACCGGAATTCGTGCCCTTCATGACCGTTCCCGCCTACCGCTTGCTTCCCTGACGCAGTCGGCTCACGAGGCTGTCACAACCCCGGATTTCGCCGAAAAATCCCTTGCCCAGATCGACCCCCTCTGCTATCTTCGGCGCAAGTTGGCCCATCGAGCGCGATCGCCGGTCGCGGCGCCACTCCCTGAGGACATCCAGCCGCCGGTTTTCGCCCATGGAGGCGCTTGAGGTATGGCCGAGCGATCCGAGCCAGCGGCGGAGGAAGTGCCGGACCGCTACGGTGAGGCCGAAGCCGGTGGCTGCGATCAGGCGGGGTGCGAGAACCAGGAAGCCTTCCGCTGCCTTTACCGAGACCGACGCGCCGTCGACTGCTCCTGGGTGGCCTGCCGCGAGCATCTGAAGATCGTGGCCAGCCGCGCTTATTGCCTGCGCCACGCCAGCATCGTCGAGGTGCTGGCCACGTCGATGGCCCAGGGCACCCAAATGCTCCCACCCGACCTGGACAATCGCTGTGCCTCGCTGGTGCTCTGGGTCGCCCGCGACCTGGACGATCCGGTGGTCGAGCGGCTGGTCCGCTGGGGCGATGCCGGCATGAGCATCATCAACGACCCGGCGATCCGCTACAGCCGCCCCGACCGGCTTCGGCAGGCGGCTGGTCACTGGGAAAGGGTCTGGGCGCTCGCCAACCGCACCGGCATCCTCCTTCGGGTCGGGCTGCAGGTCGAGGACGATCGACCGGAGACGGTCATCCTGTCGGGCGGCACTACCCACCTGCTCGTCGCCGTCCCCCCCTGGATCCAGCGCCACCTCACGGGCGAGTCAAATCGGACTTCACCATCGAGCCTGGTCGAGCGGTTGGCGTTCCAGCAGCAGTTGCTTTTGGCGCTGGACGGCTACGTGGAGAAATATGGGGTGACCTACCCCCACCTGCTGGTGCCGACCAGGGTCTGAAGCCCAGCCGCCGTCTCCGTCTCATAATCAACTCATGGCATACGAGGCGATCGTCCCGGCGCAGCCCGGCTCCGCCACCCGCCACCAGCCCGAGTACCACCGCCAGTACCTGACCTTCAGCCGGAGCTACACGGTGGACGTCACCTACCGGTGCTTCCGGCGCTGCGGCTACTGCGAGTACCGTCGGGACGAGGGCGGGTTGATCGGTCTGGCCGAGGTGGACCACCAGCTGCAGGAGGCGAGTCGGCTGCACTGCCGCGAGGTCCTGATCATGGCGGGAGAGCAGCCGTGGCGACTGCCCGACCTGGGGCTCGCCGACGAGGATTCCTTTGTCGACCTGGTCGTGGAGATCTGCCGGCGGGCGATGCGGCTGGGGCTGCTGCCCCACACCAACGTGGGGTTGCTGACCAAGCCCAGCCTGGCCCGGCTCCAGCCATGGAATGCCTCGATGGGGCTGATGCTCGAGACCGGGACCGACCAGATCCGGGCGCACGCCATGGGTGGGGGGAAGCGCTATCAGGAGCGGCTGGAACACCTGGAGGCGGCCGGGGAGCTGGGCATTCCGTTCACGACCGGGATCCTGGTCGGAATTGGCGAGACGGAGCAGGATCGGCGCCATGCCTTGGAGCTCATCCAGGAGTGCCACCAGCGTCATCACCACATCCAAGAGGTGATCGTCCAGAACTTCATCCCCAAGGCCAACACCCCGATGGCCGACCACCCGGCTCCGGGCCCCGAAACGGTGCGCGCCGCGGCCGAGCTGGCCCGGGAGATTCTGCCCAGCGATGTGGCCATCCAGGTCCCGCCCAATCTCAACTTCGAGAGCTGGCCCACCTTGGTCCAGGCTGGAGCCACCGATCTGGGCGGAATCTCCCTCGACGGGGACTCGGTGAGTCCCGAATTTGCCTGGCCCAGCGAAGCAGAGCTCCGAGCAAAGGCGGCATCCCTGGGCTACCACCTGCAGGAGAGGTTGCCGGTCTATCAGGAGTCGCTGGCCGAGCTCCAGCCGGCGGCAGACCAACTCCGCCAGCAGCTGGTCGGAGACACGGTGACCTATGTCATCAACCGCAACGTCAACATCAGCAATGTCTGCGTGGGCAGCTGCTCGTTCTGCGGCTTCCGGCGGAGCTCGATCCACGCCAAGGGCGCCTACTTCCACGACCACGACACCGTCTTCGCCAAGATCGAAGACGCAGTTGCCCGTGGGGCGACCGAGATCTGCATGCAGTCGGGGCTCACTCCGGAGCTCAACGTCGCCTTCTACGACTCCCTTTTCCGGGAGATCAAGGAGCGCTGGCCCACCCTCCATCTGCATGCGCTCTCGCCGGAAGAGATCCGCTACATCGCCCAGGAGTCAGGACGGTCGGTGGAGGACGTCCTGCGCCAGCTGAAGGATGCGGGATTAGGCACCATGCCCGGCACCGCCGCCGAGATCCTGGTCGAGGAGGTGCGCCGAATCCTCTGTCCGGAGAAACTGACCACCGAAGAGTGGGTGGAGATCGTAAAGACCGCCCACAAAGTGGGGATACCGACCACCTCCACCATCATGTACGGCCACATCGAGACCCCCTGGCACCGGCTTCGGCACCTTGAGGTGATTCGCAATCTGCAGCGTGAGACCGGGGGGATCAGCGAGTTTGTGCTGCTTCCCTTCCAGGTCCAGCACAACACCTTGGGGAAGTACTTCGGGATCCGCCAGCCGCTGACCCTGAATGACTCACTCCGCTTCACCGCGTTCTGCCGACTCTATTTCGGCCGCGACATCCCCAACATCCAAACCAGCTGGGTCAAGCTGGGCGCCGACGGGGTGGCCGAGTCGCTGCGCTGGGGCGCCAACGATTTCGGAGGAACTCTGATGGAGGAGTCCATCACCCGGATGAGCGGTGCCGACCATGGCCAAAATCTCGATCCCTCCGAGATCGAGGCAGCGATCCGCGGTGTCGGTCGCAATCCGCGCGAGCGAGACACGCTGTACCGGCCCATCACGGCGCGGCCACGCGACCTCGCGCGGGACGTTGCCACCACCGCCGCCACGGCTGGCTGACGCCGACCCCCAGGGCGATCCCGGGCACCAGACAACCTGCCTCGAC
>Ga0307372_10001760_pt1 | contig 37051 bp, 34 predicted proteins | sample OX1MG_FD_202533 | JGI IMG/M metagenome (GOLD analysis project Ga0307372, IMG submission 202533) | Soil microbial communities from Risofladan, Vaasa, Finland - OX-1 | ecosystem: Environmental > Terrestrial > Soil > Coastal area > Acid sulfate soil | place: Finland: Risofladan, Vaasa | collected...
GTTGAGCGACTACAACACGCTGCAAGACACGGTGACCAGGTGGCAACCGCCGGGAGCCTTCGAAGTGCAGATACCCGCCTTACGCCAGACCTTCCAGGCCTTTGTTCGGGGCGGATTTGCACTCCAGAACACGGCTTTTGTGATGACCGGGACAGGGGGTCCGGCCGCCAACCAGGAGGTCGTTCAGAGCGTAGGTCAGTACACCTCTGCCACCAAGCAGTTCATCGGCCACCTCGGCCACAAGGCACAGGCGGCCTGGGCGGCTCTGGGGGCAGACAAGGAGGCCAGCACATTCCGCGGGACCCTCCAGGTGGCGATCGACAATGCCTGCGGTTAGGTCCCAGTTGCAGCACCAATGGCCCCGCCAGAGCCACTGCTCCTCTTTGAATGCAACGTGAAGTCGCCAGATGTCTTCCAGTAGTGCACGTTGCTGTGTAATCCCGTTACCGGTCGGTGCGGATGGTTGCCAATTGGCTTTGAGCTTCATGCTTAACGAACTGTAGGACTGTGGACCATCCTGGGTTTTGTGGGATTACATACCTCGGAAATTGCACAGAGGTCAGAGTGTTGTGAACAGCGAGATACTCTCCGCCGCCGTCGGGACGAGCTCGGCGGGACGGCTGAATAGATCATCTGGATGCTAACGGACGGTCCGTAAGGGGATCCCTGAGTCAAACAGCGCTACTCGTCGTCAGTCGGCTCCTGGCGGAGTTGCGCGGCGAGAAGAGTGTCGGTCCCAAGAGCGACAATGATGAAGAGTAGGAATGTTCGGCCGCTGCGAGGAAGTCCAGGGAAGGCGGCGATGGTGGCGCCGGCATCGATGACGCCTGCTGCAGCTCCGTACTCGAGCCAGGTCGCGGCCGTCTGTCGGTCGTCGTGGCGGAGCGCTCGTAGCAGTCCGACACCGAGAAGCAGGTCTCGGATACCCATGCTTCGGGTGAGTAGTTGAGCAGCGGGCGTGTCGACTCCAGACCCAACCCAAGGTTGCGCCACAGTCTTCGGGGCAACAACGAACGCGGTCCCGAAGGCGACGCGGGTCCAGCCGCCCAGCCGAGCGAGACGTTTCGCTGTGTCAGGGGTAACGAGGGTGGCGAATCGGGTCACGAGGGGGCCTCCGGGCTGGCTGTGACGCTCCGCTCGAAAAGTTGTCCGAGGCGGGCGACTTCCTCGTTGATGTCTCGGGCCAGCCATGAGCCGAGGTAGCGGTCGAACACTGGTCGCAGCAGCCGGTGCGAGTGGAACTCTTCGCGATGCACTACCTGGGTACCCGCAGGTGTTGGGGTGCAGATGACGCTGCCGCAGAAACCGACCAGGCGATCCTGCCAGCCGGGCACGGAGGTGATGTCGAGACGTTCATCGCCGCTGCGCACGATCCGCTGTCGAACCGGCGGAGTAGGCAACCCGCGTAATCTGGACCGGAATCGGACCACGATGTCGTCGCCGTCTATCTTGGTATCCAGCACCTTGCGGATCTTTGTGTCGGCGAGTTTGTACCGCTCGAGATCGCAGACCAAGTCGAGGACTTGTGCCGGTGTCGCTGAGACCGTCGTGGTGGCTTCGCCGTAGATCACTGGTCACCTCCCGCAGTGAGCGTGGCCACAGCCGAGTCGACCCAGGCCGTGAGATAGGCGCCTATATCGACGTCGCCGGGTGGATGGCCGATCAGGGCCTGCAACACCCGGTAGTAGGTCAACGAAGCCACCAGAACCGCGGCGGTCGCGGCTGGGTCGGTGATCGCGACGCGGCCGTGAAACTGCTGCACTATGAGCCATTCGGCCAGTTCCCGATAGAGAGCCACGAGCAGCCCTTCCCACAACACGTCCAGGAGATCCGGAAACTGTTCCAGGTCGCGCAGTCCCACCCGGATGACGGCACGGTCGCCGACCATCGCCTGACTCACCGCCTGCGCGATGATCATCAGTGCCGCTCGTGGCTCGGGCGGTAACACCCCGATGAGTTCGGTCGCGGACTTCTCCATCCCGGCCACGTAGCGGGTTATGCCCTCCGCGAGCAAGTCACGCTTCGACGCGAAGTGCTTGTAGAGCGCTCCCGACCCAGCGGCCAGCCCACACGCCAGCTGAATGTCGGCAACCGAGGTTGCCGCGTACCCACGCTCGCCGAACATTTCCATCGCCACATCCACCAACTGATCCCTTCGCACGGTGAGAGAGTAATCACTCACTAACCGAGAAGCAAGCCGGTCCCACTGGGCGAACGATGACGGGACGCGCCCGGAGCCTGTCAAGCTCTCATGACCAGCGCTGTCGCGGAGGTGTCCGTATGCCCCGCCCGGTGAACTGCCCGGTGATCAGGCGTCATACGGGACATCCGAGTCACGGTTCGTGTGCTGTGCATTTCGCCGACCCGGGTGCGAGGATACGACTGCCCGAACTGAGGGTTCAGATGTAGTCACAATTCAATGCCCATCGTGAGGTCGAGTTGCTGGGTGTGAACCATCTCAACATTCGGAGCGATGTCCATGTATTGCCCCACCGAGGCATCGACCTGGACCCGGCGTCGTTGATGGTGGGGGGCATCGTCCCGGTGCCCTCAAGATCGAGCGAGTCCGATGAGGTGGGAAGATTGATGGTGACCTTCTCGTCGTAGAAGGTGGCTGAACCCGCCACGTCGACGGTGACAGCGGCGCTACCCAGGGATTCGGCGGCCGTCACCCCTTCTTGAATCGTCTTGCACGCGCTGGCACCCGGTGCCGTGCAACCCGTCGTGGCCGTTCCATCCACATTGTCGACGTACAGGGTTGTAGGCGAAATGGCCGAGGCCATTTGGTTCGAAGCCACAAGGAATCCCATACCGAACGTCAGTCCGAGTGCCGCCAGCCCGATCCGGGCCAGGGCTGCGGACGGACAGGAGGTCGCATCCGAGCTGGAACATTTGGGTGTCCGGACAATTCTCATTCATGCCTCCGTCGCTCGGCGGGACATGTGAAGCGGACCCGAGATAGCTCAATGGGGGGGTAGTGGACCCAGACACTCCCCACATCACACCGCATCAGGGGACACGTCTGAATGAGAGCACTCCCTTGCCTGCTGCCCTTGGTGGGTCACACGTCGTCCATGGTCGCCCGTTGGGCCGTGTCACGCCCCCGACCGGTTGTCACCCCGCCAGGGCAACAGCGACACCACGAAGCGTGAGCCGCCATCAGGACCGATGGGCGACTCGGCCCGGACCGCGGCCCCCATGGCAGACGCCAGCTCCGACACGATGGCCAGTCCCAACCCGGAGCCGATGAGCCGGTTCGGACCGCGGTCGGCCCGGTAGAACCGCTCGAAGACCCGGTGCAGGTCACCCGGTGCGATCCCCGGACCGTCGTCCACCACCGAGATCGTGCAACCCCCCGATCCTTCGTCTCCCGCCAACGTGACGGTCACGGTTGTGAGGGCGAAGACCATGGCATTCTCCAAAAGATTGGCCAGGAGCTGGGCCAGGCGGTCCGGGTCGGCTGACACCGATGCGATGCCCGGCGCGGGCGCCCGCACCACAATGCCCAGCCCATTCCTTTCTGCCGTGGGACGGAAGCCCTCGGCCGTCGTGCTCACCACTTCGACCGGGTCGGTCGGGCGCAGCACGATGGACATCTCCCTGGCCTCGAGCTTGGTCAGGTCGAGCAGGTCCCCGACGAGACGTTCCAGCCTGCGTGACTCGGCGATGATGACGTCGGCCGCCTGCGCGTTGTCGTCAATGGCGCCGTCGGCGATGGCCTCGGCGAAGCCCCGGATGGACGTCAAGGGGGTGCGCAGGTCGTGGGAGACCGACAGGAGGAGATGGCGCTCCCGTGTACGGCCGTCCTCCAGGCTCTGTGCCATTTCGTTGATGGAGTGGGCGAGGGAGGAGAACTCCGAATAGTCCCCGTCGCGCACCGGTACCCGGCTGGCCAGTTCACCCGAGGCGATCCGTCCGGTGACCTGCGTGGCCTCAACCAGGGGTCGGGCCATGCGCCGGCTCATCTGCCACGCCACCAGCGCGGCGATGAGGAGAGCCACAACCCCGGCCACGAGGAAGTACCCCCAACTCGGGCCGAGGTCGCCCACCTGGCGGGTCAGGAGGATGACGATGGCACCGCCGAGCTTGAGCCGTTGCCGCTCGGTCGCGCTCAGGTGCACCGGCGCCGCGGCGAACACCAGCGTGCCGCTTCTTCCGGAAACGGTCTGGCCGGCCAGGAGGCCCCCGGGATTGAGCTGAGCGGCCGAGATCCCGGCCGGCAGGGCCGACGCCACAGTGCCCAGCGCATCTATCCGCACGAGCCGGGCGTCTTCGAGACGGAGAGTGCGGCGGACGATCCTGAGGACCAACAGCGACTGGGTGCCGGCCTTCCCGGAAGTGAGGGATTGGGCCTCAGTGACCAGCTGCCCCATGGCCTGATGACGCGCCGCATTGCGGGTCAGCACGAGGGTCCCGGCTCCGGCGATGACCAACACCCCGGCCACCAGGCCCACGAACGCCACCATCAGTCGGCGCCGCACCGCTTCAGCCGAACCGGTAGCCGACACCCCACACGGTGGCGAGGGGGATGTGGGGGCCCAACTTCTTGCGGAGCTGGGCCACGTGGACGTCGACCGTGCGTTCATCGCCGTACCAATCCGGACCCCACACCCCGTTGAGCAGCTGCTGGCGTGAGAGGGCCAGGCCGACATTGTGCGCCAGGAAGGCGAGCAGATCGAACTCCCTTGTGGTCAACCCGACGACTGCACCGGCCGACCGCACCTCGCGACGGCGTAGGTCCACCTGCAGATCGCCGATCTCCACGACCTCTTGCGGCGGCGGAGCCTCCTTCGTCCGCCGGAGGATGGCGCGGACGCGGGCCACCAGCTCCCGGGGCGAGAAGGGCTTGACCAGGTAATCATCCGCACCGAGCTCAAGGCCGAGAACGCGGTCCACCTCGTCGTCACGCGCCGTGAGGAACAGGACGGGCAGGGCACCCCGGGCGCGGATCTCCCGACACACCGCGAAGCCGTCACGCGTGCCGGGGAGCCCGACGTCGAGGATGACGATCCACGGATCCTCCTGCGCTACCAGTGCCAGCCCCTGTTCGCCGTCGCGGGCCAGGAGGACACGGAACCCGTCGCGGCGGAGATAGAGGTCGACCAGGTCGGCAATGTGCGGATCGTCCTCAATGACGATCACCGTGCCGTCTTCCGTGCTCACCTTCCTAGCCTGGCATCTCTCATGTCCGAAAGGGCGCCATCGGGCCATCCCTCACAGAACCATGATGATTCGCCCACACCCGCATCACCCGCTGGGTCGACCATGGAGGGACACGCACCCGAAAGGCCGTTGGCGGTCCTGATCAGAGGAGCTGGCATGACCAAAAAGGCAACCTGCCTGAGTGCGACCGCACTCACCGCCGCAGCCCTCCTGGGGGCCGTGCTGTCGACGGTGTCCGCCGCCGGCGCAGCCACACCTTCCGCCACTGCGCCCAACCTGTCCTCGGTGAAGGCCAATGCGGCTGCGGCCATCACCCTGCGGGTGAACGACCTCACGGCGGCGATCGCAAATCTCAATGCGGAACGGGGCCTCGGCTCTGACGCGCCGGCTTTGGACACGTACCTCCAAGCGGACATCGCACCCTTGCAGGCACTCGGACAGAAGATCGCCGGCGACACCACTATGGCCGGCGCGCGGGCCGATGCGGCCGCCATCTACAGCAACTTCCGCGTCCTCTTCCTGGTGCTGCCGGCAGCCCACCTGGCCGGATTGGTTGATGGCATTGCGAATACGGCGGTGCCGGCGTTGACGGCTGAATCGGCCAAGGCGGCTTCCCGGGTCAACTCCTCGAACCAGTCCGTGCTGCAGCCCCTGATCAACGACCTCAACACTCAGATCAGCGCAGCCTCCGGTTCCACGTCGGGCCTGGCCGCCACTTTGCTGGGCTACACCCCGGCCCAATGGAACGCCAACAACGCCCTTCTCTCTCCGGCTCGGTCATCGGTCACGTCAGCCGGCGGTGATGTCGCCAGGGGACGGGCCGACCTGCGTCAGATCCATCAGGATCTGAAGTCCGGCTGAGCCGCTCAGGAAACCAGGCCCGCGGTGTTGATGTTCAGCCCGTTGGCCGCCTTGGAACGGTGCACCACCTGGAACTCGGTGAACTCGGCCAGGCCCCACGGACCGTTCTCCACCCCGATGCCGCTCCACTTGAAGCCCCCGAAGGGCTGCTGGGGCGACAGAGCCAGGTGGGTGTTCACCCAGGCCGTGCCGCACTCGAGCTGTGCGGCCACCGCGGCGGCCCGCTCGGGGTCGGCGCCCCACACCGAGCCCGACAGCCCGAAGTGGGTGGCGTTGGCGCGGTCAATGGCGTCGCCCAGGTCACGGTAGGAGATCACGGGCAGGGCGGGTCCGAACTGCTCCTCGTCCACAATGCGGGTGCCATCGGTCAGCCCGGCCAGGATGGTGGGCTCGAAGAAATATCCGGGACGGTCCATGGCGTGGCCGCCGGAGGCCGCCCGGGCGCCGTGGGCCAGCGCGTCGGCGACCAACTCCTTGACCCGCTCGTACTGGGGCTCGTTATTGATGGGACCGAGCTTGGAATCGGACTCGGTGCCGTCGCCCACCTTGATCGCCCGGGCGTGCACGGCCAGTCCTTCGACCACGTCGTCGTAGAGCGCCTCGGGAACGTAGACCCGCTTGATGGCCGAGCAGACCTGCCCGTTGTTGTTGAACGCCCCGGCGAAGATGGCGGTGGCCACGGTGGCGGGGTCGGCGTCGTCCAGCACGATGGCCGGGTCGTTGCCCCCGAGCTCGAGGGTGACGCGCTTGAGGTCGGGCGCCGCCGAGAGCGCGACCTTCTTGCCCGTCTCGATGGAGCCGGTGAAGCTGATCTTGCGCGGGACCGGGTGGGTGGTCATCCAAGCACCGAGATCGTCCCCACCGCTGACGATGTTCAGCACGCCGGGCGGGAAGACATCGCGCAGGAGTGCGCCCACCGCCAGCGTGGTCAGCGGAGTGAAGGGTGACGGCTTGAGGACCATGGTGTTGCCGGCCAGCAGGGCGGGAGCGATCTTCCAGAACGCCAGGGTGAGGGGGAAGTTCCACGGGGTGATGGCGGCCACCACGCCCAGCGGTCGCCGCGCCACCTCCACGAACGCCTCGTCATCGTCCTGAATGACCTGGGCCGGGGTCTCCAGGTTGGCGAAGTACTGGCTCCAGATGGCGGCCGCGAACACCTCGATCCCGGCGTCTCCCAACGGCTTGCCTTGCTCGGAGGTGAGGACGGGCGCCAGGTCACCGGTGGCCGCCAGCAGCACGTCGGCCGCCCTGAGCAGGGTGGCCCGCCGTGCCGCCTCGTCGAGCTTCCAGTCGCGGGCCGCCTTGGCCGCGGCGTCGAAGGCGGCGTTGAGCTGCTCCCGGCTGCACTCGGGCGCCTGGGCGAAGACCTCGCCCGTGGCCGGATTGCGCACGCCGAAGGTCCCTTCCGTGGGTACAGCCTCTCCGGCGATGGTCATGACGAATTCGGACATGGTGCTCCCTGCGTGCTCACGTGGAGGGGGTCTCCACCAGAGGTCGGTTCCGGTCTCTCAGCCCATTCTCGCACTTGCCCGGCCCCGGCTCAATGCCGACCCGGTCCCCGATCGGGAGGGAATCAGCCGAAGAGCTCGGCCAGGAAGAGGTCGACGCTCCGCCTGACTCTCTCCCCAACTGGTCCTCCCCCGGTGCGCCGGCGATGAGGGCGGTGGCCAGTTTCCGGGCCACGGTCGGATCGATGCGGCGCGGGAACGGCTCTCGGGAGAGACATCCAGCCGGTGGCCCCGACGGCGGCGCGCTCAAGACTGGGTGATCGGGAGGCGGTATCTCGACGAGCAGGTCACAGTCGGATACATCGGACTCGACCTCTCTGTGACTCACCTTCTCCCGTCAGTCACCCCAGGCTCTCCTCGAAGATCCCGAACCGCTCGACATAGAAGCCGAACCGGTCGCGCAACTGTTCGCGGCGCATGTCGAATGGGACCAGGTCGTAGCGCACCCCACCGTGGCGCCCGCGCGGGTGTTCATCCATGAAGCGCCGCATGGCCGCTTCGGCGTACTCGGTGAACGGCTGGTCGGCCAGGGCGTAGATACGCCGCACCATGGCGATGTCGTCCCTCATGAACTCGTCGAAGTGCACATCGATGCTGTGGCTGGAAGGCAGGAGGTCTCTGGAGTCGACGCAGGCCTGCAGCATCCGGCCCAGGCGGTCCACCCAATAGCGGCCGATCCACGGGGCGTCCACCCGGTCGTGCACCAGCCGTGCCGTGTAGGCCAGCATGGTGACCAGTGAGGTGCCGACCGAGACCGGGTCCCGGTGGGTGACGACGAAGGTCCCGTCGGGGAAGGTGTCGAGGAGAGCCGGGAACTGCTCGAGGTGCTGGGGGGACTTGAGGATCCACCTTGAGCCTCCCCGCAGCCACTGGAGCGCCTGCAGGATCTTCTTCAGGTAGCGGTAGCTGCTGCGCTGGTCCCGGGCCAGGTAGTGGTCGCGCCAGGTCGGCATGGGCGCGACGGTCTCGAACAACATGGTCGAGAAGTCGATGGCGAGCAGCTGGATCTCCTCGTGCACATGGTCCACCGTCATTTCATGCATCCGATTGAACTCGGGCATGGCGGTGTCCAGGAAGGCCAGCGCGGCTTCGGTCCGGGCCAATCTCGGGTCCGCCCCGCCTCCCGGTGGGATCTCGCCCTCGGGGAGGATCGGCTCGGTGCTCTCCCAGTACGGCAGCGACCGCAGCGCCGTGTCCGAGGAGATCAGGTTGTGCAGGTGCGTGGTGCCCGTCCGGGGCAGGCCGCAGATGAAGATGGGCTTCTCGATCTTCTCGTCGAGGATGGCGGGGTGGCGCGCCACGAGATCCTCCAGCAGGAGTCGGTTGCGCAGAAGCCCCGTCAGGAACACCGACTGGGCCAGAACGCCGGCGTGGTTGAGCCGTGCCTCCTCCTGTAGCGATCCACAGAGGATGCCGAGGCGGTCGACGAAGTCGGTCGGCCCGAAGTCGGACAGGCCGGTCTCCCCCGTTGCCGCTTCCTTCAGGCTCCCGGGTTGTAGGGAGAGCGTGGCTCCCGCCTCGGACATGAGGTCGAGGATGGCCCGGGCCTCCTCGCTGAACCTGGGCTCAACGAGGTCATGGAGGGAGATCGGTGGCGGGCGCGGGGACGCACTCACCGCAGATCGTCCCACCGCACCACCTCGGCCGACGGCTGCTCGGGCGTCTCGGTGGGCAGGAACCAACGGAACCAGATCCGTCCCTCGTGGTGGCCGGCCGTCGAGACCCAGTTCGCATGCCCGGGGTCTTCGGGGGACACGACGATCACCCATGAGCCGTCGTCTTCGTAGCGCACCTGGGCGCCGTTGATCGTCACGCGCTCGTAGTCGTAGTTGTACGTGTGGAGGAAGGGGTTCCACAGGCACATGTTCCAGAAGGCGCAGGCGGGCGAGCGGCCCCGCAGGACCAGGGCCTGGCCGTCCCCGAGGAGGTAGCTGCCCATGGCGTAGGCGGCGTCACCCGCCGCCCAACCGAAGGTCGTCGCCGGTACGGGGTAGGGCGGGTCCACCCGGTTGGGCTCGCCCATGGGAAGGGGTACCAGGTCAGCCTGGTCCCGCACCCAGGTGAGCGCGGCCCGGAACCGCCGGGCCAGGGCCCCGTCGTCCTCCCGGTAGTGGTCCGGGGGATCCTCGGCGGTGATCTTCCACTTCGCCCTGGCGTGGTGGACCGGATCGGCGAGGTAGTCGCGGGTGATGACGGCCACCGCATCGGGCTCGAGGCGAATGAAAGGGAGGCCGTCGCCCGGGTCCTCGGGGGCCAGCACCATGGTGAGGGCACCGTCGGGGCCGGGGGGCGTCTGCCGGTCGTTCAGGCTCCCCACTATGCGATCCGAGTAGTGGCCGTCGTCGGGCCCTCCGTAGACCGTGAGCGACAGGTAGACGGCATCGCCCGGGGTCACGGTGACCCGGTAGGACCGATTGGGATCCACCGGGGCGAAGCAGTAGAAGGCGTCCGCGTTGTCGCCCCCCCATTTCTTGTAAGGCCCGACGATATCGACGAAGCGCGGGTTGGCCGGGTCCGCCCACACCTGCGTGTCGGCCGCCACCTGCAGGATGGTCAGGAGCCACTTGTGCGCTTCCAGGAGGCTCTGCTCGTCTCCGGGCCCTGAGAGCCGGTCGATCAGGCGCTGCTGCTGTGCGCCCAATTCGGCCAGGAGCTCGGCGAACACCTCCTGGGTCTGGGTCCCCATGGCCGCTTCCTACCCTGAGCTCGGCTCCGTGCCCGGGCCCGGTCCTGCGCCCAGGCCCAGCTTCTCGCGGAAGAAGGTCAGGGTCTGGTCCAGGGCGGCCCGGGTCGGCGTGCCCTCGCGGTCCTGAAGGTGCTCGGTCAGCACGGAGTGCGCGTTCTTGGGGTGGCCGTACGGATTGCCCGGGGCCGAGTCGATCTCCACGGCGATGAAGGCATCGCCCAGCTCGCGCCGCAACGTGGCGAAGCGCTCTTCGAAGCAGAAGGGGTCGTTGGTGAAGCGCAGCCCGAGCAGGCAGGTGCCCTCGGCCGTGCGCTCCTTGACCCGGGCCAGGTCGGCGTCGGAGATCCCGAGATCGGCCTTGAACTTCTTGGTGAGGGGGAACGGCAGGGAGGGCTGGCTGAGCACGGGCGCCAGCACGATGTCGTCGACCATCATGGCGAGGGCGAAGCCGCCGGTCAGGCACATGCCCACCACGCCGACGCCGGGACCGCCGCAGCGCTCGTGCTCGGAGGCCGCCAGCTTGCGCAGCCACACCGTGATCGGGCTGGTCTTCTTGAGTGCGAACGCGGTGAACTCCCGCGAGATGCAAGCCGGGCCGATCGACTTGATCACGTAGGCGCCGCTGGGCGGGCGTCCCGGGTCCCCGAACAGGCTCGGCATGACCGCCGTGCACCCGGCGGCCGCCACCTTGCGCCCGAACTCGGCCACCAGCGGCGTGATCCCGGGAATCTCGCTGATCACGATCACGGCCGGACCGGTGCCGGTGCGGTACACGTCACGCCGCTTCCCGTCCGCCTCGAAGGACTCCTGGGTGAAACCCTCCAGGGCCGCCGACCACCCACCGACATCGCTTCTGGCCATGGCCGGACCGTAGCATCGCCCCTTGTGCACCGGCCCCGCCGCCCCGATCGCCGTGGTCGTGTTGATCCCCGGGCCGCCGTCCTGATCGGGGTGGGCACGGTGTCGGCCGACGCGCCGGTGATCGAGCTCATGACCCGGGCCGCGGTGGCAGCGGCCCGCGACGCCGGGTCGTCCGGGCTCCTGCCCTGCATCGACCGCATCACCGTGCCGCAAGGGAGTTGGTCACTCACCGACCCGGCCCGCACGTTGGCCCGGCGGATCGGAGCCGGCGGTGCCCACACCGTGCTGAGCGAGGTCGGCGTCTCACAGCAGGAGATCGTCAACGAGACCCTGGCGGCCATCGCCCGCGGTGAATGCGACCTGGTGCTGGTGGTGGGCGGTGAGGCCCGGGGCTTCGCCCGCCGGGGAGGCACCGAGGACGACGAGGAGAAGGCGCCCCCTGACCGCACCGTGACCCGGCCGGCCGACTTCGTGGCCCCGGTGGAGATCGCGGCAGGGATCGTGTGGCCCCCGGTGCAGCAGTACGCCCTCATTGAGAACGCGCTGGGTCGTCACGAGCACCTCACGGCGACCGAGCAGCGCGACGAGGTCTCCCGGCTCTGGGCCCGCTTCAACGAGGTGGCCCAGCGCAATCCCCTGGCCGCCTTCGGCACGCCCATGAGCGCGGCGGAGATCGCCACGCCGGCCCGGGGGAACCGACCTCTCGCCCATCCCTACAACGTGTGGCACGCCAGCCAGTGGACGGTTGACCAGGCGGCGGCACTCCTGTTCTGCTCGGCTGAGCGGGCCCAGGAGGCGAGCGTGGCGAAGGACCGCTGGGTCTTCCCCCACGTGGCACTCCATTCGTCGGCGGCCGTCACGTTGACCGCACGCCGCGATCTCCACCGGTGGCCGGCCATGGCTGCGCTGGGGCGGGCCACCGAGGATCACCTCGGCCTGCCGCTGCACGCACTGACCCTGGCCGAGGTCTACTCCTGCTTCCCGGCTGCCGTCCGGGTGCAGCAGCGCGAGCTCGGCCTGGACCCCGCCGGCACGCCCACGCTGACCGGGGGCATGACCTTCGCCGGCGGACCGTTCAACAATTACGTGCTCCAATCGGGAGCCGACCTGGTGCGGCGCCTGCGGGAGGAGCCGACTGAACTGGGACTCATCACCACCGTGTCGGGGATGCTGTCCAAACCCGGCCTGGCCGTCTGGTCCGGCACCCCGCCGCCGCAGCCGGGGGGACCGCTGGTGGGAGACCTGGCCACCGAGTCCCTGGCCGCCACACCCGTGCGCCCCGTCGCCACGCCGCAGTCCCCGGGAGGCCGGGCCGGGCCGGCCGGTCCCGCCACGGTGATCTCCTTCACCGTCACCTACGCACCCGACGACCCGTGGGAGCCGGTCCGATCGGCCATCGTGGCTGAGCTGGCCGATGGGGAGCGCACGGCCGCCACCTGTGAAGATGAAGCGATCGCCCGCCTTGCCAACTCTGAGGGCCTCATCGGCCGGGGCGTCCACGTGAAGGACACGGCATTCAGCCTCTGAGCCCGCCCCGCCCCCCCCGACCCCGCCTGGTCCAGCCCGAATTGGCCTCCCGGGTGTCCGGCCTCCGGTGGGCCGCCTTCGTGGCCCTGGCCATCGGCGCGCTGAGCGCGGTCGCCATCGTCGCTCAGGCGGTCGCGTTGGCCCGGGCGGTGGAGCTCTCGCTCCTTCAGCGCGCACCACTCGCCCGGGTCCGCCCGGAACTCGTGGTGGCCGGCGTGGCCATCATGGCCCGAGCTGTACTCTCCGCCATCGGCGAGCTGTCGGCACACGAGACCGGCGCCAAGGTGGCCGCCACCCTGCGCCGCCAACTGCTGCGCCGGACCTTGGACCTCGGACCCGGCTGGCTGGCTGGTGAACGACCGGGGGAGCTCTCGCTCACCGCCACCCGGGGCCTCCGCTCGCTGCAGACCTACTTCTCCCGCTACCTCCCGCAAGCCGCCACAGCCGTGATCGTCCCCGCCCTCCTGCTGGCCTACATGGCCACGCAGGACTGGCTCGCCCTGGTGGTCGTTCTGGCCCTGGTCATCGCCGTCCCGATCACCATGGCCTACTTCGGCCGCGAGGCCACCAAGCGCTCGGCACGCCAGTGGCGGCGGCTCGGGTCGCTGGCCGGCCGCTACCTCCAGCTCATTGAGGGACTGCCCACCCTGCGGGCCTTCGGGCGCGAGGCCCAGGGTCGTCGGGAGGTGGCCGAGGCGACGGAGGGCGTGCGCGTGGCCACGTTGCGGACGCTGCGGGTGGCGTTCCTCTCCGCTCTCTCCATGGATCTCCTGGCCGGGTTCGGCGTGGGCTTCGTGGCCATGGTGCTGGGACTGCGCCTGCTCTGGGGCGACCTCGACCTGCAGACGGCCATGGCCGTTCTCCTGGTCGCCCCCGAGATCTTCGTACCCCTGCGGCGCGCCGGCGCCGAGTTCCACTCCAGCACCGAGGGCCAGGCGGCGGCGGCCCGGGTCCTGCAGGTGCTCGACACCCCGGAACCTGGTCCAGGGGGCCCAGTCGGGGTGAGAGAGGCGGCGGCCCCCGGGGGCACGTCTCCGGCGCCCCTGCTGGTCATTGAGAACCTGCGTGTGGTCTTCGCCAACCGTGACCGGCCGGCGCTGCAGGACTTCTCCCTGCGGGCGGAACCGGGCGAGCACCTGGCGCTGGTTGGCCCCTCGGGCTCGGGCAAGTCGACCGTTCTGGCCGCCCTCCTGGGATTCGCCCTCCCGGCGGGGGGCACCATGTCCGTAGACGGGCAGGCGTCTGGCGAGCTTCCCCTCCCGGCCTGGCGCGCCCTTTTCGCCTGGTTGCCGCAGCGCCCGCACCTTTTCACCGCCTCCCTGGCCGAGAACCTCCGGCTCGGTGCCCCGACGGCCACCGACGCGCAGCTGTCCGCCGTGTTGGAGGCCGTCGGCCTGGACGAGTTGGTGGCCCACCTACCTGCGGGCGTGCAGACCGCCCTGGGGCAGGACGGCCTCACCCTCAGCGCGGGCGAGCGCCAGCGGGTGGCCCTGGCCCGTGCCCTCCTCAGCCCGGCCCCCATCCTGCTGCTCGACGAGCCCACCGCCTCCCTCGATCCGGAGACCGCCGCCCGGGTGGCCAGCGCCATCGCGCCCTGGCTGGACACCCGCACGGTGATCGTGGCGGCGCACGAGGCCGTGCTCCTCCCCCATTTCGACACGGTCCTGACCCTGGGGACGCCCCGGCCAATGGCTCCGGCTCCATGAGCCCGCTGCGACGGATCCTCTCCGAGTCCGGCACCCCCTTCGGGCGCCTGGCCGTCGCCGGTCTGCTCGGGTTGGCTTCGGCCGCGGCGACCATCGGTCTCCTGGCCGGCTCGGGTTACGTGATCGGGCGCGCCGCCCTGCGCCCCGGACTGGGCTCCCTGGCCGGAATTCTGGCCGCCGTAGAGCTACTGGCCTTCCTGCGCGGGCCGTTGCGCTATGCCGAACGCCTGGTCGGCCACGATGCCGCCCTGCGCGCCCTGGCCCGCTGGCGGCTCTGGCTCTTCGACTGTCTCACGCCGCGCGTCCCGGCCGCGCTGGCCGGCTGGCGCAGTGGAGACCTCCTGACCCGGGCCATCGACGACGTGGACACTCTGCAGGATCTCTACCTGCGCACGCTGCTCCCCTTGGCCATCGCGCTCGGCGCGGCCACCCTGGGCGTGGTGGTGATCGGGCTGGTGCTGCCCGCGGCCGCCCTCGCCGTCGGCGCGGCCCTGGTGCTGGCGGCCACCGTCCCTACGTTGGTGACCTGGTGCCGCGGAGAGGACGACAAGGCGGCTGCACTGGCCGGCGCTCTTTCCGCCCATGTGGTCGACGCCATCCACGGCGCACCTGACCTGCTCGCCTTCGGCGCCGACGTGGCCGCCCTCGCTCGCATTGAGGAGCTGGGGCGACAGGCCGTCGCCGTCGAGCGCCGCCAGGCTCGGACCGGCGCCCTCAGCACGCTGATCTCCCAGCTCTGCCTGGCCCTGGCCGTCACCTCGGTGCTGGCCCTGTCGGTGGTGGCGGTGCACGACCACCGCATGGGGCGGGTGATGGTGGCCGTGCTGCCCCTGGCCGCGCTGGCCACCTTCGAGCCCATGGCCGCAGTGGCACCGGCGGTCGCCCGCGTCCTGGCCGTCAGGGCCGCGGCCGCCCGGTTGCTGGCCCTCGAAGAGGTGCCCATCCCGGTGCAGGACCCGGCGGCACCCGAGCCCATGGGGGCCGGGGTGCCCGCAGTGGGGTTCGAGCTCGCCTCGCTCCGCTACGCGCCGGGGCTGCCCAGGGCGCTCGATCAGGTCAACCTGCGGATGCCCGCGGGAGCCACATTGGCCGTCACCGGCTCGAGCGGGGCGGGAAAATCCAGCCTGGTCCACGCGATGCTCCGGTTCTGGCCCCTGGAGAGCGGGGCGTTGACGCTGGGCGGGGTGGACGTCGACCGGTTGGCCCAGTCCGACGTGCGGGCCACCTGCGCCCTGGTCGATCAGCGGGCCCAGCTCTTCTCGGGGACCCTGCGGTCCAACATCACCCTGGGTTGGCCCGAGGCCGGCGAGGCCGAGATCGCCGCCGCCGTGGCCGCCGCGCAGCTGGACGGGTGGGTGGCCACGCTCCCCCAAGGGCTGGAGACACCGGTCGGCAACGAGGGGGTGGCCATCTCGGGCGGCGAGCGCCGGCGGGTTGCGGTGGCCCGCGCCCTGCTGGTCCCGGCCCGGGTCCTCGTCCTAGATGAGCCCACCCGGGGCCTCAACGCCACGCTGGCCGACCGCCTGGTGGACGACGTCCTGGCCGCGGCGGCCGGCCGCAGTGTGCTGCTGATCACCCACCGGGCCGCCGAGGCCCGGCGTTGTGACGCCACCATCTCTCTGGAGTCCGGCCGCCTGGCCGGATGACAGGACGGTCCCCTGATACACCCCTTTCGTAGTCTTGCTGTGTGGTTTCATCGTCTTGCGACCCAGGCTTCGATGCCGACCTGGCCGACCTGAATCAGGCTCTGTGCTCGGTCCGGGCCTTGGTGCGTCGTGTCCGTCCAGGGCGCCTCACGGGTGAGCAGGCCCTCCTGGCGGCCGGGGTACTCGGTGATCTGGAGCGCACAGCGGCCTCGGGGATCGCAATGCTCAGCCCGCGGGTGATGGAGACTGGCTCGTTTGCCAAGTGCGGCCACGCGTCGGCGACGGACTGGCTTGCTTCACTGGCGGGGTCCTCGACCACGGCCGCCAAGGGACGCCTGGCCGCGGGTGAGGCAGCCGCCCGGATCCCGGAGCTCGGGCATGCGGTGCGGGAGGGAGTACTTTCGACATCCCAGCTCAACGTGGTGGCCACCACAGCTGCCGCGGACCTGTCGTCGGTGGGGATCTTGCTCCATTTGGTGGCAGAAGAGGCCGGTCACCAGGAGCTCAGCGCGGCGGCGGTGCGCATCCGGGCCTGTGCACGCTCGAAGGAGGGTGAACGGGCCAGGCGGGAGCGGGTCCACGCCAACCGGCACTTCCGCTGGCACCAGGACCCCGAGGGCGGTATCCGCGGCGAGTTCTCCTGTGAGGAGACCCACTGGGCCCGCATCGCCCCCACTCTTGAGGCGGCCACCCAGGCTCGCTGGAAAGCGGCCGGAGCAGCGGGGGGCGCCTCCTTCGAGGCCCACCGCCTCGACGCCCTCATCGACCTGCTCTCCGGCTCCGGGGCAGGCACCCCCACGGCCACCACCAGGCGCGATGCCAGGCCCCGGGTGCTCGTCCTCATCGACGCCGAGGCTCTGCGCCGGGGCACCACGGTCACCGGTGAGGTCTGCGAAATCGAAGGCATCGGCCCGGTGCCCGTCGAGGCTGCCGTGGAGCTGCTGGGACAAGGCGCCCTGCAGTTTCTCATCAGGGAGGGACGTGACATCGCCACCGTGACCAGGTCCAGCCGTGACCTGGCGCAGAAGACCGCCGCGGCGCTGCTGGCCCGGGACCGCATCTGTGTGGTGCCCGGCTGCGGGAAGCGCCTGGGCCTCGAAGGGGACCACTGCATGGTCGACTACTCGCTCGACGGGCCCACCACCCTCTCGAATCTGGCCCGCCTCTGCGCCGCCCATCACGACATGAAGACCCACGGGGGCTGGAGTCTCAGGGGTGAGCCGGGGAACTGGAAGTGGGTCCCCCCGGCCCGGCCACCCAGTGCCGGCGTCATCGCCCGGACGCGGCGCTTGGCGGCAGCCAGGGCGAAGGCACAAACGGAGGTGAATGGTGCGATCAAGCCTCTGCGAAACCCGGTGCAGCGGGCTTGACCCTCACGCGGGCAACGGACCGGTCCCCGTGCGCCGCCGGATCTCCACCAGGGAGGGGGCGGGGTACTCGGACGAGCCCGGGCGCCATCCCGCCGCCACCTTCTGCATCCCGATGCCGTCCTCGGCCCACAGGTGGCAGGTGTTGGTCAGCCAGGGCAACCCGCCTTCGCCGATCGCCAACTCACCGTCACCGAGTTCGATACGCCGGGCCGCCGAGGAGGTGATGGCCTGAATCACCACCGGGCCGAGCGCCCGGGCCAGGAACTCCAGGTGGCTGCAGCCTCGCTCCCGGCCGAAGCGCGCCTGCACCGCATTCGTATAGCCCCGGGAGACCGAGAGACCGATCAGATCGGTGAAGGAGGCCTCAATGGTCGGGCACTCGGCGTGCGGGAAGGTGCGCATGTCGGCCGCCGCGTCGACGATGACCAGGTCGGCCCGCCGCACCACGATCCCCAGCTCCATGCGGTGCAGGTCCTTGGGCCCGACCGATCCGGTGGCCCATGGCCGCTGGTCGTGCAGGGTGCCGATGACCACGTGGTGGTCGGCCCGCTCGAAGACCTGGAGGTCGATGGTCCGCCGGTGCACCGGTGCCTCCTCCGAGTCGGGAGCGGGACGGAGCGCGTCGAGGGTCAGCGGGGAGTCAGGCACCCGCTGAGTCTGGTGCTTCCCGGCGCGGCGGTGCCACCTCGTTGAAACCGTGCAGGATCGGTGCGCCAGAGCCGTCGTTCCAGCCGATGCGGGTCACCGATGCCGTCCTCAGGTGGAGGCGCCAGTAGATCGCGGCGGTTCCCAGGGCCCACGCCACGGCGGCCTTGATCGGGGTGACATGGCTGACCACCACCACGTCTCCGTCGGATCGCCGCGCCCCGGCGCCGTCGGCCCGAAACAGCTCGGCACAGGCACCGGCGATGCGCTCGCCCACTTCGGCCAGCGTCTCCCCCCCTTCGGGGCGGAACGCCGGGTCACTGCGCCACTGTTTCCAGACGGAGGCCGGGATGCCCTGCAGTGGTTGGCACTCGAACTCCCCGTAGTCGACCTCGACCCAACGCGCGTCGATCTGAATGGGGAGTCCGAGGGTGAGAACCCGGCCGAGAATCCCCGCCGTGTCCCGGGCCCGGCTGAGCGGGCTGCTCCACACTTCGGCCACGGGACCGTGCAGCAACTGGCCGGCGGCCGCGGCCTGTGCCCGCCCCTCCTCGGTGAGTGGGGCGTCCGTCCGCCCCAGCAGGAGCCCGCGGGCATTGGCCTCGGACTCGCCGTGGCGCACCAGGATCAGCACGGGACCAGAATGCGCCCGCACTGGTCGCAGGTGACGATGGTGTCGGGTGGCTGGGATCGGATCCTCTCGACCTCGACCGACGACAGCTCAAGGTGGCACCCGTCACAGCGGTGACCGATGAGGCGCGCCGCCCCGGTGCCCTTCAGCCGGGCCCGCAGGGTCTCGTAATGGTCCGAGAGCGCGGTGGGGAGCAACGCCGCTTCGGCCGCCCGGCTAGCGACGGCTTGCGCCAGCTCGGCCTCGATCTCTGCCTGCTGCACCGCCACCCCGGCCCGCAGCACCTCGACCTGCGCTGCCAACGGGGCCCCGCGGGCGGCCAACGCGGCCAGTTCGGCGTCCACGGGCTCCTGCTCGACCATGGCCGCCAACTCCAACTCCTCAAGTTCGGCCCGGCGCTGGGTCAGGTGCCGCACTTCCTCGTCCATGGCCTGCAGGTCACGGGTGGACGAGCCCCGGGCGGCGTACATGCGCTGCTCAATGCCGCCGCGCCGCTCGCTGATGACCCTGATCTGCTCCTCAAGGTCCTTCTGCGTGGACAGGAGGGCGGCCCGCCGCGACGACGCCTCGGACTGCTCGGCCGCCAGCCCGGAGAGGGCGGCCTCCAGGGCGGCCAGCCCCGACTTCTCGGCCAGCGCCGCCCGCTTGCGCTGCAGCTGCGTGATGGAGGTGTCCAGGTCCTGCACGGCCAGGAGGCGGGTCAGGGCGTCACTCACGAGTGTCCTCCCACAATTCCTCCCACCCCGCCCGGGCGATCTCCAGCGCACCGGCCAACGCCTCGTCGGCCATTGCGGCCGCCTCCGCCCAGCTGCACCAGCGCGCCTCGGGGCTCTCGCCGGGTGGTGGGTGGGGATCGGCGTCCGCCCCCAGCACGAGGTAGCGCAGGTCGAGGTGGGTGTGGCCGAGGGCCGCCTCATGGACGTCCAGATTGATCAGGCGCGGCCCATCCGCCGGGTGCTCCATGGCCAGTCCCAGCTCTTCGGTGGCCTCCCGCAGGGCGGCCTCGTCCGGTGCCTCGCCGGCGTCGATGTGGCCGCCGGGCTGCATCCAGCGGCCGAGACGCTTGTGGAGGTGCAGGATGGTGCCGCGGGGCCCGACGACGATGGCCGACGCCGTCACGTGAGTGTGGTCGGCGTGCTCGTCGCACGGGGTGGGCAGGCGATCCAACTCGGCCAGGAAGCGCTGTTGGGCGGCCTCCTCGCGCGGGGAGCCGGCGTGGTGCCGGCTGACCAGGTTTCGCAGCTCCGCTTTCAGCACAGGTGGCCCGTCAGGACCGTCGCTGCGTGCCCGGCGATGTGGACGCGGGAGCCATCGGGCCGCACGTGCAACACGGCCCCGCGGGTTGAGAGCTGATGGGCCGTCAGCTCGGAGAGGCCGAGCGCTTCCGCCCAGTACGGCCCGGCGGTGCACTGGGCCGATCCGGTCGCCGGGTCCTCATCTATCCCTACATTGGGCCCGAAGACCCGGAGCACGAAATCGGCGCCCGTCCCCGGCACGGCCGCCGCGGTGAGGAGGAGAGCCCTGCTGGGGGCGGCAGCAATGGCGGCCAGATCGGGTGGGTAGTCCCGCACCGTCTCGGCCGAGTTGAGGACCACGAAGGTGAAGAATTCCGTGCGGCCGGACGTGACGACGCTGCCCGGCGACCATTGGCCGGCCAGGGCGGAGGGCAGGGGCGCCGGTGTGACGGGATCGGCGGGGAAGTCGAGCACGATCAGGTCATCCTCGAAGGTGGCGATCAGCTCGCCGCTCCGCGTGCGGAACGTGACCGCCGACGAGCCGTCGACCGTTCCCCCCTGGCGCAGGGCGTGGGCCGAGGCCAGCGTGGCGTGCCCGCACAGGTCGACCTCGGTGGCGGGCGTGAACCAGCGCAGCCCGAAGGCGGCTGGGTCGTCCGTCGGGGTGAGGAAGGCCGTCTCGGCGATCCCGAGCTCGAAGGCCACGGACTGCATGTAGGCATCGCTGACGTCGCCGTGGAGCAGGCAGACGGCGGCGGGGTTCCCCGCGAAGGGCGCGTCACTGAAGGCATCGACCCAGGTGATCGGCGTGCTCATGGTGCCCATGATGGTACCGGTGGCCTATCGTCGTTCCGGACCGTGCTCACCGTCGCCAATTTCAACATGCACTGCGGGATGGATGGGTGGGGCCGCCCGTTCGACTTCCTGGGTGCCTGCGCCGCGCTGGACGCCGACGTCCTCATGCTGGAGGAGGTGTGGGAACCGGAGAGCGGGGCGGGGAGCGGCGGCCAGGCCGAGCAGATCGCCGCAGCCCTGGGCTACCGGGCCGTCACCTGTGGGCTGGCCGAGGGGCGGCGGATCCGGCCGCAACCCGGCGCCACCGACGCCTGGATGCCCCGCCCCTCCTTTGCCCACCGGAACAAGGCCCTCTACTTAGAGAGCCAGCGCCCGCTGCCGGCCGGCGTCAAGAAGATGGTGCGTCACCTGGAGGCCGAACCGGGCCGGTGGGGCATGGCGATGCTGGTGCGGACCGCCCTCACCGTGGACGGCACCCGCACGCTGCATCTGCCCAAGCTGCGGCGGGACCTGGTGCGCCGGGCCGCGCTGGTCGTCGACCTGACAGTGGACGGGGTGGCCCTTTCGGTGGTGGGCACCCACATGTCGCACCTCCACATGGGGTCGCACCGGCACTGGTCGGTGCTGCGCAAGCTCCTGCGGGCCGAGGCCAGGCCCGACGCCGTCCTGGTCGGGGACATGAACCTGTGGGGCCCACCGTTGCGCGCCTTCATGCCCGAGTGGCACCGGGCCGTGAAGGGCCCCACCTGGCCCGCCGACAAGCCCCACAGCCAGATCGACCACATCCTGGTCCGCGGCGCTCTGCGGGCCGTTGCGGGTGAGGTGATGCCCGACGCCGGCTCGGACCACCGGCCGGTGCGGGCCAGACTTTCGCTGCCGTAGGCCCACTGCGTCCCGCGGCGGTCAGGCGGGTGAACGGCCGGGCTGATTTCTTCCTCAGGGCCCCGGAGCCTCCGGCACCAGGGCCGTGACGGCCTCGTTGACGGTCGGGAAGACGTGGTCCTCGCCGATGCGCGCCAGCAGGCCGCTCCGCTCCAGGCTCTCGTGGAGATGAACGCCGGCCCGGGCGATCCCGAACGCAATGTGGAGGCGGTCGAGCTCGCCCAGCACCTGGCCGAGGGCACGGGATCCGGTGAAATCGAGATCGTTCATTCCTATGGCGTCGAGAACGACGACGCGGGGCGTCCCGATCGCACGCGGCAGCGCGGCCATGATTTCCGTGCGGAAGTGCTCCGCATTGGCGTACCAGAGGGAAGTCGCGAACAGCACGGCCAGCACGGCCGGTACCTGGGCGGCCCCCTGCCCGCGGTGAAGGGGCGTCCAGCTGGTCGTCCCGGGAATCCGGCCGAGCACGTGGACCTGTGGACGCGCGCTCAGGCGGGTGCGGTCCAGGATGGCCAGGCCTACAGCCACGCCGATGCCCTGCTCCACGCCCACGAAGGCGACGGTGAGCAGGGTGACCACGGCCAATCCGAGCTCGAAGCGATCGAACTTGGCAATGGCAACCAGGTCACGCCCGTGAAAGATGCGCGTGGCCACAAAGATGAGTACGGCGGCCAACGTGGCCAGTGGAACATCCTTGAGCAGGCCGGCCGCGGGGACGAGCAGGATCACCGCCGCCGCCGCGCCGAGGCCGCCAGCCTGCGTGCGGCCACCCGCCGAGGCGACTGCTCCGGTCCTGGCCGGGCTGGCGTTGACCGGGAAGGACCCGACCAGGCCGGCCACCACGCTCCCGGCACCGACGCCGATGAAGTCCCGCCCCACGTCGACCCGATAGTCGCCCTGGTCGGCGAAGGCCCGGGTGGTGGCGGCCGACTGGCTCACCACCACCAGCGCCACCACGCCCGCCAGCGGGGCCACGCTGCCGAGGGCCGACCACGACAGCCCGGACAGACCCAGGCGCGGCGCGCCATGGGCCAGGTGGCCGAGCACGGCCACGCCGTGCGCTTCGAGCCCGAGAGCCCCGACGAGCAGGGTCGACCCGATCAGCCCGACCAACGCGCCCGGAAGCCTGCGGTCGACCCGCTCGGCGACCACCACCACGGCAAGCACGGCCACCCCGATGCCCAGGGTCCAGCCATTGGCGTGACGGAGGTGGGTGACCACAGAGGTGACCCGGTGCAGATTCGACCCGCCGGACGCCGGCAAGCCGAAGAGGTCCGCCAGTTGGTGCACGATGATGATGACGGCCACCCCCGCCATGAAACCGGTGATGATCGGGGCGGACAGGAACTCGGCGATCCAGCCGAGGCGAAGGAGGCCGACCAGGGCCACGATGGCCCCCACCATCACCGCCAGGATCCCCACCAGGTCCACGTAGTTGGCCGAGCCTGTCGCCGCCAGGTGGGCGATCCCCACCGCGAAGAGCGGGGCGATGGTCGAGTCGGCACCCACCGACATCTGCGGGTTCGAGCCGAGCAGCGCGAAGAGCACGGTCCCCGCCGCGAAGGCGTAGAAGCCGGTGATCGGCGGCATGCCGGCCAGCCGGGAGGTGGCCAGCTGCTCTGGGACGGCGATCACGAGCAGGGTGATACCGGCCAGCACGTCAGGCGTGGCCCATGCCCTTTGATAGCCGCGCAGGGAAGTGAACACAGGCACCCGTGGGTGATTCCTCGGGGATCCCACCTGCGCCACCGGGACATCATCTCCCATCGGGAGGGGTCGCCCTTGCAATAGTGTCCGCCCCATGAGCACCTACCCCTACGCCGACCGGTTCGCCATCCATCGCAGCCTGCCCGAGGTGGGCCTGGAGCGTAAGGAGGTCCTCTCCCAACTGCACGCCATGGCCACCGAGGAGGACAGCTTCTGGGAGACCGGGAAGTGCTCGGGCACGATGTACTGCGGCGACCATGACCACTACCACTTCATGAACGAGGCCTTCGGGTTGTTCGCCCATGTCAACGTGCTGCAACGCGACATGTGCCCGAGTGCCACCAAGTTCGAGGCCGAGATCATCTCCATGACCCTGGGCCTCCACCACGGCGAGGCCGCGCGCGCCGCCGGCGGCGATCCCTGCGGACTGGTGACCACCGGCGGGACCGGGAGCATCCTGCACGCCATGCTGGCCTACCGGGAGCAGGCGACCCGTGATCGTGGCGTGACCCGCCCCAACGTCATAAAGCCCGAGACCGCCCACCCGGCCTTCGACAAGGCGTGCCACCTCTTCGGGATTGAGCTGCGCCGGGCCCCCGTGGACCCGGTATCCACCCAGGTCGACGTGGACTGGGTTCGGGACCACGTGGATGACCAGACCGTGGCCCTCATCGGGTCGGCCTGCAACTACGGCTACGGCACCGTCGATCCCATCGCCGACCTCTCCCAGGTCGCGCTCGAATCCGGCATCGGCCTGCACGTCGACGGCTGCCTGGGTGGGTTCATCCTCCCCTTCGGCCAGGAGCTCGGTTACGACATTCCCGTCTTCGACTACCGGGTGCCCGGCGTGACCTCCATTTCGGCCGACACCCACAAGTACGGCTACGCCTTCAAGGGTTCCTCGGTGCTCAGCTTCCGCTCCAAGGAGCTGCGCAACGCGCAGTACTTCTACCTGACGGATTGGAGCGGGGGGAAGTACACCTCGCCGGGCATGGAGGGCTCGCGCTCGGGCGGGCTCATCGCCGCTACGTGGGCCGCCATGGTGCAGCTCGGGCATGCCGGCTACCTGGGTTACGCCAAGCGGATCTTCGAGACGTCCTTCGCCATGCAGGACGCGGTGCGCAGCCATCCCGAACTGCGCATGGTGGGCCACCCGACGTTCCTCTTCTCGTTCACCTCGGAAGAGTTCGACATCTACCACGTCAACGATTTCATGCGGACCCGGGGGTGGCGGTTCAACGGCCAGCAGTATCCGAATGCGCTGCACATGGCGGTCACCAGGCCCCAGACCCGGACAGAAGTGGCGTCCGAATTCGCCAACGACCTGGCTGACGCCGTGACCTACGCCAAGGAGCATGCCGCCGAGGCCCCCCGGTCGGGTGCCATCTACGGCGGAGTGGCCGGGGGCATGACCGAGGAGGCGGACGAGTTCATCCGGGCCGTCATGGCCGACATGCTCGACTCCCAGTCGGTCATCCCACCGGGGTGAGTCAGCCTCCCCAGACGAATGCGTGGCCCGATCGGTCCACCGCCAGGCAGTAGCGGGGGGACGGGCACGAAATGCTCGTCAGCGCCCGGCCGTTGTCGATGAGGGTGCCCGCATCCCACTTCTTGCCGTCGAAGGCAAAGACCCGCCCGATGGAGTCCACGGCCCGGCAGAAGGTGGCGCTGGGGCAGGAGACCCCGGTGAGGCCCGAGGCGTCGGTCCCCGAAAGCGGGGGCTCGGTGGCCACCGGGGACGGAGCCGAGAACTCGGTCCCGTCCCAGGTCAGCGCGTTGCCGCCGCTGTCGACCACCATGCAGAACGAGGCGCTGGCACACGAGACGGAGTTGAGCTGCCCCAAGGGGTCCACACTGAGGGGTTGGGTCCAGTGGCGACCGTCCCACACCGAGGGGGCGCCCTCGGCCGCCACGCAGAACTGCGGTGAGGCGCACGAGATCTGGCTGGCGGCTCCCCAGGCGCCGAGGTTGCCCGACCAGCGGGTGCCGTTGAAGGCGAAGGAGTTACCTTCCCCGTCGATGGTGATGCAGAAGGTGGGGCCCACACAGTCGATGGCGGTGATGCCCTGGGCAGCCGGAAGGGTGGCCGGGGGCAACCAGGACGTGCCGTTGAACAGCACGACGTGATTCAGGTCGGGTGCCGCGGCACAGAAGGAGGTGCTGGTGCAGCTCAGGTAGGAGACACCGGGGGGAGCGGCCGCCGGTGCCACCGCCCCCAGGGCTCCGATCTTCCCGCCCGAGAGACGGAAGGATGCCCCGCTGGTGGAACCGGCCAGGCAGAACCCTGCCACCGGGCACGAGACGACAGAGAGATCGGCGCCGGGAGCCACGGTGACCGCCCGCGACCATGTCCCCGCGGCCGGGGAAGCCGAAGTCGTAGACGTGGTGGAGCGCGGCGTGCGCATCGCCCCGCAGGACGCCAGCAGGACAATGGCCAGGCCGGTGGCGAGAGCCTCGGCGGCATGCCGGCGCACGCCCACTAGGACCGGTGGACCGACCGACCGTCCGCTTCAAAAGTGCGGTGGCGGGACCATTGGTCCAGCACGATGAGGGTCTTGGTGCCGGTGACCCGACCGCGCCGCCGGAGCTGCTCAATCACCTGGCCCAGGCGCTCGACGTCGGGTACCTGCAGCCACACGAGGGCGTCGGGGTCTCCCGCCGTGGTGAACACCGCCTGAACCTCGGAGAGTTGCATCGCCGTCTCCTTTATCTCCTGGAGATCGGCGGTGCCGGCGAAGCGGACTTCGGTGAAGGCCTGAATGGGGCGTCCCGCCTTGCGGTGATCGACGACCACGGTGTAGCCGGCGATGACCCCGGAACGCTCCAGACGCTCGATGCGCCGGGTCACGGCGGAGGCCGACAGGGATACCTTCTCCCCGATGTCGGCCATGGTCCGGCGGGCATTCTGCGACAGCAGCTCAATGATCTGGTGGTCGACGGTATCGAGCTCCACGGCACTCATTGCCGGTCAGCCTAACGAAGTGTGCTTCCCTTGCACGTTCAGTGCGCGGCGGGTGTCCAGGCCCCTCCTTCGTTGCGTGGGGCCGCCGGTCCCTCCTTCAGCCCCTCTCCCTCACCGCGCCAACCGGTGCACCGACACCGCATAGTTGGACGCCGGATTAAACGGCCCCCTCTCCCAGGTGGACCAGCGGTCCTCCAGCACCAGACCGGATGCGGCCGCCAGCGCATCATGGGTGCCCACGTCGAGTCCCCCGGGCGCCAGCGAATACCCGGCGACCAGTCGACCGCCCGGGCGCAGCCGGCGGGCCATGTTGGTGATCACCAGACCCTCTGTCCCCGGGTTCACGAAGATGAGGACGTTGCCGGCCATGACGACGGTGTCGAAGGGCCCGGCGAGCACCAACTCAGGATCAGCAAGGTCGCCCTCCACCCACACCAGGTCGGGCGCCTTCTGGCGGGCCGCGTCCAGCATGCCCGCATCGCGGTCGACCCCGACGGTGCGGTGGGCGCGCCGGCTGAGCTCTATGGCCAGGCGTCCGGTGCCGCAGCCGGCATCGAGGACCGGGCCCGGCCCGTAGGAATCGACGAGATCCGCTTCGCCGTGGATGTTCTTCCCCACGGCTGCCAACTCCTCAAAGCGGCGGTCATAGAGGGCGCCCCGCGGGACGTCACTGCCCGACCAGGGGTTCTGCTCCATCCGCCTCGGGCCGGTCGGGCACCGCACCCGGAGGCGCTAGACGCCCGCGGGTAGGGTCTGGACGGTGGCGCCGGCGGGCAGGTTGAAGAGGCTGCTGGGTGGCTTCGTCGTGAATTTGGTGAGCTGGAAGTAGCTGGTCGACGAGGAGCCTGAGTAGGCCAGGATGCCCTGCTTGGTGACGCAGTACTTGCCGCCCCGACCCTTGACGGTCACCGTCACGCACGTCGCGGACTGCCCGGCGAATTTGGCCGACGAGGAGGAGACCTTAATCCCGAGCAAGCCCGACACCAGGCCCGACTTGGCCTCGGACAGCGCACCGAGGGCGCCGGCCGAGCTGAAGATGCCCTCCAACCCGAGGTACGGGTTGGCGCCGCCTTCCGAAACGCAGGTCGCCTGGCCGCCATTGTTGGAGCAGTAGTAGGTCGTCTTGCCGTTGTTGATGACACTCCCGGAGGAGGAGGTGAAGGTCGACTTCGGGGGGGCCTGGGCGATGGTCACCGTCGTCGTCTGCCCGTTGGTCACCGACTTGTAGGTCGCCGAGTAGGTGAGGTGCTTCGCCGCGTTGATGCTGTTGGTCAGCGACTTGAGATTGCTGGACGAAATGGACTTGTCCAGGGAGGCCGAGGCGGGGATGGCCGACCCGAGGACAAGAAGCCCGAGTCCGGCTGCGGCGACAGTCGACAGCATGCGCTTTGTCATGCCCGCACGGTAGGGACGCTGCCTCAGGCTGTCAACTCCCCCCACTACGTCCGGCCCGTGGCGAGGGCACCGTCCCAGGCCGGCACCCCCAGGCTGACCAGACGGAGCTGGCGCTTGGTCCGCTCGACGATTTCGGCCTCCTCCTCGGGCCCGATCTCCAGCAGCTCGGCCACCATGCGGATGATGGTCTCGGTGATCAGGCCGGCCAGCATGCGGCGGTCGTCGGTCGTCCACTTGTCGACGCCCGGCATGGCCACGAGGTCGATGGCCAGCTCGTCGGCGAACAGCTGGAGCTCGCGGTTGATGGACCGGCGCAGGCGCCGGACCCCCCCGTAGCGCTCCCGGGCGATGAAGCGGAAGTGGGACGTGTGGTTGTGCATGTGCAGCACCACCACGGCCAGCGAGCGGCTGATGGTGTCGCCGTCGAAGGAGGTCTGGGACCGGGCGTCCTTCAACATGGCGCCCAGGGACAGGAAGGACTCCTCCACCAGGACGAGTCCGAGCTCCTCCATGTCGTCGAAGTGGCGGTAGAAGGCGGTCGGGGTGATCCCGGCCTCCCGGGTGACCTCGCGCAAGCTCAGGGAGTCGAACGAGTTGGCCGAAAGGAGCTTCAGTGCGGACCGGATGAGCGCCTGGCGCGTAAGCTCCTTGCTTTCCAGTCTTGTTGACGAATTGCGTTTGGTCATCGTTCGCTTTCAGTTCGTTAACAACTGTATATCGAGATTCCCCTGGAGGTGCAGAAGATTCCCCACCGTCTTCGGCGTAGACTCAAGTCCCAGGCACCCGGCGGATCAGAGACCCAGTTGACAAGTGTATACTTGATGGATTATAGTTCACATATGTCAACCGGCACGACCACCTCGCAGCCACTGGCCAAGCGCGTCCTGCGCCAGGCCATCCGTGTCTTCGACGCCGCGGCCACTCCCTACGGGGTCGATCGGTATGTCGAGTTGGTGCGCCCTTCATGGTCCTCCACCGAGGTCCGGGCCAAGGTGGTGCGCGTGGCGCGGACCACCCCGCGCAGCGTCACCTTGACCCTGCGCCCCAACGGGAACTGGACGGGGTTCCGGGCCGGCCAGTACACCCAGCTCAGCATTGAGATCGACGGGATCCGGCACACCCGCTGCTACTCCATGACCAATGCGGCCACCGACCGGGACGGCCTGATTGAGCTCTCTGTCACGGCCCACCCCGAAGGCCGCGTCAGCCAGCACCTCCGCCGGTCCGCCACCACGGGACAGGTCGTGGCCCTGACCAGGGCCCAGGGGCTGTTCACCCTCCCCGACGCCGAGCCCGACGCCATGCTCCTCATCAGCGGGGGCAGCGGCATCACCCCGGTCATGTCGATGCTGCGCACCCGCTGCGCCCTGGGGTGGACCAAGCCGGTGACCTTCCTGCACTACGCCCTGACCGGGCCCGACATGCTCTACCGCTCCGAGCTGGAGGAGCTGGCCCGGACCTCCCCCAACCTGCGCCTGGTGAATGTCTTCACCGATGCGCCCGGGACGGGTGATCTCGACGGTTTTCTCACGCTCGCCCACCTGGACGCCGCCGCCCCCGGGTGGGCCGGCGCGGAGGCCTTCGTGTGCGGGCCGGCACCGCTGATGGACGCGGCGCGCACACTCTTCGCAGCCGCGGGCCGGGCCGACCACCTGCACACCGAGGCGTTCACCCTGGCCCAGTTCACCGCCGAAGCAGGCACGGTCGACGGCACGGTCCGCTTCGGGGCCAGCGAGATCGGCAGGCCGAGTGACGGCACCCCGCTCCTGACCCAGGCCGAAGCGGCCGGCCTGGCGCCGCTGTACGGGTGCCGTATGGGCATCTGCCACACCTGCACCCGGCGCCTCTGCTCCGGGGTGGTCCGCGACGCCGTCACCGGTGAAGTGACGAGCGGGCCCGATGTGAACATCCGGATCTGCGTCAGCGTTCCGGTCGGTGACGTCGAACTAGATCTCTAACCCTCCCACACGGAAAAGGACTCCACATGACCACGGTTGCTGAGGCGCACGGCCTCACCCCGACCCAGCTCACTGCCTTGGGGCACGAGCTCGACGCCCTCCGGGCGGACGTATCCTCACGGCTGGGCGCCGAGGACGTCGCCTATATCCGCCGCCTGATCCGCATTCAGCGCTGGTCGGAGATCGGTGGGCGGGCCTCGCTCTTCCTGGGCTTCCTGCCCCCCTTCTGGCTGGCCGGGGCCGCCGCGCTCTCGCTCTCCAAGATCCTCGACAACATGGAGATCGGCCACAACATCCTGCACGGCCAGTACGACTGGACCCAGGACCCCGCGCTGTCGTCGACCGAATTCGAATGGGACTCGTCGTGCCCCGCCAAGGGCTGGCAGCACTACCACAACTACCTGCACCACACCTTCACCAACATCACCGACAAGGACCGTGACCTCGGCTACGGCGTCATCAGGATCAGCGCCGAGACGCCCTGGTCCCCGGCCAACCTGGGCAATCCCCTCTATGCCCTGGGACTGGCCCTGGTCTTCGACCACGGGATCATGCTCCATGACGTCGACCTGGCGCACGTGCGCGAGGGGAAGAAGTCCTGGGCCGAGGCCAAACCGTCTCTGGTGAACGGGCTGCGCAAGTCGGGCAAGCTGGCGTTCCGGGACTACATCATGTGGCCCGCCTTCACGGGACCCCTCTTCCTCTCGACCCTGGCCGCCAATGCGCTGGCCAACGTGGTCCGCAACCTGTGGGCCTTCGCCATCATCTTCTGCGGCCACTTCCCCACCGGCACCCTGGAGTTCACCGAGGAGGAGTGCGAGGGCGAGTCCAAGGGCCACTGGTACTTCCGCCAGGTGCTCGGGTCCGCCAACATCTCCGGCGGCCGCCTGTTCCACATCATGAGCGGCAACCTGAGCTTCCAGATTGAGCACCACCTCTTCCCCGACATCCCGGCCCGCCGCTACCAGCAGATAGCGCCCCAGGTCCGTGAGATCTGCCAGCGCTACGGCATCCCCTACAACACGGGCCGGATGTCCAGGCAGTTCGGGTCCACCATCGGCAAGATCTTCCGCTACGCCCTGCCGGGGAGGAAGAAGGCCGTTGCGGTGATGCCGCCCCGTACTCCCCACATCGAGCCGGCGGAGTTGGCCGCCGCCTGAACATGTGCCTCCTCGCTGTGGCCTGGGGCGTCGTTCCCGGGACACCGCTGCTCATCGGGGCCAACCGCGACGAGATCCTGAACCGGTCGTCCACCGCCTGCACGGTGCTGCAGGCCACCTCCCCCCGCATCCTCGGGGGCCGCGACGAGGTGGCCGGCGGCACCTGGTTGGCGGTCAACGAGCACGGCGTGTTCGCCGGTCTCACCAACCAGCCCCTGGGCGAGGCCAAGGACCCGTCCCGACGGAGCCGGGGCGAACTGCCACTGGCCCTGGCCCACCATCAGGGCGCACCGGAAGCGGTCGACGCCTTCCTCGACCACCATCGGGCGACGGACTACAACGGATCGTGGCTGTTCGTGGGGGACCGCCATGCTCTCTTCTTCATCGATTTCACCGGGCTGGCCCCAGCCGAGCCCGTCCTCCTCCCGCCCGGGATCCACGTGCTGGAGAACCGACCGCTGGGCGAGCCCTCACCCAAGGTGGCCCGCGTCAGCGCCGCCCTGCGATCGGCCATCACCGGCACCAGGGTCAGCCGGGACTCCCTGCAGCGCACCCTGGCCGACCACACGGTTCCCGCCGGGGCCGAGAGCCTCGCCGCCGCCAATTGCGTGCACCTTGAGGAGTACGGGACCCGCTCCTCGTGCATCGTCCAGGTCAGCGAGGACGAGGATGCCCCACCACAGATCTGGGTGGCCGACGGCCCTCCCTGCGTCGCCCCGTTCGCCGATTGCACCGGCCTGTGGGCGGCCCCTCCCCCGGTACGGGTGGGACTATGATCACCAAGTTGGGCCGGAAGACAGTTCCGTTATTCCCAGCGATGTACGACATCGATTGGACCCCGAGTGACGGTCGCACCCCCAATGACGCACGAGCTCGCAGAGCCTGCTTCTGCCCCTGCCCTGGCACCTGTTCCCGAACAGGCGAGCGGTGTGCAGAAGGTCAGCGCCGGCCTCCTCTTCGCCGTCCCGCTGGCCGGCGTGGTGGTGGCCGCCGTGCTCTTGTGGAATGTGGGCATCAGCTGGCTCGACCTCGGGTTGGCGCTGGGCATGTACGTGGTCACCGGGCTCGGTCTCAGCGTGGGTTTCCACCGTCTCTTCTCGCACCGTAGCTTCGTGCCGGTCCGCTGGCTGAAGATCACCCTGGCCATCGCCGGCACCATGGGCCTCGAAGGTTCGGTGACCAGCTGGGTTTCACAGCACCGCCGTCACCACGCCTACACGGATCGTCCGGAGGATCCCCACACCCCGGTGCCCGACGGTCCCGGGGTGAAGTCCGCGCTGCGCGGGCTCTGGCACGCGCATGCCGGCTGGCTGTTCGTCCCCAACGAGGTCAACTCCGAGCGTTGGGGCCAGGATCTCCGCGCTGACCCCGACATCAGTTTCGTCACCGACACGGTGATTCTGTGGACCGTGCTCTCGCTGGTCATCCCCACCGCCATCGGGTGGATAGTCACCGGCACCCTGTGGGGTGCACTGCTGGCCGGACTGTGGGGCGGGCTCGTGCGCGTCGCCGTTCTGCACCATGTCACCTGGGGCACGAACTCCCTGTGCCACACCTTCGGCAAGCAACCGTTCGGGAGCAAGGATCGGAGCACGAACTTCGCACCGCTCGCCCTCCTCAACTTCGGGGACGCCTGGCACAACGCGCATCATGCCTTCCCGCGTTCGGCCCGCCACGGTATTGAGGCCGGTCAGATCGACCTCTCCGCCGAGGTCATCCGGATCTTCGAACGGCTGGGCTGGGCCACGGGCGTCCACCGGACCCGCCAATCGTTGGTGCAGAGTCGATTGGCCCTGGCGGCTTCGGATCAGCCGCGGATCAGCGGCTTGTAGCGGAGGCGGTGGGGCTGGTCGGCGCCGACCCCGAGCCGCTTCTTGCGATCAGCCTCGTAGTCGCTGAAGTTCCCCTCCCACCAGCGCACCTCCGATTCTCCCTCAAAGGCGAGCACGTGGGTGGCGATGCGGTCGAGGAACCAGCGGTCGTGGCTGATCACGACCACACAGCCCGGGAAGGCGACAATGGCGTCCTCCAGCGCCCGGAGGGTGTCGACATCGAGGTCGTTGGTCGGCTCATCCAACAGGAGCACGTTGCCGCCGCTCTTCAGGACCTTGGCCAGCTGTACCCGGTTCCGTTCCCCGCCTGAGAGCTGCCCCACCTTCTTCTGCTGGTCGCTGCCCTTGAACCCGAAACTGGCCACGTAGGCACGGCTGTGCAATTCCCGGTTGCCCACGACGATCCGGTCCACCCCTCCGGTGATCTCGTCGAAGACGGTGGCATCGGGAGCCAATGCGTCCCGGGACTGGTCGACGTAGGCCAGGGACACCGTGGCACCGACCTCAAGCGCGCCGCCGTCGGGGGTGTCCTCACCGACGATCATCTTGAACAGCGTCGTCTTGCCGGCCCCGTTGGGTCCGATCACTCCGACGATGCCGCCCGGCGGGAGGAGGAACGACAGGTCGTCGATCAACAACCGGTCACCGAAGCCCTTCACCAGACCGTTGGCATCGACGACCCGATCTCCGAGGCGGGGGCCGGGTGGGATGGTGATCTCCACCTTGTCGGCCCGCCGCTCGGATGCTTCGGCCTCCGCCACCAGGTCGTTGTAGGCCGTGATGCGTGCCTTCCCCTTGCTCTGACGGGCCCGCGGGGACATCCTGATCCATTCCAGCTCGCGCTGCAGTGCCTCCTGGCGTGAGCGGTCTGCCTTCTCCTCGCCGGCCAGCCTCGCCTGCTTCTGCTCCAGCCAGGAGGAGTAGTTGCCCTCCCAGGGGATGCCGGCGCCCCGGTCCAGTTCCAGGATCCACCCGGCCACGTTGTCGAGGAAGTACCGATCATGGGTGACGGCGACCACGGTGCCGGCATAATCCTGCAGCGCCCTCTCCAACCAGGCCACCGACTCGGCATCGAGGTGGTTGGTGGGCTCGTCCAGCAGGAGGAGATCCGGCTTCGAGAGCAGCAACCGGCACAGCGCCACCCGGCGTCGCTCACCACCCGAGAGCGTCGTGACATCGGCGTCTGCGGGCGGGAGTCGCAAGGCGTCCATGGCGATCTCGAAGGTCCGCTCCAATTCCCACGCGCCGGCGGCATCGATCTTCGCCTGCAGGTCGGACTGCTCGGCCAGCAGCGCATCGATGTCCGCGTCGGGATCCCCGAACGCCGCACAGACCTCGTTGAAACGGTCCAGGAGACCCTTGCTCTCGCCCACACCGTCGGCCACATTGCCGGCCACGTCCTTGGTGGGATCCAGCTGCGGCTCCTGGGCCAGGTAACCCACCGTGAAGCCCGGGGTGAGCCGGGCCTCACCCGAAAATCCGTCGTCCTGGCCGGCCATGATCTGCAGAAGTGAGGACTTCCCCGACCCGTTGGCGCCGATGACGCCGATCTTCGCCCCGGGATAGAAGGAGAGGTTGATGCCCTTGAGCACCTCACGATCGGGCGGATAGAACCGCTTGAGGTCGCGCATGGTGAAGATGAACTGGGGCGCCATGGCACACAGTGTGCCCCAACGGGTTACTGGTCGACGAGTGCGTCGGTCCCGATGAGCCCGCGGAGCTCATGGAGGGAGTCATGCAGTGCGTCAATGATCAACCACGGATCGGGAATGCTCTCCGGACAGCCGAGCACCGAGACCCCGAGCGCGTCCACGTAGCTCCAGGCCGTGATGTTCAGGCCTATCCCTTCCAGGATGGGACCCACGGAGTAGAGGGCCTCCAGCTCAATGGGGCCGAAGAAGATCCGCTCCCGGGGACCGGCGACGTTGGACAGCACCAGGTTGAGGGGCGGGGACACCCGGTTGGCGAGACGGGTGCGAGTCCAGAGCCGCACGGTGGACCGGTAGAGCTGGGGCGGGACAACGTCGGCGCGCTGTTCCAGGAGATCGTGGCCGAGCAGGCTGCGGACATCCTTGGCCGCCGTCGTGACATCGTGAATGTGCTTCAGGCGACGCAGGGGGTCGGCGATGTCGGTGCCGATGCTGACGTAAAGGTTGTCCACCCGGTTGCCCGACATCCGGGCCACGTTGGGGTCGGTGGATACCGGGACGCTGGCCACCAGGGGACGGTCGGGCAACTCGCCGCGGTCCGCCAGGTAGCGGCGCAGGGCTCCCGCGCACACGGCCAGGTAGACATCGTTGAAGGTGGTGCCGGCGCCCCGGCGAATGGCCTTGAAGTCCTCCATCGGCAAGTTGGTCATGGCAAAGGTCCGCTGGGGTGTCAGCGAGACGTTGAACGACGTCCGGGGGATGTGGCGGAGCGGAAGAGGGGGCTTGACCGCAGAGCTCCGACGCCGAGCCTCAGAGGCTCGAGCCCCACGCACCGATTGCGCGAGAAGACGCGGCAGTCCCTTCCAGCGCGTCAGATGGTCCCGGGCCGCCATTTTGAGCAACTGGCGCCGGCCGGGGATCGGCTCGGGCCGCCACGGGTCGTTCACGGGCTCCCCTGACGCCTCCAGATTGGTGCCTTGCACGACGCTCTGGAGAAGGGCCACCGCAGCGGACCCGTCGGCCACCGCATGGTGGAGCTTGACCACGACCGCCATGCGGCCACCGGCAAGGCCCTCGACGACCAGCATCTCCCACAGTGGCCGGTCGAGCACCAGGGGAATTCCGGAGAACGCGGCCACCGCCGCGCCGAGCTGGCGGTCGTCGCCCGGCTGGTCGAGCACCTTGCGGTCGACATGGCGGCGCAGATCGAAGTCCGGGTCCTCAATCCAGACAGGATGGCCCAGTCCGAGGGGGACGGGCACGGCGCGGCGCCGGAACGGCGGGAGCCGTCCTATCTGCGCACTGAGGACCTGGAGCAAGTTGTCGTAGGAGAACCCTCCGTCGACCTCGGAGACATTGGACACCACCACCTTGACCGTGTGCATATGGGCCGTGGGGGTCTCCGAATAGAGGAATTTGGCGTCCAGCCCGTTCATCGTCTCCAACGGTTAACCTCCGGCGACTGCGAGTCCGTCGGGCACCCTGGCCCCGTCGAGTGAGGTGGTGAGGAACTCGGCCACCTGCTTGGACCACATGTAGCCGACGTGGTTCCCGGCGTACCACGAGATGCGGGACTGATCCCAGTGTTCCCACAACCGCTGGGCCTGGTCGGGCATCGCCAGGCGGTCCCCGTAGCCGGCGAAGATGAAGCGGCGGCTCTTGGGAATCCTGGGCGCGAAGCTCAGGGGGGACACGACCTGGTAGACGTTCTCGGCCACTCCCCCCATAATCCGGTGCTCAATCGACCTGGCGCGTATGTGGTGTGGGCTGTGGCGGTGGAACAACCCGGGGAAGTCCGACACCGGGATACCGGCCACCACGCCGTCGAGGCCGTCCTCAATCCCCGTCAGCAGAGAGACCACGTAGGCGCCGAGCGAGATGCCGTAGAGGCTGATCGACGTGGCCCCTTGCTGGCGGACCAGCTGGATCAGCCTCCTGATGTCCCACACGGCCTGGGTCAGACCGTGCACCGCGTTCATGAGGTCAAAGGAAAGGAATGGTTCTCCGCTGACCCGGGTCACCCGCCGCGAGCCGTGCAGCGGGAGGATGGGGAGGGCCACATTGAACCCGAGCTCGCGGTGCAGCCGCGCCACCTGCAGGCCCGGGAAGTCCATGAACGGGAACCCCATGCAGAACCCGTGCGTGCCGATGACCCAGGGGCGGGGACCGTCGGCATGGGCGACGATAGCGGCCGAGGCGGTGCGATTCGGCTCAAAGGCCATCCAGCGATCAGCGCCGGGCTCGCCCGGATGGGGGGCGAACCCGCTGTCCCAGTTCCACCGGTCGTAGCGCAGGCCGTGGGCCCAACCCCGGCTCGCCGTCACATCGGCATCCGAAATGGCCGGAGGTGCCCGATGGTAGGAGGAGGGATCGGCCCTCCATCCGCGACGTCCGTACATGGCCTGGGCGTCGGCGAGCTCGCCGCCCACCCTGCCGTAGTCCGCCCGGTGGGGAAAGCGCCGCGGCGCCATGGCCATGGCCAGGAGCGCCTCGTCCATGGCCACTTGAGCCGCCAGACCGAAGGTGAGGTGCGGCGCCGGCAGGGACTCGGACACCTCGCCGCTCCGCATGGTCGAGCCGACGAAGTGCAAAGTCCGCGGCACGGCGCGGGTGGCCCGCACGAGAGCGCGACCCCTCGCGAACCGGGCCACCGACCGGTACCAGCCCGTGATGCGGCTCAGGGCCGAGACCCGGGCTCCAGGGTCGTCGCTCTCCGTCACGAGCTCAAGCCGGCTCGCCAACCCGTCGCCGGGCGCCACTTCGTGCTCTGCCTCGCCCACCGGCGACCTCCCCCGCATCGGCGTGCCGCAAATATGGCAGGCTCGCTCCACCTGGGATACTACTCACGGTATTGGCCCTGTTTGCGATG
>Ga0307372_10001761_pt1 | contig 37019 bp, 34 predicted proteins | sample OX1MG_FD_202533 | JGI IMG/M metagenome (GOLD analysis project Ga0307372, IMG submission 202533) | Soil microbial communities from Risofladan, Vaasa, Finland - OX-1 | ecosystem: Environmental > Terrestrial > Soil > Coastal area > Acid sulfate soil | place: Finland: Risofladan, Vaasa | collected...
GCCGGGAGGGCGGGGCGCACGAGCGGTCCGAGTGCCATGGCCTCCCTGAAGGCGACCACCAGGGCCGGGTCGGACAGCGTGCCGTCGAGGAGGAGCTCGATGCCGACATGGGCGCCGGCATGCGCGGAACCGGGTCCCAGGCCGGCCCCGAGCAGGGTCCGGCGCAGTCCGTGCACCAGGGCGGTGAACTCGCGGTGCTGGTGGAAGAGGTGGTCGGATCGGTGGTGGACGGCGCGCCCGGTGAGGACCTCGGGCGGGAGCAGGGTGACGTCGGGTCTCGACCCGGCCATCGGGAGGAGGTCCGGCATGACCGTGCCGAGCGCTTCGGCGGAGGTGACCGGTCCCGCCAGGAGCGCGACGAACAAGTGTGAGAAGTAGTTCACCCTCGGGCCGAAGGTACCACCGGGGTCCCGATCCGTCGGGGCCGGATAGAGTCCGACCATGCCTGGCTCAATTCTGGGGAACGCGGTGCGCAGGGTGGAGGATCCCGAGATCCTCGTCGGCCGGGCGACCTACGTCGACAACCTGAAGATCGACGGGATCCTGAGCCTGGTCTTCGTCCGTTCGCCGGTGGCCCATGGCCGGGTCCTCTCCATCGACGCGTCGGCGGCCGCCCGGGCTCCCGGGGTGGTCGCCGTCTACACCGCCGCCGACCTGGCGATGGCCGACGACACCGGGTTGATGCAGCTGCACAAGGATGTCGCCCGGCCTCCCCTGGTCACCGATCGCGTGCGCTTCGTCGGCGACACGGTGGTCGCGGTGGTCGGGGAGACCCAGGCCGAGGCGGTCGACGCCGCCGAGCTCGTGGTGGTCGACTACGAGGCGATCCCGGCGGTCGTCGACCCCGAGGCGGCGCTCGATCCCGCGGCTCCGCTGCTCTTCGAGGGCATCGGCACGAACCTGGTGACCTCCGCGGTGGGGGGGAACAGCGCCGATCCGCTGGAGGGGGCGGACGTCGTGGTCCGGGCCCGGTTCGAGAACCAACGGGTCGCGGTGGTGCCCATGGAGGGCAGCGCCATCGCCGTGATCCCCGGCGACGACGGCGACGGGCACGAGCTCACGATTTTCGTGGGGACGCAGATGCCCCACGCCTTCTGGAGGATGCAGTCGGCGGCGGCCGGGATCGAGCCCGGCAAGATCCGTGTGGTCGCCCCGCACGTGGGAGGCGCGTTCGGCGCGAAGGTGGCGACGACCGAGCACAAGGTGGCCATCGCCTGCGCGTTGCGCCTCGGGCGCCCGGTGAAATGGGTCGAGACCCGCTCGGAGAACCTGGTGGCGATGCCCCACGGCCGGGGCCAGGTCCAATACGTCGAGCTCGGGCTCCGCCGCGACGGGTCGATGGTCGGCCTGCGGTGCCGGATGATCGGCGACGGCGGCGCCTACGGGGGATTCGGCGGGGGGTTGGTCGCCGGTCCCACGCGGTCGATGGCCCAGGGCGTGTACGACATCCCGAAGATCTCGTTTCAGGCGGCGGTGACCGTCACCAACACGACCCCGATGGGTGCCTTCCGGGGAGCCGGCAGGCCGGAGGCCGCGGCCTTTCTCGAGCGGATCGTCGACATGGCCGCGCTCGAGCTGGACCTCGACCCGGTGGAGCTGCGCCGGAAGAACTTCCTGCGTCCCGAGGTGTTCCCGTACACGACGATCATGGGTTCGACCTATGACAACGGGGATTACGACCTGGCCCTGCGGGAAGCGGTCCGGATCGCCGGGTACGAGGACCTGCGCGCCGAGCAGGCGGAGCGCCGGCGCCGGGGGGACCCCAAGCTGCTGGGCATCGGGATCAGCAGCTACGTCGAGGTCACCGCCGGCGGAGGGGGCGGCGAGTGGGGTCGGGTGGACATCGACCCCGACGGCGGCGCGACCGTCCTGGTGGGCACCTCGGCCCACGGCCAGGGTCATGCGACCTCGTTCTCCATGATCGTGGCGGACCGGCTGGGGATCCCGATGGAGCGGATCCGGTTCATCCAGTCCGACACCGCGTTGGTCCCCAAGGGCGGGGGGACCGGCGGGTCCCGGTCCCTGCAGCTCGGCGGCTCGGCCGTTCACGGTGCCACCGAGGCGGTGCTGGCCCGGGCGCAGCAGCTGGTGGCCGACCGGATCGAAGCGGCCCCGGAGGACATCGTCGTCACCGAGGACGGAAGGCTCGGGGTGGCGGGCTCCCCGTCGTCGGCCATGGACTGGGCCGAGGTGGCGCGTGTCGCCGGCGCCGGGGGCGATCCCCTCTCCGCCGTGTTCGACTTCAGGTCGCCCGGCTCGACCTACCCCTTCGGCGCACACGTGGCGGTGGTCGAGATCGACTCGGAGACCGGTCTGGTGGAGCTCGTGCGCCACGTCGCCGTGGACGACTGCGGTCGGGTGCTCAACCCGCTCATCGTCGAGGGCCAGCAACATGGCGGGATCGCCCAGGGCGTCGCCCAGGCCCTGTTCGAGCAGTTCGTCTACGACGAGGCGGGCAATCCCCTCACCAGCACCCTTGCCGAGTACGCGATGCCGAGCGCGGCCGAGCTCCCGTTCTTCGAGGCGTCGAACACCGAGACGCCGACGCCCCTCAACCCTCTCGGGGCGAAGGGGATCGGGGAGTCGGCCACCGTGGGCTCGACGCCTGCGGTCCAGAACGCGGTGGTCGACGCCCTCAGCCACCTCGGGGTCAGGCACCTGAACATGCCCTGCACGCCCGAACGGGTCTGGCGGGCCATCGAGGATGCCCGAACCGGCCACCTCGCCCCGCCCTGGCGGGAACCGCCGGAGATCTTCGATGCCCTGCCCGCCCCCGAATTCGAGGCCGGCGACGCGTCGGAGGAGCTCAATCTCTGAGCAGCGGGGTTATGTCCACCCGCTCCACCGAGACCCCTTTGTCGGCGTTGAGCTCCACGAGGCTCACGCTGGCGAAGTCCCCGTGGGACACCGACGGGGCACCGCAGTAGAAGGCGGGCACGCCACCGGCGCTGACGTCGAGGAACCGGTGCCAGTGACCCAGGGCCAGGTAGTCGCAGCCGAGCTCCCCGATCTCCTGCTCGGTGATCTGCGACGAGCGGTCGCTGGCCTCGCCGCCGGGAACGTAGTGACCGTGGGTGAGGACCACGTTCCAATGGCTCGGATGGCCCGGCCGATACCCGTCGAGCGGCCGGTGGGCGGGATTGTGGTCCTCGATCCCCCGGGCCCAAACCGAGAGTCGGAGAGAGTCGAACACGACCCGGCGCCCGTCGGGCTCACCGACGAAGGTGACGTGCGCCCCGGCCGACTCGAGGTCGACCTGGTTGTAGATGGAGTGCTCGTCGACCTGGTCGTGGTTCCCCGGGATGACGACCGCGGGTTGGCGCAGACGCTCCAGCTGCTCGATGGCCCGGCCGACCGTCGCCATCCCGACTCTCGAGTGGTCGAAGAGGTCTCCGGCGATGAGCACGAGGTCGACGTTGCGGTCGAGGGCCACGTCCACCGCCCGGATCAGGCCGCCCGTGCTCGTGGGGTTGTCGGTCAGGTGGACGTCGGAGGTGTGGAGCATCCGGACCGTCGGCCGTCGGGACGCCCGTCGGAGGCGCATCAGGGTAGGCGTGATACTTGCCAGGACCGGCCCGCCCGCTTGGCGTCGTCGAAGGTCGGGGCGCGCAGACCGCGCGCACGGAGGTCGAGCTCGGCCGCCACGGTCTCCTCGGATGCGCCCCGGTGGGCGCTCAACCAGGTGCCGAACGTCGCGAGATCGCGGTCGAAGCATGCCGCCAGACCGGGGGTGGAGTCGGTGGCCCCTTCGGTGACGAGTGAACCGAACGAACCGAACCGGTGCCGCACGTACTCGTCCGCAGCATCGCCGCCTTCCCAGATCAGCAGCATCTGCCGCGGCTCGCCGTCGATATAGATCCAGCGATGGAGCACCAGGTCGTCGGGCAGGGGTCCCTGCCAGAGCCCGGCGATGAACTCGGCGAAGCGGTCCGGGTCCGGCACGAACCGCGACACGTGCAACATCGGGCCTCCTGGTAGCCACGGCCTCGGTGGCACTCCGGTCAGGGGTGCCTGATCTCCCCACGATAGTGTGCGAGGGGCATCGGCGAGGTGAGCGGAAGCCCGGGACTCCGGGGATGGTCGCGGGAGGGGGTAGTAGGAAGAGGACATCGCCGGAGTCTCCGAACGACGGAAGAGCACCGAACACGGCGCCGTCATCGCTGACGAGCGCCATCGTAACCAGGGAGGAACCAAGTGACGCAGTACAAGTACCTCAAAGTCGAGTCGCACGACGAGGGGAGGGTCGCCCGGATCCTGCTCGACCGCGAGAAGAGCCGGAACGCCCAGAACCGCGGGCTGCTCGTAGAGCTCGACCAGGCGTTCCTGGCGGCCGAGGCGGACGACCAGGTTCGGGTGGTCATCCTGGCCGGAGCAGGGTCGATGTTCTCCTCGGGTCACGACCTGGGGTCGAAGGAGGCCGTCGAGGAGCGGACCCCGGGGCCGAACCAGCACGAGAGCTTCAGGACCAACGGGGGCACCCGGTCGGGGACCGAGCAGCGGATGGTGCAGGAGTGGCACTACTACTTCTCCAACACCCTGCGCTGGCGCAACCTCCGCAAGATCACGATCGCCCAGGTGCACGGCACGGTGTACGCCGCCGGGCTCATGCTCATGTGGGCCTGCGACCTCATCGTCGGGGACGAGGACGTCGAGTTCGCCGACGTGGTCGGCACCCGGCTCGGGATGTGCGGCGTGGAGTACTTCGGCCATCCGTGGGAGTTCGGGCCCCGCAAGACCAAGGAGCTCATGCTGACCGGCGACTCCATCGGGATCGAGGAGGCCCACGAGCTGGGCATGGTGAGCAAGATCTTCCCGAAGGACGAGCTCGGGGACAAGACGATCGAGTTCGCCAAGCGCATCGCCGCGCTGCCCACGGTGACCAGCCTGCTCATCAAGGAGTCGGTGAACCAGACCATGGACAACATGGGCTTCTACAACTCCCTGCAGGCCTGCTTCAGCCTCCACCAGATCAACCACGCCCACTGGGCCGAGGTCCACGAGGACGGGTATCCCGCAGGCAAGCCCGAAGACGGCATCACCAATTGGAAAGAGGCGTTGCCGACCGTGCGGGCCCAGCGGGACAAGGTACGCGCCTAGCGGCCGCCGTCCCGGGGACGGTCATGACGCGGATCGGCCCACCTGGCGCTCGCCGGGTGGGCCGATCCTTCGCCGTCCCGGTGGCCGTCCCGGTGGGCCGCCGGTCGGTCGGTCGACAGCTGCTCAGCCGACCTTCTCGAGCACGTGGATGGCGCATGCCGAGCCGAGCCCGATCACGTGGGTCAGACCGACCTTCGCCCCGTCGATCTGGCGGTCGCCCGCCTCACCGCGCAGATGGGTCGCCACCTCCACCAGGTTGGCCACGCCGGTGCAGCCGAGCGGGTGACCCTTCGACACGAGCCCGCCCGACACGTTGACCGGGATCTTGCCGTCGCGCCAGGGTCCACGCTCGTCGATGAACTTGCCCGCCTCACCCGGGGCGCAGAGCCCGAGGTTGTCGTAGTGGACCAGCTCGGCCGTGGCGAAGCAGTCGTGGAGCTCCACCAGGTCGAGGTCCTGCGGGTCGACCCCGGAGATCTCGTAGGCTTTCTTCGCGGCGTCCCGGGTCAGGGTGTTCACGTCCGGGGCGGCCATGTCGGTGTCCACAAAGGGGTCGCTGGTCATCACCGAGGCGGAGATCTTCACGGCCCGCTTGCGCGTCTCGGCCGGCATCGACTTCAGGCGCTCGCCGGTGACCAGGATCACGCAGGCCGCGCCGTCGCCCGTCGGACCGCACATGGGCAGGGTGTTCGGCCAGGCGATCACCTCGGCGTTCATGATCTCTTCGAGCGTGAAGGCCTTGCGGTACTGCGACAGGGGGTTCAGCGTGGAGTGCGCGTGGCTCTTCTCGGCCACCTTTGCGAACTGCTCAAAGCCGACCCCGTCGTTCTGCCGGGCGTAGTCCATGCCCACCTCGGCGAAGACCCCGGGCATCAGGCCGGTTCCGAGCACGCCCTCGCTCGGGACGACATTGCCCGACCGACCGGAAGGGGTGAAGACGTTGCTGTCCGTACCCGGTCGGAGCCCGAGCAGACCGGCCTTGCCCATCTTCTCGAACCCGACGGCCATGCCGACGTCGGCCTCGCCGGCCTTGAGGGTGAGGTACGCGGCCCGGATCGCCGTCGCCCCGGTGGCGCAGGCGTTCACGACGTTGTAGACGGGGATCCCGGTCGCCCCGATCTCGTGAAGGAGCCGTTGCCCCGAGCCCGGCTCGAGCAGCGAGCCACACCCGAGGACGCCGATGTCGGCCATGGTCACCCCGGCGTCCGCCAGGGCGTTGATCGACACTTCGCTGGCCATGTCCATGGAGTCCTTGTCGGGGAACCGACCGAACTTGTGCATCGTCGCACCGATGATGTACACGTCATCCGTCATGGCGGCCTCCTCAGGCGGGCTCGAAGGCGAAACCGATCGCCTCCGTGCCCTCGTCGTCTGTTCCCAGTGTAAACGTCGTGAGCCGGACCGGCATCCCGGTCTTGATGGCCTCGGGCGAGGGCTCGACGTTGATGACGTTGGCCTTCACGTGCCCGGCGCCGTCGAGGTCGACGATCGCCGAGACGTAGGGCGCCTTCACCCCGGGGGCGGCCCGCTGGACGATCGTGAAGGCTCGGACGGAGCCCGTGCGGGCGAGCTCCTGGCGCTCGAAGGGCCGCGTCGAGAAGCACTTCGCGCAGGCGTTGCGGCGACCGAAGTACAGCGCGCCGCAGTCGGAGCATTTCTGGGCGACCAGCAACGGCGTGTCGCCGCTCAGGTCGAGATAGTTCACCACCGGGATCTGGGCCATGGGACGAGACACTAGCGCCGCCCCGATCGGGGCGGCCACCCTCGGCTCAGCTCTCGGGAAGCGGTGCGCCCTCGGGAAGGGTCAGGAGGTTCAGCCAGTCGGGCGTCATGGGCGCGGGCAGGGTGTCGACGTGCCAGAACTCGAACCCGGCCAGGTGGGCGTAGTGCTGGTCGACCAGGGTGTCGCCGATGTGGACCAGCCGGGTGCACCCGAAGGGCGAGGTGACCTCGGTCAGATGGTGCTTGTGGCCGACGAAGTCGACGATGATCCCGGCGGTGGTCCACATGCGTCGTTGCTCGGCGAGGGTCCGGTCCGAGGCGCTGCCGACCACGTAGCCGCGGCGCTTGGCCTCCGTCACGAGATCGAGCGGGACCGGCCCGGGGGGGTCGCCGGTCTCGAGGGTGCCGTCGATGTCGAAGCTGACCAGGATCATCGCAGGGGCAACGTAGCACCCTCGGTTTCCCGCGCACGCTCGCATCGGCGCGCGTCCCGGACCCGGGGGCGGGACGCGCCCGGCCCGTTGGCTCCGTCGTGAGAGTTTGGCGTACGGTTGCGCCCGGTGGGGGAGCCGTTCGCCGCTGGGCCACCCGGCGCCGCCCCATCGGTGTTTGCGTGGGCGCTGGAGGGGGTCTGGACGACCGATCCGGAGCTCACCGGGTACCGCACATCCGACGGATCTCACTCGAGGAGGCACCCATGGCAGTCGAGCGATTCCCGATCGAGGCCGGCCACATCCTGATGTTCGCCAACGCCATCGGGGACCCGAACCCCGCCTACCGGGACGCGGACGTCGCCCGGTCGCGCGGGCTGCCGGGCGTCATCGCCCCGCCGACGTTCGTGCAGGCGAGTGCGCACTTCGATCCCGACTACATCCTGCGGCCCAAGCTCGGCGAGCCGTGGTTCGGCTCGGGCCGGGAGGCCACCGGGGTCGCCCCGTCCACCGGCGGTGGCGGTATCGGCTCGGGCCTCCATGCCGAGCAGCACTACGAGTACACGCGGCCCCTGCGGGAAGGCGACGTGCTCACCGCCACGGTCCTGCCCGGTCGGACGTGGGAGAAGGAAGGTCGAAGGGCCGGCACGATGAAGTTCAGCGAGATGATCACCGAGTACCGCGATCAGGACGGCGAATTGGTGGTCACGGCACGCTCGGTCGGAGTCATGACGTCACGGCCGGTCGAGAAGGAGGAGGGCCAGTGAGCCTTCGGGCATCGGATGTGAAGGCGGGGGATCAGCACGAGGCGGTTCTCGTCGACAACCTGACGCGAACCCAGATCGTGCAGTACGCCGGGGCGTCGGGTGATTTCAACCCCCTGCACAGCGACGAGATGTTCACCACCCAGATCGCCGGGTACCCCTCGGTCTTCGGGCACGGGATGCTGACCATGGGGATGGCCGGGCGCCTCTTGACCGACTGGGTGGGTGACGGTCGGTTGCGCCGCTACGGGGTGCAGTTCCGGAGCCAGGTCTGGCCAGGGGACACGCTCACCGGATCGGCCACCATTGATGCGCTCCGCGAGGAGGGGGCCGATCACCTCGCCGATCTGGTCCTCACCGTGACGAACCAACGCGGAGAGGTCGTGCTCACGGGCACCGCGACGGCGCTCCTCGACGGCTGAGCCCGCGCCCCGGGGGGCCGAGCCCCCCCCGGCCGACGCCGGGACCCGGCGGGCGATCGAGGATCAGAGCGGGCTCTGCGGGGCGACGGCCGGGGTGACCGGCCCCGTTTCGCCCGCCCCCGCCTTGGCCCGGCGCTCGGCCTCGTGCTTCGCGAACATCTGATTGGCCGCATTCGTGCGCTTCTCGATCAGTTCCCCCTGCACGCGGGTGATCCAGTTGTACGAGTCGACCCGGTTCACGTTGGCCTGGGCGAAGTGGGGGATGACGTGATCGGCGTACAGCTCAAAGGAGCGCAGGGTCTGAGGCCAGTCGGCCAGGCTGTTGGCCTGTAGGAGGACGGCCCCGAACTCGCCCTGCTTGGCCAGGACGCGATCGATCCGCTCGATGGCGTCCTCCGGGGTGCCGACCACTGCGACCTGGTTCTCGATGAGCCAGTCCACCGGATCCGTCCCTTCGGGGACGTGGTAGCGCGGCAGGTTGTTGTTGAAGTAGTCGATGAACTCGGCGGTGCCGAACCGGATGTTCTCCTTGGCCTGCTCGCGGGTGTCGGCAAGGTGCATGTTGAGCACGACCCGCAGTCGCCGGCTGTCCATCGTCCGGCCATGCTCGGCCGCCACTTCGTTGGCGATCGCCCAGTTCGTGTCGAGGGCGTTGAACCCGGCCGACTCGCCGGCGGCCACGCACAGCATTCCCAGGTCGTACTTTCCTGCCAGGCGACCGCCCGACGGGGTGACCGCGCTGGCCACGCAGACCTCGGGATGGGGGTCCGTGTAGGGGAGAAGGTGGATCCTCGCCTCGCGCAGTGAGTACCACTCGGACTCCTCGGTCACGACCTCGCCGCGGAGCAGCCTGAGGATCACGTCGAGCGATTCCGCCATCCGGTCGCGGGTCGACTCGGGTTCGATCCCCATCATCAGGGCATCCGATGCCAGGAGTCCCGGCCCGGCACCGAACATCACCCGCCCCTTCGTCATGTGGTCGAGCTGGACCAATCGGTTGGCCACGTTGAGCGGGTGGTGGTAGGGGAGGGAGACGACCCCGGTCCCGAACCGGAGGTGCTTGGTCCGTTCGGCCGCCGCGGCGATGAAGATCTCGGGGGAGTCGATGATCTCCATGCCCCCCGAATGGTGCTCTCCGATCCAGGCCTCGGCGAAGCCGAGCCGGTCGAGCAGCTCCATCAGCTGCAGGTCGCGCTCCAGCGCGAGAGTGGGGTTCCCCTCCACGGAGTGGAACGGGGCGAGGAACACCCCGTGTCGAAGCCGCATCTGTCGTCCCTCCTCGAGCCCGCGCGTCCCGCGGGCCTGCCCAGACTAGGTCGTCCGGTCGCCCCCGACCGAGAGGGCCGACGTCAGTCGTGGACCGCCGCCACGGCCCGTTGGCGAGCGGCGAGCGCCTTCAGGAGCTTGCGGGCGATCGACGGCGCGTCATCGATCAGCGAGTCGAATTCGCGGGCGTCGAGGACGAGCAGCTCCATCGCCTCGTCGGCGACGATGGTCGCCGTCCGCGGCGCTTGGTCCAGGAGGGCCATCTCGCCGAAGAAGTCGCCGGGTCCGAACCGGGCCACCAGCAGTCCGTCCCTGAAGCAACGGGCTGTCCCCGAGGTGACGAGGAAGAACTCACGGCCGACCGCGCCCTGCTTCGTCAACGTCGTCCCGGGCGGCACGGTCACGCTCGTTCCGAGCCCGACGATGCGCCGGAGCTCCGCCTTGGAGCATGCCGAGAAGAGCGGGACCGCCGCCAGCATCTCGAGCACCTGCTTGGGTACGCCACGCGCCATGGGCTTGGCCTTTCGTTGTCGACGTGCCTGCAAGGGTGGCGCGGGCACGGTAACGACACCCCCGCCGCCGGAACGGTAGCACCGCCCTTACGACCGGCGCCGGGCTCTGGCGGGGTGGAGACGGCGCGTGAATCCCGGCGAACGCGGGAAGCTCCCCGACCCCTTGCCACGAGATTACGGAAATGTTTCAATGTGGACTGCAGCAAGGGCGCGCCGGGGGGACGCCTTCGCTGGTGTGGAGGCATCGGGGTCTGCCGACGGGGGGGCAGCCGGCGGACCCCGATGCGCCACCGCCCCGCCCGCGGTCTGTCGAATCATTGCCCTATCCTTCCGGTTTGGCTCGGGCCGTGCCCTCCTGTCACGGGACAATTCGCCAGATCTGCCCGATAACGGGTCGAAATCTTGCAATTCAGGACCGGTTGATGCATCGTTCGATGGTGACCGAGTCGGGAATGGACGGGTCTGATCTTGTGAGCCATTTGTGCCGCGGCACCGGGTTGCAGCCCGGCGAGGCGGAGCGCCTCGTCGGCGAGGTGCTTGCGTTCTTCTCGGAGACGCTCGAGGAGTTCGTCTGCCGGCGCCACCGGGAGCTGCGGGCGCGGGGCCTGAAGAACGAGGAGATCTTCGACGTGATCGGAGCGGAGATCCCCCGGCGCCGGGTCGTGCCCCCCGAGCGGTCGCGCCGACAGATCCGCCGGATGATCTACGGATGAGGTGAGAGGGGCGAGCAATGTGTGGGATCGTCGGATATGTCGGGCCCCGTCCCGCTGCGCCCCTCTTGATCGAGGGTCTCGCACGCCTCGAGTACCGAGGCTACGACTCGGCGGGCCTCGCGGTCGTCGGGCCGTCGAAGATGCGGGTCTGCAAGGCGGTCGGTCGGGTCCGTGACCTGCGGGCGGCGCTCCCGAAGCGGGTCACCGGCGGAACCGGGATCGCCCACACCAGGTGGGCGACCCATGGTGCGCCGACCCATGCCAACGCCCATCCGCAAGTGGACTCGGCCAACCGGGTCGCGGTCGTCCACAACGGCATCATCGAGAACGCCACCGAGCTGCGGGCCAAATTGGAGGCCGAGGGCGTGGTCTTCACCTCCGAGACCGATACCGAGGTGCTCGCCCACCTGATCGCCCGTTCCCTCGCCGACGGGCAGCAGGAGCTCGAGGAGGCGGTCCGCCAGGCGCTGTCGGTCGTCAGCGGCACCTACGGGATCGCCGTGGTCGACGCCCGGCGCCCGGACCGGGTCGTGGCCGCCGCCAACGGCAGTCCGGTCGTTCTCGGAATCGGTGAGCGCGAGATGTTCGTCGCCTCGGATGCCGCCGCCCTCGTCCGTTACACCCGGCAGATAGTCAGGCTCGACGACGGCGAGGTGGCGCTTGTGCGCGCCGACGGCTTTCAGACCTTCACCCTCGACGCCAGAAAGACGCAGAAGGAGGCATCGTGGATCGAGGGCGACGACCTGGCCGCCTATGAGCAGGACGACCACGAGCACTTCATGCACAAGGAGATCTTCGACCAGCCCGAGGCGGTGGTGCGCACGATCCAGGGCCGGGTGAGCGAGCGGTTCGCAACGGCGCACCTCGGAGGCCTCAACCTCGACGCCCGGGAGGCGAGGGCGTTCCAACGGGTCAAGATCCTCGGCTGCGGGTCGGCGTACTACGCGGGGCAGATCGGGGCGGGCCTCATAGAGGAGCTGGCACGCATGCCGGCCGACGCCGAGCCGGCTTCGGAATTCCGCTACCGGAACCCGGTCGTGGAGCCGTCCACGTTGTACGTCGCCGTCAGCCAGTCCGGTGAGACGGCCGACACGCTCCGGGCCGTTCAGGAAGTGCGCCGGAAGGGGGGCTTCGCCCTCGGTGTGGTGAACGTGGTGGGCAGCGCCATCGCCCGGGAGTGCGACGGCGGCATCTACCTGCACGCGGGCCCCGAGGTCTCCGTGGCGGCCACGAAGAGCTTCACGTGCACGGCGGTCGCTCTCGCCCTTCTCGCCCTCCACCTGGGCCGGATCCGAGACCTCTCGCCGGTCGAGGGAGCCCGTATCGTCGACGCCCTGCTCCGGCTCCCGGGCCAGATCGCGGAGATCGTCGCCCGCGAGGACGAGGTCGCGGCCATCGCCCCCCGCTACGCGTCCCACGACAGCATGCTGTTCGTCGGACGGGTCCGGGGGTGGCCCGTCGCCCGAGAGGGTGCGCAGAAGCTGAAGGAGGTCTCCTACATCCACGCCGAGGCGTACCAGGCGTCCGAGCTCAAGCACGGGCCCCTTGCCCTGGTCGGGCCCGACATGCCCACTGTGGCCGTGGTGGGGTCCGACGAGCTCGTCGACAAGAACCTGGCCACCTTGGCCGAGATCCGGGCACGGCGCGGCCCGGTGCTGGCGATCGCCCACTCGGCGATCGCCGAGGAGCTCGCCGACGACGTCTTGGTCGTCCCGAAGAGCGAGCCCGAGCTGGATCCGATCCTGCTCGGTATCCCGCTCCAGCTCCTTGCCTACCACGCCGCCCTCGTTCGCGGGAACGACGTCGATCGTCCCCGGAACCTGGCCAAGAGCGTCACGGTCGAATGACACGCTCCGTCGAAGGTCTAACGGTCAGGTAGAGGTAGAGGTAGAGGTTCTCGGGGGGACCTCCTATCTGGTCTGGGGCCACACCGACCGCCAGAGGGAGTCGAGCGCGTCGTGCAGGGTGTGACGGGGGCTCCAACCGAGCCGGCCCTTCACGGCGGTGATGTCCGCTTGCTGCCAGAAGATGTGGGAGGCCCGGCCGGGCCGGACCCGCGACTCCCGGATCGCTCCGTCAAAGCCCGCGACCGCGGCCAGCTCGGTGATGAGGGTCCGGGTCAGGATGGCCTCGCCATGCCCGACGTTGAAGACGGTGGCCTCGTTGGCCACCGTCGCCGCAGCGATCAGCGCCGCCCACGCGACGTCGCGGACGTCGATGAAATCTCGATAGGTGGCGAGCGGCCCGAAGTCGACTGCGTGCTCTCCGGTGAGCATGGTGTCGCGGATGGCCACCGCAGCCCGTCCGGCGATGCTGGTCAGGGGAGATCCGGCGCCGAGCGGGTTGAACACCCGCAGCACGATGGCGTTGATCCGGCCCTCCTCGGTGGCGGCGCACACGGCCTCGGTGCCGGCGAGCTTGGTGATCCCGTAGTCGCCGATCGGTTGGCATCGCGCGGTCTCGGTGATCGGCATGCCCGCCTCCTGGATGCCGTACTCCGCTGCCGATCCGAGGTGGACCAGGCGGGCGGTGCCGTACTCCTCGAGTGCCTGCACGAGCTTGTCCGGGACCAGCACGTTGACGGCCCGCAGGTCTGAGGCCGTGCCCGTGGTGGACCCGACGCAGTTGACCACCGCGTCGGGCTCCACGAGCGAAAAGAGGGCCCGGATCTCCCGGGCCGAGGCTCGGACGACGTCGAACGGGAGCCATCGGTCCCCGTGGGGAGCGTCGGCTCCCGGCACGTTCCTGGCCACGTACACCCCGTCACCGAGGACCGGGTGTTGCTCGAGCAGGCTCCTGACGCTGCCGCCGAGGAACCCGCTGGCTCCGAGCACGAGCACGGTGCTCATCTCATCCGCTTGGCACGGAGTGGCTCTCGGCCGTCAGGACGTCCCATTCGGTCTCGTCGGTCTCGTCGGGTCGCCCGATCTCCAGCCAGTACCCGTCGAACCGATAGGTGGCAGGTGGGGTTCCCCGTTCGACGAGGTCCAGCATGAGCTCGTCGAAGCCCAGGGGCAGGCCGCCTCGGTAGGGGAGCAGGGCCTCACGCGAGACGGCGTAGATGCCCATGCTGATCGAGCAGCTCAGCACCGAGGCCTCGGCGAAGCTCTCGAAGTGCTGGTCGAGGGGATCGAGCGGGCCGAGGTCCGGCTGGTGCTCGCGCTGGTAGATGGCGACGGTCAGCGACGCCCCCGACCGTTCGTGCGAAGCCAGGAGATCGGCATAGTCGAGGTCGGTGAGCGTGTCGCCGCTCATCACGAGGAAGTTCTCGGGGAGATCGTCGAGGGCGGCGAGGACGGGCCAGATCGTCCCGAGCGGGGACGTCTCGCCGACGTAGTCGACGGCGATGCCCACCTGTGACCCGTCGCCGACGAAGGCCCGCACGATCTGGCCCAGCCCGAGGTCGCTGATGGCCAGGGTCGCCTTGGCGAAGTCCTGGTCGGCCAGCTGGCGGAGGACGACCTCGAGCACGGAGTGCTCGTCCCCGGTCGGAACGAGGGGCTCCGGAAGGAGGTTGGGATACGGACGGAGGCGGACGCCCTTGCCGCCGGACAGGATCACGGCCTCGTGCGTTCCTCGGCGGGCGCGCCCGGTCCCGGGGTCCGACGTGGGAACCGCCTCTTCCTCGTTCATGAGGAGATGGTCGCCGTCTCGACACCGGGGCGCGAGACGGGGAGCAAGCGGCTCGCCCCGGGTCCCCGAGCGACGATCACCGATGCTCCGGTTCCGGAACCGGGCTGCTCGCTGATGGGATGGTGGGAGGTCGCCTCGGCGATGATCATCTCGCTCCTCTTCGTCCGCGATTCCGCGGGGTTTTCCCACGCGGCGAGAATGACGAGCACGAGACTCGTCCGCGCCCTGTTCGCTGACCGGGAGACTGGGGACAACGTACGCGAGCCCTTGTGGCGGAAACACCCTGTTTTTACTGCTCGGGCGCGGGAGTCGATCGGGGTCCCAACCCTCTCGCGTTGATTCGCGAACCCTCAAAATTTTGCCGACTGACCCTCTAAAAGGCGGCAGGGCTCCCGCGCCCCGGGGATCCCGTACGAAGGTGGCGACGGGGGACCGCCCGCCCAGGCGGCGCGCCGATGTCGACCGTCCGTTTCCGCCCTACTCGCCGATGAGGTCGGCGACCCTGTGGGCGGCGCCGGCCGACGAACCGTTCCCCAACCGATCCGGTTGGACGGGAACGGCGGGCGGGAGATCACGCCGTGACCGGATCCCGAGCTTTCGATAGGCGCGCCGCAGGTGTCCCTCCACGGTCTTCTCGCTGACGAACAGCGCCTTGGCGATCTCGGCGTTCGTGTGGCCCGACACCGCGAGGGTGACGACCCGCTGCTCACCCGATGTGAGTGCGTCGGCGCCGGTCAGGGCGATCCTCCGGGGTCGGGCGCCCGTCTGCCGCAGCTCGGCCTCCGCGACCGAGACGAGCGGTGCCGCCCCGCACTGGAGCGCCAGATCGGCACCCTGGCGCAAGGAGTCCCTCGCCGCCTCCGTCGATTCGCCCAGCCGGTGCAGGGCCGCCCCGAGATCGATCAGCGCGGCGGCACGCTCGAGCCGGGCGGGAGCCGCCTCGAGCAGCTTCACCGCATCGCGCAGGAGCGCCGGCCGGTCGGCCAGAGGGGCGACCATCGCGGCGGTCCGGAGTGCGGATCCGACGGCCCAGGGCGCCCCGACCAGTCGTGCCCGCTCGAGGTTCTCCTCGGCGAGCCGGATGGCTTCGTCGGTACGGTGCTGGGCGCGGAAGGCCACCACCGCTCCGGCTCGCCAGCAGGTCACTGCGGGGTTGTCGATCCCGCCTTCCTCGGCATGGTGGCCGGCGAGGAGCAGGTCGGCCAGCGCCTCGGCCGGGCGGCCCTGGATCGCTCGGAGACGGCCCCGCTGCTCGAGGAGTGCCCGCCCCTCGAGCGTCCAGGGGACGAGGTCCGACTCGTCACAGGTCCGCAGGAGCGCCTCGGACTCGTCGAGCTGGCCCTGTGCGGAGAGCGAATCGGTCAACGCGGCGATGGCCAACGGCCGCCCGATCCACGGGCGCCCCTCGGTCGCCACCAGGGCTCGCCGGGCCTCGGTCTCGGCGTCGCCGAGGGCCCCTTGGATCATGAGCGAGGTGGCCAGCGAGGTCGAGAACTCCGCGACGGCCAGGTCGAGCCCGAGCTCGATCGCCGACGACCGGGCGCTGTGGGCGTGCCGGTCCGCCTCCGCGCAGTGCCCGGCCCGCGCCATGGCGGTCAGGGCCCGGGCCCAGAGCCGAAAGGCCAACGGGTCTCCGTTGGCCAGCTCCTGTGAGGTGATGGCCCGCCGGGTCAGCTCGACCACCTCGTCGGCGGTGGCCCGGCGGGAACTGGTGGAGCCGACCATCGCGAGGAAGGCGGTCGCCATGCGCTCGACCCTCGACCCGGTGCCCGGGAGGTCACCGAGGAGGGACCCGACCGCGTCGGCGGACGCCATCATCGTGGAGCTGCCCCGGGAGAGCAGGCCGGCGACCACCTCGAGCTCCACCTTGAGCTCGAGGTGGTCCGGCGGCAGGCGGGGGATCACCTGCCCCAGGATGGTCAGGGCTTCCTGGGTGTCGGGACTGTCTTGGAATCCCCGAACGAGGAGCAAGGCGACGCGCGCCAACTGCAACGCGTCCATGCCCTGATCGGCCGCCGCCCTCAGGTGACTGAACGCCGTGGGGAGCCCGAGGGTCGCCTCGGCTCTGGCCAGGTCGAACAGGAGGTCCGGGTTCGCCCGCGCCGTCGGCATCTCCGCCAGGGCACGGCTCAGGCAGCGCAGGGCGAGCTCGGGAGCGCCCTGCCGGAGGGCGAGGTGACCGGATTGCTGCATCTGCCTGGCCGCCCATTCGTCGCCGATCGGCTCGGCGGCCAGGAGGTGCGGAGCGATGGTCTGCACCGGAGCGTCGCGGGCGCTCAGGCACTTGGCTGCCCCGACATGGAGCGCCGTGCGGCGCGCCGGTTCGATGTCGTGGTAGATGGTCGTCCGCACCAGAGGGTGCAGGAACCGGATCGGTCGCTCGCGGTGGAGCAGGTCGATCACCGCCAATTGGTCGACGATGGCGCTTGCCGTCGAGACGTCGATCTCCGCGAGTTGCGCAGCGACGACGAGGTCGGCCTGTTCCCCGAGCACGGCCAAGGCGTCGAGGAAGTCGTGGGCGTGCGGAGGCAGGGCCGCGAGCCGGACGAGCACCGACCGGGCAACGTCGGCCGGCGCGACGTTGGCGATCCGGTCCACCGATTGTGCCGAGGGCCGGAACTCGTCGGGGGGGAACTCGTTGAGCATGGCGAAGAGCAGCCGCGGGTTGCCGCCGGTGGCCCGTTGGCAGGCGCGGGCGAAGTATTCGTGCGGACGTTCGCCGAAGTGGGCGTTCAGCAGGACGGAGACCGACTCGTAGCCGAGCGGTCCGATCGAGATAACCCGGGTCGACGGCGTGGTCATGATCCGCTCTATGGGTCCCAGGGGCATTCCCGTCGATCGTGACGGCATCGTCAGGATCATCCGGACCCGGCGCCCCTCGAGCCGCCGGGCCAGGTAATAGAGCCACTCGCTCGACTCGACGTCCGCCCAACGCGTGTCGTCGACGGCCACCAGCACACCGGTGTCACCGGCGAGGGAGTCGAGGTGGGCATCGAGCTTGTCGAAGACCGGCGCCGCCGACGGGCGGGTGCCGAGGCTGTTGAGGATCGCCTCCGACGGCACCTGGTTCGCCTCCGCCAGGGCCTCGCGGATCGATCCGTCCGATCCGGCCGGAGCGGAGCCGAAGAGCTGACGAACCACTCCGAAGGGCGAGTGGGCCTCGACTTCGCTTCCGCTCGCCCACAGGACCCGCCAACCCTGCTCCGCCGCGTAGCCGTAGGCCGAGCGCAGCATCGCCGTCTTGCCCACCCCGACCCGTCCCTCGATGACGATCGGTGCAGGGGGGAGCGAATTCGACCCGTCGAACTGGCCGCGCAGCTCGTCGAGGAGGGACTCGCGTTCCATCAGGCGCTCGGTCTGCAACCGCTCGACGAGCACCGCCTGCTCGGATCCGTCATCCGGCAGAGCGGGCCGTCGGCGGCGTCGATCGGGTCTGCCGGCGCTGTGCGAGAGGATCGAGGTCACGTGGTCGATGCCCTCGCTCTGTCGTCAACCGGTCTCAGGGCGGGGTGGACCGCCGCGCAGCGGGGAGCGGTCGCACGCGGGGCGGCCGCCGACAACACGGCACCGGTAGCCGGGAAAGGGGGACCGGTGGCGATTGCCAATCGTGTGTCGGATTGCTCGGGCTGGGGATCGTGCTTCTCCATCGTCCTTCTCCGCCGAGCCGAGTGTACCTGTCGCCTCTTGGTTTTGGAAACGAGCCGGCAACCGCCGGTCCCGTGGCGGTGATCGGGAGGCGAGTCGCGGTCGGCCCGAAAGAACCAGTTCAGGAGCTTGGCAACCCGAAGGGCCGCCGTGCGGGGAAGGGGGTGCCCGCCGAAGCCGGCCAGCCTCGGCCACTGTTGCCGCCAGGCCTCAATTTGTAGGGTTGTCCTTTCAAATCCTAAAGGTCGAGGGTCGTTCTTTGAGGGGGTGTCGAGGTTCTGCGATCGATATCCCGCTCCAAATCCTGGGGTGTGCAGGGATTCGCCGCGGCCTTATCGTTTCCTACGACCAATGACGTAGGCGTGTCGCCGAGGGTCACGGTCAGCGGACGCCAGGCCGGTTGCCGGCCGAGATCGAGCAGGAGAGGGAGGGACGTGCAGATCAACATCTGTGACGGGCACTCGATGTTCAGCGAAGCGCTGTCGTCGCTCCTCGCGAAGCGCGGTCATCGGGTGCTGGCCCGGATCTCCGCGCCGGACGAGGCCTTCGACATCCCTGGCGCCGAGGAAGCGGACGTGTGGCTGACCGAGCTCGAGTTCCCCGGGTGTGACGGGGCTGCCGCCGTGCGCCGGCTCCGGTCGTCGACCCCCGGCATCCCGATCGTGGTCTTCACCTCGCGAAACGACCTGACCGCCTTGAGCGAGGTGTTGGAGGCCGGCGCCGACGGGGTCGCCCTCAAGTCCGAAGGTATCGATGAGGTCGAGCGTCTGCTCCGCCGGGTCTGTGCCCTGCCCGTCAGGACCCCGAACGGACCCACGGCGGACAAGGCCTGGTCGCAGCGGGCCCGGACGTCCCCGAAGCGCCAGGGGAAGCGGTCGAGCACACAGGCCCTCACCGGCAAGGAACGCGAGGTCATGTCCCACCTGGCCAGGGGCGAGAGCACTGCCGCGGTGGCGGGCGAGCTCGGGATCAGGGTCTCGACGGTCCGGACCCATCTGCAGCACCTTTACGTGAAGCTCGACGTCCATTCGCGCCTCGAGCTCGTCGCCTTCGGGGTGCGTCACGGCATGGTGCGGGTGGACGGGGCATCCGAGGTGATGTCGGCATGAACCGCTCGCTCCAGACCGATGATCGAGCGGCTGTACGGACGGTGGCCGTGGCCGAGACGGCCGTGGCGATCGTGGACCATCAACCGGTGCTCTGCGAGTCCCTGTCCGTGTGCTTGTCGAGCGAGCCCGATCTGCGCGTGGTGGGCTCGACCTCCACGCGCAGTCAGCTTGGCGGTCTTGTCGCGACGGCCCGGCCGGACGTTCTCGTTTATGACTCGGAGTTCGACGGCTCCGACTCGCTCAGGACGCTGCGGGGGGTCCTGTCGATGCCGTCGCCTCCGGCCATCGTCATGCTGATCGGCGACGGGGCGGTGATGTCGGGTGCCTCGGCAATCGAGGAAGGCGTGCTGGGTCTGGTGTTGAAGGTCGCCCCGGTGAAGGAGCTGGTGGACGCCGTCCGGCTGGCGGCCAAGGGGCAGATGTGGGTGTCCCCGCCACTGTTGACCGGCCTGCTGTCGGTCCGCCTCGGCACCGGCCGGCGCGGGGCGAAGGACCGGCTGTCGGCCCTCACCAGGCGCGAGCTGCAGGTGCTCGATCTCCTGGTGGAAGGGCTGGGGCACCGAGCGATCGCCCAGCGGCTCCAGGTGTCGGCCAACACCGTTCGCACCCACAGCCAGAACCTTCAGAGGAAGCTCGACGTGCATTCGGCTCTGGCCGCGGTCGCCATCGCGCTCGAGGCCGGGATCCGCCCGGCCTGAGGAGCTCGCCGGCGGTTCCCGTCACCTCTCGGATGGAGGCTCCGTCCTACGCACCTCCGCCGAGGTCGACCACGTCGTAGGACCACAGCTCGCTGTGCGAGGCGACCGGCTGGTCCCCGGGGCCCGGATCCGAGGCTCCCCGGTGTCCGTGGGCGAAGGCCGGCGAGCTCGTCCATGCCCTGAACGAAGCCTCGTCCCGCCAGCGGGTCACCACCAACCAGGTGCTCCGGTCGTCCGAAGGACGCAGGAGCTCGAAGCCCTCGAACCCCGGGGCCCCGTCGACCGCACCCGCCCGCCGGGCGAAGCGGACGGCGAGCTCGTCGCCCGATCCGGGTGAAACGTCGATGGCATTGATGCGGATGACGGTCATGGCTCCCATCCTGCCATCGCTCAGGTCCGGACCGGGACGCGGATCGGGGCACGGGGCGATCCCGGGCCACCGCACCGGTAGGGTCGGCGTCCGGGATCGGCTCCGGGACCGGGGCCCGGACGGCGCGGTGGCCACGATATGGCGAGACAGGTCGAAGAGCTCCTATTCGTCCCCGGCGCGCCGGCGGTGGTGCTCGCCCGCATGGACCTGCTCGCCGAGGCGGGCGACGGCTGGGTCAATCTCGTGCCGGTGGTGGAGGAGCCCGAGGGGGATGAGGCCGGCGGGGCGGATCGCCCGGTACCACGGTTGGGGTTCTCGGCGATGTTCGGCGGTGGGCCGGCGCCCCGGGTGCCGATGTGCACGTGGGTGCCACCCGCCCGCGGCCGCCGGGCCGCGGGCGTCACCGTCGGGATCATGCATGCACGCGGCCGCCGGGCGGTGCAGCAGCTCGGGGAGCTCGGGGTGGGGCTCCCCGTCTCGTGGCGAGTGCAACAGGACCACCAGCGCCGGGGCCTGGTGGTCCGGGCCGCTCCCGAGACCGAGCACGCCGAGGTCCTGGGCTGGGCCTGTCGGGCCGGCTCGGCCCTGTGCCTCGGGGCGGCCACCGGTGAGTGGCGGGCGATCGTCCACCTCCCCACGGCGGGCCAGCGCGGGGAGGTGGCGAGGGAATAGGCCCGCCATCTCCCGGCGTTCACCATTACGTGATTACACCGTTTGGGATCACAGGTGGATCGGAGGAAGCGTGACCAGCCAGAGCTTGACCTTGCCGTTGTTGCCGTTGAAGTCGGGCGTCGTTCTGCCCGGCATGGTCTTCACCCTGGCGCTCGAGTCCGACGAGGCGAAGGCGGCGGCCGAGGCCGCCGGCGACGCGGGCGGTCGGATCCTGATCGTCCCCCACGTGGACGGGCGGTACGGGAACGTCGGGGTGGTGGCCGAGGTGACCGAGCAGGGGCAGCTCCCCGGCGGGCAGCGCGCCGTCCTCGTCCGTGGGGACCAGCGGGCCGTCATCGGCACCGGGGTGCCCGGTACGGGCGAGGCGCTCTGGGTGGAGGCCGAGGCCGTCGAAGAGCCGCCGGCGGGGGCGGAAGCACAGGAGCTGGCCCGAGAGTACCGGGCCGTGCTCGAGAACATCCTCCTCGGACGCGGTGCAGGCCGAGTGGCCGCCCAACTCCGCGAGGTCACCGAGCCCGGCCGTCTGGCCGACGTGGCCGGGTACTCGCCCGACCTCTCGCTCGGGCAGAAGGTGGAGGTGCTCGAGACCCTCGATGTGGTGGCGCGCCTCCGGCTCGTCCTCGGGTGGGCCCGCGAGACCCTCGCCGACATCGCTCTGCGCGAGCGGATCAAGACGGATGTGGAGGAGGGGATGGAGCAGACCCAGCGCGAGTTCCTCCTCCGGCGCCAGCTCGAGGCGATCCGGAGGGAGCTGGGGCAGATCGGGGACGCGGGCGATGGGGATCCCGGTGATTACCGCACCAAGTTGGAGGAACGGCAGTTGCCGGACCACGTGCGCTCGGCCGTGGTGCGAGAGGTCGACCGGCTCGAGCGGATCAGCGAGCAGAGCCCCGAGAACGGATGGATCCGGACGTGGCTCGATACCGTGCTCGAGCTCCCGTGGGGGACCGAGTCGGAGGACCGTCTCGACGTCGACGAGGCGGCGCGCATACTCGACGAGGACCACGACGGCCTCGAGGACGTGAAGGACCGGATCATCGAGCACCTCGCGGTCCGCAAGCTCCGGACGGAACGGGGTCTTCGGTCGGTGGACGGGAGGGGTGCGGGGGCGATCATCGCGCTCGTGGGCCCGCCGGGGGTCGGGAAGACCTCTCTCGGCGAGTCGGTCGCGCGCGCCCTGGGTCGCAAGTTCGTCCGGGTCGCGCTGGGGGGCGTCCGCGACGAGGCGGAGATCCGGGGCCACCGTCGCACCTACGTGGGCGCTCAGCCGGGCCGGCTCGTCCGCGCCATCCGTGAAGCCGGGACGATGAACCCGGTCGTGCTGCTCGACGAGGTGGACAAGCTCGGAGCCGACTATCGGGGCGACCCGTCGTCGGCCCTGCTCGAGGTGCTCGACCCGGCGCAGAACCACACGTTCCGTGACCATTACCTCGAGGTCGAGCTCGATCTCTCCAACGTGTTGTTCATCGCCACCGCCAACATCGTCGACACCGTCCCGGGCCCGTTGTTGGACCGGATGGAGGTGGTCCGGCTCGATGGGTACACCGAGGCGGAGAAGGTGGCCATCGCCCGTCACCATCTCCTGGGGCGGCAGCTCGAGCGGGCAGCGCTCCGGCCCGACGAGGTGCAGGTGAGCGACGAGGCCCTTCAGGTGATCGTCGCCGACTACACCCGTGAGGCCGGCGTCCGATCGCTCGAGCGCGAGCTCGGTCGGCTGATGCGGAAGGTCGCCACGAAGCTGGCGGCCGGCGAGCAGCCGGCTCCGGTCGTCGTCGGCCGAGACGAGGTGCGGACCTGGCTCGGGCGTCCGAAATTCTTCGCCGAGCCGGCCGAGCGCACCTCGGTGCCCGGCGTGGTCACCGGTCTGGCGGTCACCGGCGCCGGCGGTGACGTGCTGTCCGTGGAGGCCAGCGTGGCCGAGGGGCCCGAGGGCCTGACCCTGACCGGTCAGCTGGGCGACGTCATGAAGGAGTCGGCGGAGATCGCCCTCTCCTACGTCCGCAGCCACGCGGGAGAGTTGGGCATCGCTCCCGAGGCGTTCCGGGGAAGGCGGTTCCACGTGCACGTGCCGGCCGGGGCGGTGCCCAAGGACGGCCCTTCGGCCGGGGTGACCATGACGACGGCTCTGGTCAGCCTCTTGCGGGGCGTGCCGGCTCGACCCACGGTCGCCATGACCGGCGAGGTCACCCTGCAGGGCCGGGTCCTCCCGATCGGGGGCGTGCGCCAGAAAGTGCTGGCCGCCCATCGGGCAGGTCTCACCGAGGTCGTCCTGCCGGGGCGCAACGGCCAGGATCTCGAGGACGTCCCCGAGGAGGTCCGGAGCCGGATGACGTTCCATCTGGCCGACCGGGTGGCCGACGTGCTGGCGGCCGCGATCGACGGTCACGGCGCGGGCGCGGTCGACGAGGTGCACCGGCCACCGGGAACCATCCCCGGGTCGGAGACCTACGACGGCCACGACGAGCTGCCGGCCGTAGCCTGACGGGACGACCCGCCGGGCAGCCACCGCCCGTGAGCGGAGAGGAGATGAGTCCGATGGACGACAGCGACATCATCAGACGGATCGGTGATCTGGCCGATGAGGAGCGGCGGCTCGAGGAGCTCCACGCCGGCGAGGGCCTGTCCGAGGACGAGCACGCCACGTTGCGCCGGCTCGAGGTGACCCTCGACCGCCTCTGGGACCTGCTCCGTCAGCGTCGCGCCCTCCGGGATACGGGCAAGGATCCCGGACTGGCCTCGGAGCGGCCGGGCGACACCGTCGAGCGGTACCTTCAGTAGCCGAGCACAGCCCTCGGTCGACCGCCTCCCTCAGGACCGGTAGCCGTCGGGGTTGCCCGCCTGCCATCTCCACGCGTCGGCGCAGGCGTCGGCCAGACCGAGCCGGGCGCTCCAGCCGAGGAGCTCGGACGCGGCCGTCGGGTCGGCCCAGGTGGAGGCCACGTCCCCCGGGCGGCGCTCGGTGATCCGGTAGGGGATCGCCCTACCGGCTGCGGCGCCGGCGGCGTCGATCACCTCGAGGACCGAATGGCCGCGGCCTGTCCCGAGGTTGAGTGCCCGGCAGCCGTCGATCCGGTCGAAGGAACCCAGCGCGGCCAGGTGGCCGCGGGCCAGGTCGACCACGTGGAGGTAGTCGCGGACGCAGGTGCCGTCGGGCGTCGGGTAGTCGTCCCCGAAGACGTGGACGGATTCGCGTCTGCCCGAGGCCGCCTGCATCACGATCGGCAGGAGATTGTTGGGTACCCCGGCGGGGTCTTCGCCCAGACGGCCGCTCGGATGCGCTCCGACGGGATTGAAGTACCGCAGCAGTGCGGCACGCCACCCCCCACCGCCGCGCACGAGGTCCCGCAGCATCTCCTCGATGTGCAGCTTGGTGCGTCCGTACGGGTTGACCGGGGCCAGCCGGCAGTCCTCGGTCAGGGGGACCCGCTCGGGCTCCCCGTAAACGGTGGCCGACGAGGAGAACACGATGTCCCGGACTCCATGGCGCTCCATCACCTTCAACAGCGTGGCGGTGCCGGCGACGTTGTTGTCGTAGTAGCGCAGCGGCTCCCGGACCGATTCCTCCACGGCCTTCAGTCCGGCGAGATGGATCACCGCGGTCGGTCGGGTCCTCGACAAGACCGTCTCCACCGCTTCCTCGTCCCGGACGTCCCCGACCTGCAGGGTGATCGGGCCACCGCCCAGCTCGGCGGCGCGCTCGACCGCCACGGCGCTGCTGTTGGACAGGTTGTCGAGCACGGCGACCGACCAGCCCGAGGCCAAAAGCTCCACGGCGATGTGGCTGCCGAGGTACCCGGCCCCGCCGGTCAACACTACGGAGCCACTTGTCCCCACCGTCTCACCGAATCCTCTCCGCCCCCGTTCAGCGCTCACCGCTCGGGCCCGAATAGTAGATTGTCGACGATTCGCTCACGGTGCGAATTGCCGCCGAAGGGGGTGGAGCCGTGGCCTTTCACCGGGAACGCGACCATCTTGAAGGTACCGCGTCGGTACCGTCGTCGCGCTCGCGGCACTCGCCACCGGTATCGGCATCGGCACACCCGGATCCCGGATCCGGCCCACCGCACCCTGGGGCCGACGGGACGCGGCCGGTGGCGATCGAGGTCGCCCCGCTCCTGGCGAAGGTCTTCGCGGACGGTCTGCCGGTGTGCTTCGTCTTCTGGGACGGCAGCCGGCTCGGACCGGAGGACGGGCCGGGGTCGGTGGCCGTCCGGTCGGCCGACCTGCTGCGCCGGTTGGTATGGTCCCCGGACGAGCTCGGGCTGGTGCGCGGGTTCGTCGCGGGCGAGCTGGACCTCGACGGCGACGCCTTCGAGGTGCTGCGGGCCCTCGAGGAGGCCCCCGGCGCCGGGCTCCGGCTCGTCGGGAACGCGCTCGCGCCCGCCCTGCGGGTCGCCCGGCGGCTGGGCGCGGTGGGCCGGCCGCCGCCCCGGCCCGCCGGTGAGGCCCGCTCCTCGGGAGCCCGCCACTCGAGGGCCAGGGACGCTCGCTCCGTCTCCCGTCATTACGACATCGGCAACGACTTCTACCGCTTGGTGCTCGGCCCGTCGATGACCTACTCGTGTGCCCGTTTTGAGAGCGACGCGGCCACGCTCGAGGACGCGCAGACGTCCAAGCACGAGATGATCTGCAGGAAGCTCGGGCTGGGGGAGCGGCCCGGGGTACGGCTCCTCGACGTGGGCTGCGGCTGGGGGTCGATGGCCATTCACGCGGCGGCGCACCACGGTGCCCGCGTCGTCGGCATCACGCTGAGCCCGGCTCAGGCCCGTTCGGCGAGGGAGGCGGCGGCGCGGGCCGGGCTCGGCCGACAGGTCGAGATCCGGCTGCAGGACTACCGGGAGCTCGGGGCCGAGAGGTTCGACGCGATCTCGTCGGTCGGGATGTTCGAGCACGTCGGGGGCAAGCGCGCCGCCGGGTATTTCGGGATCCTGCGCGGCCTGCTCTCGCCGGGAGGCCGCCTCCTCAATCACGCCATCTCGAGGCCGGGCGGCGCCAAACTGCACGGGAGGACCTTCATGAACCGCTACGTGTTCCCGGACGGGGAGCTCATCGACGTGGCGGAGGTGGTCCGGGAGATGGAGCGTGCCGGGTTGGAGGTCCGTGACGTCGAATCGCTCCGTGAGCATTACTCCAAGACGCTCCACGAGTGGGTCGGGAACCTCCGGCGGAACTGGCGGGAGGCGGTGGACTCGGTCGGGAGCGAGCGAGCAAGGACCTGGTGGCTCTACATGGTTGCGTCGGCGAACGGGTTCGACGCCGGCAGGCTGGCCGTCCATCAGGTCCTGGGTGTCGTGCCGGACCGGGAGTGCCGGGCCGGCATGCCCCCGACCCGCCGCTCCTGGGGTTGAGCGGTGCCGCGACCGGGGTATGAACCCCCGGGGTCGTTTGGTACCGTGAGAGCGGCTCCGGAGGCAACGACGGTGTGGCCGCTCGGGTGGCGAGGAGGATGGCCGATGGCGCAGAGTGCCGGTTTGCACGAACCCGAGGACCGGTTGGCCCCTGAGACGATCGACCGGCACCGGGCGATCGCGTCGGTACAGGAGGAGCTCGAAGCCATCGACTGGTACGACCAGCGGGTGGACGCGACCTCCGATCCCGAGCTGGCGGCGGTGCTCGCCCACAACCGGGACGAGGAGAAGGAGCACGCGGCGATGACCCTCGAGTGGCTGCGCCGCCACGACGGCGTGCTCGATCGCCACCTCCGGACCTATCTGTTCACGAGTGTCCCGGTGACCGAGGTGGAGGCCGAGGCCACCGCCGACGGAGACGGAGCGGCGGCCGTTCCGGGCGTCGCCGGCGGCGACGGATCGCTCGGGATCGGTGGCCTGAAGGGGTCGGGCTCGTGAACCATCTCCTCCGCTCGCACGCGCCGATAACCGAGAAGGGATGGGAGCAGATCGACGAGGAGGGTCGGCAGCGGCTGATCCCCGCGCTGGCCGCTCGCAAGCTGGTGGACTTCTCGGGCCCCCTCGGGTGGAACCACTCGGCCAGCAACCTCGGGAGGACCACCGCCGTCGAGGCGTCGCCGGTCGAAGGCCTGACCGCTCGGAAGCGCCACGTCCTCCCGCTCGCGGAGCTCCGGGCGGCGTTCGCGGTGTCGCGGGACGAGCTGCTCGACGCGGATCGAGGCGCCAGGGACGTCGATCTCGCCGAGCTCGACCAGGCGGCGGCCCGCATCGCACAGGCCGAGAACATCGCCGTCCTGCACGGGTGGGCGGGCGCGGGGATGAAGGGCATCACCGACGCGTCCCCGCACCCCCCGATCTCGCTCGGGGAGCGTTATGCGGACTACCCCGGCCACGTCGCACGGGCGGTCGAGCTGCTGCTGGCGGAGGGGGTCAGCGGACCGTACGGGCTGGCCCTCGGGCCGCAGGGCTACACGGGGGTCGTCGAGACCACCGAGCACGGCGGCCTGGTGGTCTTCGACCACCTCCGGCAGATCCTGGGGGGACCGATCGTCTGGGCCCCAGGGGTGCGCGGGGCCGTCGTGATCAGCCTGAGGGGTGGGGACTTCCTGTTCGAGTCGGGCCAGGACCTCTCGATCGGGTACGACCGCCACGACGAGGGATCCGTCTACCTCTACCTCGAGGAGAGCTTCAGCTTCCGGGTGGCGTCCGCCGAAGCCGCGGTCGCCCTCTACTCCTGAGCCGGTCGCCCTCTTTCGGAGCTGCCGGGGGCGCTCAGGCGTCGCGGCCCGCCGTGGCGCCTGGTGAGGCCCTCCGCCTCGATCCCCGCTCTCCCGGCTCAGCAGTAGGGGTGGGCCAGGGTGAGGAGGAATTCGCCGTCCTCGGCACCCCACATGTGGTCCACGACGAAGTCCGACTGCAGGAGCTCGCGCTCGATCCGGGCCGGCGTGAACTTGGCGCTTATCTCGGTGAGGAGATCCTCGCCCCGGGCGAAGGGAACGTCGATCCCGAGCCGGTCGATGGCCACGATCTGGTCGCACGTCGAGCGGAGCCGCATCTCGATCCACTGCTCTTCGGCGTTCCAGGCGGCGACGTGCTCGAACCTGTCGATCTCGAACCGGGCGCCGAGCTCGCGGTTGAGAACCGAAAGGACGTTGCGATTGAACGCCGCGGTGACGCCGGCCCGATCGTCGTACGCCGCCAGGATCCGGCGCGGCTCCTTCACCAGGTCCGTACCGAGCAGGACGTGGTCGTGTCCCGCCATCGTGCAATTGAGGTCGAAGAGGAACCGCCGTCGGGACGTCGGGTCGAGATTGCCGATCGTGCCCCCGAGGAACGCCACCAGCCGCCGGCCCTCGAGGGGGATCTGGTCGAGATGCTGGTGGAAGTCCCCGACGACCGCGTGGACCTGCAGGTCCTTGTAGTCGTCGACCAGGCCGACGGCGGCCGCTCGAAGGAACTCGTCGCTCACGTCGAACGGGACGTACCGCACGAGCGGCCCCCGGGACCGCATGGCATCGAGCAGGATCCTGGTCTTGTCGCAGGCACCGGCCCCGAGCTCCACCAAGGTGTCGGCTCGGGCCTGCTCGGCGATGGCTCCGGCGTGCTCGGTCAAGAGGCTGCGTTCGGCTCGGGTGGGGTAGTACTCGGGGAGCCGGGTGATGGCCTCGAACAGCCGGCTCCCCGTCTCGTCGTAAAACCAGACGGGCGGGATGCTCTTGGGCGTCGTCGTGAGCCCGGCTCTCACGTCTTCTTCGAGGGCCGCCCGGAGGTCCCGAGCGGTGAGATGGATGTCGACCTGAAGCGTTGCTTGGGGGGTCACCGGTCACCTCCCGGGTCGCGGGCCAGACGCACCCCGGCGAACGCCCACCGGGCCCCTGCGGGGAAGAAGTTCCGGTAGCTGGCGCGGACATGGTCATCCGGGGTCACGCAGGACCCTCCTCGCAGGACGTACTGGTTCACCATGAATTTCCCGTTGTACTCACCCACCGCGCCCGGTGCCGCCCGGAAGGCAGGGTAGGGACTGTACGCACTGGCCGTCCACTCCCAGACGTCGCCGAACAGCGTGGTGCCGGCGGGCCGGGCGGGGCGGGGGTGGAGAGAGGACCGATCGAGGAAGTTTCCCCGAACCTCTCGGCGGGCGGCGACGACCTCCCACTCGGACTCGGTGGGCAGCCGGGCTCCCGTCCAGCGTGCGTAGGCGTCGGCCTCGTAGTAGCTGACGTGGCAGACGGGCTCGGACGGATCGATCGGGCGCGGACCGGCCAGGGTGAATATCTGCCATCCACTGCCCGAGGAGGAGTACGCCTCCTCGGTGGACCAGTACAAGGGCGCATGCCAGCCCTGCTGCTGTACGGCGGACCACCCGTCCGAGAGCCACAGCTCCGGGCGGGAGTACCCGCCGTCCTGCATGAACGCAAGCCATTCCCCGCAGGTGACCGCCCGATCCGCCAGAGCGAAGGGGGCCAACAGGATGCGATGGCGCGGGGACTCGTTGTCGAAGGCGAAGCCGTCGCCCCGATGCCCGATCTCCGCCAGCCCTCCCTCGTGCTCGTACCAGCCGAGGGCGCCGGGCCCGGCCGGGCCCGGACGGCTCCCGCCGGCGAGGGTCGGTGCGCTCCCGCCCGCCCCGGGCGCCCGGTACGCGGGCCGGAGGGGGTTCCGGGAGAGCACGTGCTTGATGTCCATGAGCAGGAGCTCCTGGTGCTGCTGCTCATGATTGATCCCCAGCTCGACGAGGGCACGGACGTCCTCGCCCATCGACCCGCGGAGCAGCTTCGCCATCGCCTTGTCCACGTGGAGCCGATAGTCGGCGACCTCGGACGTACCCGGGCGCGAGACCAACCCCCGCTCGGAACGGGGATGACGGGCGCCGACGGTCTCGTAGTACGAGTTGAAGATGTAGGCGAAGGCCGGGTGGTAGGGCTCGTAGCCGCTCAGTCCCGGCTGCAGCAGGAAGGTCTCGAAGAACCACGTGGCGTGCCCTCGGTGCCATTTCGTCGGGCTGACGTCCGGCATGGACTGCACCGTCTGGTCTTCCGGGGAGAGCGGTTCGGCCAAGGACTCGGTCAGGGCCCGGACCTCCGAATAGCGCGAGGCGAGGCGGGTCGAGGTGTCCTGGTCGTCCGAGCAGCCGGGCTCGTCCGATCCGTCCGATCGGGTCGTTGCCATTCCTCGCTTCCCTTCGGTAGTCCGCCGTCTCTGCGTGTTCCCCGTTGGGTGCTGCCGGAAACGTCGCCCAACTTAGCGAGGCGCCGACGAGGGGGGGACGCGGCAGGACCCCGATCGGCCACCGCCCTGGTGCCGGTCCCGTCCCAGCCCTGACCGGGACGGCGATCTCACCGGCCTGTCCAGGCGGGGGGCCTTCCCTCGGCCATCGCCCGGGCGCCCTCCGCGGCGTCCTCGGTGGCCGCCGCCACCTTGCGCATCGTCTCGCCGAAGCGGATCGCCTCGATGATCGGGAGCCGTTGGGCCCGGGACGCGACCTCCTTGGTCGCACGCGCGGCCAGGGGGGCGGCGGCGAGGAGCCGTCGGGCGAGACCGCGTGCCTCGTCCATGAGGTCCTCGTGGGGGACCACCCGGCCGGCAAGGCCGATCTCATGGGCCCGCCGGGCGTCGATCCGCTCTCCGGTGAGGAGCAGCTCCATCGCCGGTTCCCAACCGATCCGCCCGGGCAGGCGGATGGCCCCGACGATCGTGGGCACGCCCAGCTTGACCTCGGGGAAACCGAACTCGGCCCGCTCGGAGGCGATGACGAAGTCGCACCAGGTCACGAGGGTGAGGCCATAGCCGAGGCAGTACCCGTTCACCGCGGCGATCACCGGCTTGAAGATCTCCCACCCGCTCTCGAACGAATTCTGGGTGGGCTTCTCCCAGAAGGTGCCGGCGAAGTCACCGGCCGACCCGGTGGCGTCGTGGAGGTCGCCGCCGACGCAGAAGGCCCGGCCGCGCCCCGTGACGATCGCCACCCAGGCGTCCTCGTCGTCGCGGAAGCGGGCGAAAGCCTCGTTGAGGCCCCTCCGCATCTCGCCGTTCACGGCGTTGAGCGCCTCGGGACGGTTGTACGAGATGGTCGCCACGTGGTCGTCGAGCTGGTACAGCACCGCCTCGGTCACTGCTGTCCCTCCGCTGTCCGGTCGGGCGCCGGCCTGCCCGTTCCATAATGGCAGGACACCGGACCCGTCGCTGCCGGAGACCCGACGGAACATCCGACGGGGTGGCATCGTTGGACCGGAGGCAGCCGGCGCGGGGCAACTCGTTCCGCAGTGGTGCATCCAGTCGGATGGGAAGGAGCGAGGATGGGCTTGTTCACGAGGGGGGTTCCCGAGATGGTGGCGCCCGATCTCGCCCTGAAGGGTCGCGAGCGGGCGATCGCGCCATCGGCGGCCCATCTGGTGCTCGGGACACCGCTCACGCCCCCGTTCCCGGTCGGGTTGGAGCGTGCCGTGTTCGCCATGGGGTGCTTCTGGGGGGCGGAGCGGAAATTCTGGATGATCGAGGGGGTGCACACCACCGCCGTGGGGTATTCGGGAGGTTTCACCCCCAACCCCACCTACGAGGAGGTCTGCTCGGGGTCGACGGGCCACGCCGAGGTGGTGCTGGTCGTGTTCGACCCGGCCCGGGTGACCTACCCGGCGCTCCTCGCGCGATTCTTCGAAGGCCATGACCCGACCGAGGGCATGCGCCAGGGCAACGACGTGGGTACCCAGTACCGGTCGGCGATCTACACGGCCGACGACCGGCAGGGGAGCGAGGCGGTCGACACGCTCGCCTCGTACCAGCGGGCGTTGACCGCGGCCGGGCGGGGCGAGATCACCACCGAGGTGACGGCGGCAGGGCCCTTCTACTACGCCGAGGAGTACCACCAGCAGTACCTGGCGGCCAACCCCAACGGGTACTGCGGGCTCGGCGGCACCGGGGTGTCGTGCCCGGTCGGGGTACCGGGGTAGGGAGCGAACACCTCTCGACCCGACATCTCGAGCCTCCCGGGTCGTGGCGCGGCCGACGCTTGCGCGTTCTACCATGGGCCGATCGTGGCGGCGGGCGACATCGGGAACGTGGGCGCCGTCACGTCACGGCGGGCGACCGGGAGCGCCGTGTTCTCGGCGTTGGGCCGTACCGTGGTGCGGTTCAGATGGTTCGTAGTGGCGATCTGGGTCGTCGGCACCGTCCTCGCCGTTCATGCGCTTCCCTCGCTCGGCAGCCAGGTCGACAACAACAACAGTGCCTTTCTCCCGGCCGGCGCCCCGAGCAACCTCGCCGCCGTCCTGGCCGAGCCACTCGCCGGGTCGATCTCGATGAGCCAGATCCCGATCGTCGCGGTCACCTCGCAGGCGGAGCTCGGCGCGGCCGATCAGACCGCGCTCTCCCGCGCAGCGGTCGAGCTGTCCCGCGTCCCGACCGTGCGAGCGGTTCGCTTCATCGGCGACTCCGCCGACGGCCGGGCGTCCCAGCTGTTGGTGATCTCGTCGATCTCACCCTTCGACCAGGGACGCGAGAGCACGCTCGTCGGCGATCTCTCGGCAGCGCTCAGCCGATCGCAGCTCCCTCCCGACCTCAAGGCCCATCCGGCCGGCCAGCTGGCCAGCAACGTCGCGAACCAGCAGCAATCCGAGCGGACGGGCAAGGAGGTGCAGGCCTTCTCCGTGCTGTTCATCCTGGTCCTACTGCTGGTGATCTTCCGATCGGTGCTCGCACCTCTGATCACCCTCCTTCCCGCGGTCCTGGTGCTCCAACTGGCCGGCGCGCTCATCGGGGGTCTCGGCTCGGTCGGGCTCAGGATCTCCGCCATCACCCAGTTGCTGTTGATCGTCCTGGTCCTCGGGGCGGGCACCGACTACGGCCTGTTCCTCGTGTTCCGGGTTCGGGAGGAGCTGCTGCGCGGGCGCGAGCCCAAGGATGCGGTGAGCACCGCCGTCCACCGGGTCGGCGAGTCGATCGCCGCGTCCGCCGCGACGGTCGTCGTGGCGCTGCTCACGCTGCTGCTGGCCAGCTTCGGGCTCTACCACGACCTCGGCGTGCCGCTGGCCATCGGCGTCGCCGTCATGCTGCTCGCGGGGCTCACCCTGCTGCCCGCCCTGCTGGCCATCCTCGGGCGGGCCGTGTTCTGGCCGACCAGCACCGCCCCGACCGAGCAGCACGGGGGGACCTGGGGCCGGGTGGCCGGGCGGCTGGTCCGTCGACCGGCCCGCACGCTGGGGATCGGGGTGCTCGTCTTCGGCGCCTTGGCCGTCGCTGCGATCGGGTACCGCGCAGGCGGGTTCGGTGGGGCGACGAACGCGCCGACCGGTTCCGGGGCGGCCAAGGGCAACGCGGCATTGGCGGCCCACTTCCCCCAGTCCAGCCAGAACCCGACCACCCTGGTGATGCGGTTCGCCGCCCCGTTGTGGTCGGACCCCGGCAGGATCGCCGAGGCGACGACCCGTCTTCGGGCATCGGGCAGCTTCACGAAGCTCGCGGGCCCGCTCAACCCGAACGGGAGCCGGCTGACCCCGTCCGAGCTGCAGAGCCTCCACGCCGAGCTCGGTCCGGCCCAATCGCTCGACCGGGTGCAGCAGCCGGGTTCCACGGTGCCGGCGGCGATCTACTCGGCCTACGTCGCGACCGGCCACTTCCTGAGCGCCGACGGCCGGACGGTCCTGTGGCAGGCGGGCCTGCGGGCCGGGGAGCCGGGAACGACGGCGGCGCTCGACGCCGTGCCGGCGATCCGTGCCGATGTGGAGCACGTGGGTCGGCAGGTCGGTGCGTCCGCGGTGGGCGTGGCCGGACAGGCGCCGGCGCTGTACGACGTGAGCACCGTCTCGGACGGGGACCTCAAGCGGCTTGTGCCGATCGCCGTGCTGGCCATCGGACTCGTCCTGGCGCTCGTCCTGCGCAGCCTGGTCGCGCCGCTGTACCTCATCCTGAGCGTGGTGCTGTCGTACCTCGCCTCGCTCGGGGTGGCGGTGATCGTCCTGATCGGCTTCGCCGGCCAGGGTGGGATCACGTTCGTCCTCCCGTTCCTGATGTTCATCTTCCTGCTCGCCCTCGGCGAGGACTACAACATTCTCGTGATGACCAGGATCCGCGAGGAGGCGGAGGGCCGGCCGCTCCGTGAGGCGGTGGTCCGGGCCGTCGGCGCCACCGGCCCGACGGTGACGTCGGCCGGACTGGTCCTCGCCGGCACCTTCGCGGTCCTGGCCATCGGGGGTGGTGCCGGCAGCGGCGGGAGCCAGGCGAGGGCGATCGGCTTCGGCCTGGCCGTCGGGATACTGCTCGACACGTTCGTGGTCCGGACGGTGCTGGTGCCGTCGACGGCAGCGCTCCTCGGGCGGTGGAACTGGTGGCCCTCGGCGATGGGCCGGCGGCCGGCCCGCGCGACCTCGGATCGCGTGGCCACCGGAGTGGTTCCGAGCAGGGGGGGTGGGGAGCTTCGGTGACGGTGAGCGACGGTCTGCCCGCCGTGGGAGCGGTCGAGATGTCGAGGCGGCGGATCCTGCTCGTCATGAGTGCCCTCATGCTGGGGATGCTCCTCGCTGCGCTCGACCAGACCATCGTGTCGACCGCCTTGCCGACCATCGTCGGCGATCTCGGCGGTGCCTCCCACCTCTCCTGGGTGGTCACCGCGTACCTGCTGGCCTCAACCGTCTCGACGCCCCTGTGGGGGAAGTTGGGCGACCTGTACGGGCGCAAGCAGCTGTTTCAGGCGTCGATCGTGATCTTCGTGCTGGGCTCCGTCCTCGCGGGACTCAGCCAGTCGATGCTGGAGCTGGTCGTCTTCCGAGCGGTTCAGGGTCTTGGCGGCGGCGGGCTCATCATCGGGGCCCAGGCCATCGTCGGCGACGTCGTCTCACCGAGGGAGAGGGGTCGTTATTAGGGGCTCTTCGGTGCGGTGTTCGGATTGGCCACCATCCTCGGACCGTTGATCGGGGGGCTGTTCGTGGAGTACCTCTCGTGGCGATGGGTGTTCTACGTGAACGTCCCGATCGGGATCGTCGCCCTCTTCGTCACCGCCGCCCAGCTCCCCGGGCAACTGCAGCGGGTCCATCGGGTGATCGACTACGCGGGTACCGCCGCGCTGGCCCTTGCGACTTCGGCGCTGGTGCTCTTCACCAGCCTCGGAGGCTCGACCTACCGGTGGCTGTCGGTCCCCATCGTGACGATGGGGGTGCTCGGGGTGGTCCTGACCGTCGTCTTCGTCCGGATCGAGCGGCGGGCCGTCGAGCCCGTGCTCCCGCTCGCCCTCTTCCGGAACCGGGTGTTCAGCGCAGCCGCAGCGATCGGCTTCGTGATCGGTTTCGCCATGTTCGGCGCCCTGACCTTCGTGCCCCAGTTCTTTCAGGTCGTGAAGGGCCTGTCGCCGACCGCGTCCGGCCTCCGGCTCCTGCCGATGATGGGTGGAATGCTGGTCGCCTCCATCGGATCCGGCCAGATCGTCAGCCGCTGGGGGCGCTACAAGGTGTTCCCTGTGGTCGGGACGGCCCTCACCACCATCGGCCTGTACCTGATGTCGACGGTCGGCGTCGAGACCAGCGGCGCGGTGACCGCGGTGTACATGGCCGTGTTCGGATCGGGCCTCGGCCTGGTGATGCAGGTGCTCGTCGTGGCCGTGCAGAACGCGGTGCCCTATACGGAGCTCGGGGTGGCGACGTCGGGGGCCACGTTCTTCCGGTCGATCGGCGGTTCGTTCGGTGCCGCGGCGTTCGGCGCGGTGTACGCCAACCTGATCGGGGGGAAGATCGCCCATTATCTCGGCGGCGCCCGGATATCGGCCCGGGACACCGCGGAGCTCTCCAACCCGGCGTTGCTGCACCGACTGCCGGCGCCTGTTCAGGCTGCGGTGGTCCACGGTGTGGCATCCACCGTTCAGGAGGTGTTCCTCATCGCCACGCCGATCGCCGCCCTGGCGTTCGTCCTCACGTGGCTCCTCCCCGAGGTCGAGCTCCGGCAGACGGTGCGTCCGGGCGCCGAGGCGGGGGACGGCTTCGGGGTGCCCGAGGACCGTACGTCCCTGCAGGAGGTGGAGCTCGCTCTCGAGCGGGTGGCGAGGCGCGAGAACCGGACGCTCCTCTACCGATCGCTGGCCGAGCGGGCGGGGCTCGACCTGTCGCCCGGGTCGTGTTGGTTGCTCTACCGGTTGGCGGACCGTCCGGACCGGACGCTCGCCGACCTCCTGGTCCGATGGAAGGGCGGCATCGACCGGATCGAACCCCTCGTCAGGGAATTGGTGGACGCCGGTCTGGTCGGCGATCCCGAGGGAGGGCGGCTGGGCCCGACCGATGAGGGCCGTGCTGCCATGGACAGGCTCGAGGCGGCCCGTCGCGAACGGATGACCGAGCTCCTGCAGGGGTGGGATCCCGAGGCGCACCCCGAGGTCGTCGACCTGGTGCGCCGGCTCGCGCACGCGCTCCTGGTCGACGACGAGAAGCTCCTGGCCGTTGCCCGGGACACCGTGAGCGAGGCCGGGCCGTCGAGGGCACGCTGAGGCAGGCCCGGCTCGACCGGGCGACCTCATCCGAGCGAGGGGCGCCCGGACGCGGCAGAGTGGTGGTCGGGACCACGGAGGCGAGGTTGAGAGAAGAGATCGGTCCGGAGGGTGACGAGGCTCCCGAGGTCCCGCCGCGGGCCCGGCAGCGCGACGTGCGGATGGTGCTCACCGGCGTGGTGGCCGTGCTCTTGGTGTGGTTCGCCATCGCCAATCTCCAGCAAGTCCGGATCCATTTCTGGGTTTTCACGGCGAGGGCACCCCTGATCGGGGTCGTCGCGATAGCCGGGCTGCTCGGCGGGGTGATCGGGCTGTTCCTGCGCCGGAGGCGCCGACCGAGCTAGGCATGGCCGGCGGGCGCCGGCCGAGGTGCCGTCGTAGACTGGCCCCGCGCCCGGAACCGGGCGGCCCGGGAACCCGGACTCGTTGTCCGTCGTATCGGATTGCGCGATCATGAGTCTCGAGTTCGAGGGGTTTGAGGAGGTCCTTCAGCGTGTGGCCACGGCAGGGCGTCGAACGAGGGGGGCATGGTGCCGCTCTCCGAGCATGAGCAGCGCATCCTGGCCGAGCTGGAGGAGTCGTTGGTTCGCCAGGAC
>Ga0307372_10001763_pt1 | contig 37006 bp, 28 predicted proteins | sample OX1MG_FD_202533 | JGI IMG/M metagenome (GOLD analysis project Ga0307372, IMG submission 202533) | Soil microbial communities from Risofladan, Vaasa, Finland - OX-1 | ecosystem: Environmental > Terrestrial > Soil > Coastal area > Acid sulfate soil | place: Finland: Risofladan, Vaasa | collected...
CGAAACTGCTTGCCGTGATCGTCCATGATCCGTCTCCCATCGGGAAAAATCCATTTTCCTCCGCACCCCACGCAGTATACCCATTCTCCCAATTCCGGTACAGGTCAATCTCGGACAGACTCCTAGGGATACCGAGCGATCCGCCGCCGCGGATCATGCTATCGGGCCTCGGCTCGACCGGCAGTGGCATGGCCGGCGGCACCTGGACCAACCTCGCCCAGACCGGCAGCGGCTTAGTTCAACGACTTATTCATGCGGGCGCTTCTTTTCAATTGCGGATACAATGTCATCCAGCGTCAGGTGGCCAAGCAATGCGTCACGCTCTTCCGTGTAGTTTCCGTGACCCGTCGTGAACTGGTTAACGAACCGGAACGTATCGACAACCCCGATTTGCTCGGAAAGCAATTGGATTGCCTGATGATTCACTTCGCTTAGCGGCCTTAGTCTTTTAGCCGGAGCATTCATGGCCGCGCGCGCTGCCGAGGGATGACTGTGGATGAGTCATTGGACCACTGCGACGACCGCCCGTCAAGCCGCGGTCCAGCAGAGCCAGCGGAGCGGCCGAAAATGTGTTCCCACGCGGAGCGTGGGAACGAGGAACAGGGGGCTAACGCCCCCCGCTCGCCTTTCTCCCGCCACCTCACCCTGCGAGATCGAGCTGTGTCCCATTCTGCCCAGTGGGATCTTTGACGCTGCCATCGTTGGAACCGTCCGTCGCGTCGGCCGTGGGCGGCCCTTTGCCCGCTGGAATTTCCCAAAGGCGCCGGCCGTCGGCGTCGCGATCGGAGGTTTCGTTCTCGTCGCCTTCGGTCGCGCCGATGCCCGCGGCGTCCGTCGCCCGGCGGCCGGCTTCGACTTGCCTTTCTTGCTGCGCCGAATCGTGCGCCGCGCGCTGGACTTCCGAGCCCTTCGCTTGGGCCAATGGCGTGCCCGCCGCGATTCCGACATGTCCCAACGGCCCGATGCTCACGGTTGATGTCTCCTGGGTTCAGGCGCTGTCACAGAACCGCACTGCAAGCGGGATGCCGGGGCATCGCTGACGCTCTGCCCCAGCCACCCCAATAGATGGGCTATCGCCGGGACGGCGGCGCATTGGACGCCGGAAAGCGCCCAGGCGGCATGGCCCGTGCCTTCGGACCGGCGGCCCGCTGCGGTTCCAGTTGCAACTGTTCCAAGGCCTGCGCCAACGTCGGAAACAACTCGCGGCGAGTGATCGGCTCGTCGAGCGTCCCATCGACGTGGATCAACAAGATCTGCTGGCTGGCGCGCGCCCCGATCTTATCGAGGATTGGGAGCCGCACGTCGTCGTGTCCCACCACGGTGTGGAACGTGAGCTGGATCGTGCGGTCGAAGTTCAGCTCTCCCTTGCCACGCAGGCTGATGGCGTCGCCTTTGCACTCGATCTGGTTCAGGTAAACGTGCTCGCCCTGGATGCGGAAGCTAATGTCGCCGGTGTTGAAGGCCGTGACGCTGGGCGGCCGGCCGCTCAGCGTCTTGAGCAATGCGACCATGACGGGCAACTCGAACAGGTCCGCGTTGCGCAAGCGGATGTGGCCGCGGCCGGCGAGGTTGTGCATGCCGCGTCCGCGGCCGTCGAGGGCCAGGTCGGCCGAAACCATGCCGGTCAGTTTCTGTCGTCCCGGAACGGCCTCTTGCGTAAAGCGGGCCAGGTCGGCGTCGGTCAGCGAGACCTGCACGAAGTAATCCGGCCGCTCTCGCGCGAGGTATTCCGGCCGTTCGGCGAACGTGATCTTGCCGTCGATGCGCGTCCGGCCGCCGTAGAGCCGCGCGGTGATCAGCCGGCCGGGCTCCGAGCGACGGTCGGGCCGCCGGCGGTCGGCGGCGGCCCCCAACAATAGCACGCCGTCGTCGATGAGGAACGGTCCCCGCACTTCCGTGAACTGGAACTCTTTGAACGTGAGCGAATCGAAGTCGAGTTCTCCGCGGCAGTGGAAACGGCGTCCGTCGAAACCGCCTTCGAGCGTGACTCCGCCATAGACGTCCTCCAGCGTGACGCCGCAATCGAGGCCGCCCCGTTGACATTCGGCGTCCAAATGCCAGCCGGCCGAAACGCCTTCGCCGGCCTGGCCATCCGAGGCCAGTTCGAGACTGCCGCGAAGGTTGAGCGAGCCGCTCAGGGCCAGTTCGGCGACGTGCTTCTTGAACTGTGCGCCGAGAGCCCGCAACAGGTCGCGATCGGTCGGCTTGAGGCGATCGACCTGAAACCGGTCGAGCCGCAGCCGCCAGCCGCCGAGCGGGTCGATTTCGCACTCGCCGGCGGCCTCCAGTTTCGTGCCGCGATGTTCGGCCCGCATGTGTTGGAGCTTGACGCTGCCATTCTGGTAGATGAACTCGCCCTGCAATTTTTCCAGGCGGTAGGGGAAATAGCTCGGCTCGATCGAGGCGAGTTGGTTGGCGGCCTCGTCGCAAACGGGCCAGGCGGTGACGCTCAGCGCCGCTTTCGTTCGGCCCGGCGCCATGGTCAGCACCGACTCCAAGTGGACCGTGCCCTTCGGTTTCAGGTCGCGCCAAAGTCTCGCGGCGCCGGGGCTTTGCACGGCCAGCGCGTCGCGCAGCTCCTCCTCGAGCGGCACGTTGCGGCCTTTGAAATTCAGCACCAGTTCACTGCCGCCGCGCGAGGGGAGCAAGCGACCATGGCAGGTGACTCGGCCCGTGTCGTTGGTTCCTTCCAAGTCATTGAACTCCCAGACGTCGTCGTTCATCACGAGCGCGCCGCGGACGTTGTCGAGCGGGTAGGGGAAGCCGTCGTACCGGAGCGAACAGCGGTTCAGACCCATGACCAGATGCTTGTGCAACCGCGGCCTGCGCTCGTCGCCATGGCCCATGCGGAACAGCGCGCTGAACGTGCCGCGCGGGTGCAACGCGCGGACCACCTGCCGCGCCGTGGGATTGATCGCCTTGAATAACTTTTCGTCGAGCCGCAGGTTCTCGGCGCTGATCTCCCAGGAGACCCTCGCGTCGGGTCCGGGGTCGCGCACGCGGCCGGCGATCCGCACCGGCTCGCCGTCGCCATAGGCAGTCAGATCGGCCGTCAACAGCCCGTCCTTGAACTCGATCCGCCCTTTGCCGTGTTCCAGACGATAGGGGAACGCCTGGTAACTGAAGGCCACGTTGACGCAATTCAACAGCAGCCGTGGGCGCCACTGCTCGCCGTCGAAGGCCAACTCCAATCGCTCGACGTCGACCTTCCCCTCGGGCAGGAATTTTTGCCATTGTTCCTGCCAGGAGGCTGGAAACAGCTTCAGCAATTGACGATCGAGCACGAGGTCTCGGCTTTCGGCCTTGAGCGTGAACGGACTTTTCGGCGCATGGCCGTCGCGTACGAAACTCTCGATCTTCAACGTGGTCTGGCCGCTGCGCGCCGTCAGTTCGCTGACCAAAAGCGATTTGGGCTTGATTCGGAACGTCGCACGCAGGTCCGTCAGCGGAGACGGGAGCCGCGGATCGTCGAGCCGGCCGCGGCTTAGCTGCCCGGAGGCGTCGAAATCCAGCGGGGGATCGGCCGCCTCGTCGTAGCGCAGGCGGTACGTCCCTTTGACCTGCGCCCGCAAGGGTCCGCAGGCGATCAAGCGGCGCGAAAGGTCGGCGGGCAGCGCCCGGGCCAACTCAGGCGAAAGGTCGAGATCCTCGACCATTCCGGAAACCGACCAGCGCCGCCCGCTCGGAGCGACCGTCGCCTGGACGTCGATCCTGCGCACATGGTCGGCGGAGAGCCGCCCCCGCACGTCGAAATCGGCGCGGCCGCCGGGCGTGGGCGCGGCGCCCGCGGCCGCCTCGAACGTCAACTGCACGTCGCGCAGCGCGAAAGCGCCGGGCTGATTCTTGAAGGGGTCGAGGATTTCGACGACGCCGTTCTCGATGCTCCCGCGCGGCGTGTCGGCGCTGAGCCTGGGCAGCGGCAGTAGTTTGGCGGCGCTCCATACGCCGTCGGCGCGGCGGGTCATGCGGATCGTCGGCCGGCGAATGACGATGTTCGAGATCGACAGTTCGCCCTGCAACAGTTGCCGCCAGTCGGTGTGGCCGGCGAGCAAGACTTCCTCGAGGTAGGCCAGTTCGGCGCCCGGCCCGCTGGCGCCCGGCTCGGCGATCGAAAGCCCGCGGAGTTCGATCCCTTGCCCTGCCACCAGCCTCGCCGAACGCACGCTGACGGCCAGTTCCGGGTATTGCGCCGCGATGCGCGCTTCAACCCGGCGGCGGATTTCCTCGTCGACGCGGTTGTAGAACAACAGCACCGCCGCCGCCGCGCCCACCAGCGCGACCAGTAGTCCCCATTTGCACGAGGACCAGACCAGGTTGAACAGTGACTTGACGATGGGGGACGACCTCAGTGACTGAAGCGACGCATGACTCGCAACCGGGCCGCCGCCGGCGCGAGCAAGACGAGCATGGCCGGCTCGCGGTAGCGGATCGAGCTGACGAAAACGACGTGCAGCAGCGTTAAGTAGACCGCCGGCAGCCAGCAAAGCACGATCGGCCAGCCTCGGCCGCGCTCTCGCCAAAGACCCACCAAACCCAGCCCCAGGGCCGGAACGTAGCTCAAGAGCGTCACCAGGCGGAACGCCCAACCGCGATATTCGGCGTCGTTCGCCCAGACGTTCCACAACCGCGCGAATTTGACGGCGGCCAGTTCCAGCACGCGTCGCGGATGCCCCGCCGCCCAAGCCAGCGACGCCTGAAACAGCCGGTGATCGAGATCGTACTCGAAGCCGGCGCCGGATCCCCCTTCTTGCCGCTGGAGGGCCTCAAATCGCGGCACGAACGACATTTGGCTCGATCCATCGGCCCGCGGGTTGAGTCCATCATAAAGGCTCGCGCCCAATTGCAGCGTGGTGGGTACGAACCGTCCCACGACCAGCCCGTTGCGAATCCACCAGGGCGACATCGTGACGGCCAGGCCGGCCAACATCACCAGCCCGATCCGCAGGTGCCTCGTGCGCGGCCGGTCGACGAGCATGGCAACGACGATACCGAAGGGGATGAACGTCAGCCAGCTTGGTCGCACCAGCGTCGCCAAGGCCGCCAACACGCCGGTCACGGCCGCCCAAGCGCTCGCCCGCCGAACGTCGCTGGCTTGCCATGCGGCCACCCAGGCGGCAATCTGCGCCACCATCAGCGGGCAAAAGGCCGCCTCGCTCAGCACGAAGGCGCTCGTGGCGACGGCGCCCGGATAAACTGCCGCCATACCGGCTGCCAGCAGGGCGGTGGGCGGGTCGAAGACTTGCCTGCCGAGCCAATACACGCCCCCCACCGCCAACGCGCCCAGCGCCGCGCCCAGCGCGCGTGCCCACGTCACCGGCGGATCGTCGCCTACCACTCGAAACAGGGCGGCTAAGAGCAGCGGGTAGCCCGGCATTCGGAAGACGCTGGCGTTGGGGGAGCCATACCGGTACGGCTCGCCACGCGCAAGCTGCTGGCCCAGCGACCAATAGGTCTGGCTGTCGCCAAAGGCGAACCGCATGCCCGGCGGCAAGCGCGATTGCCACCAGAACCCGGCCACCAACCGCGCGGCGAATGCGACAGTCAGCAGCAAGGCTAGGAGCAAGCCGTGGCGATACGGCGCGATGATCATGAGACGACCGACCGAGGCCCAATTCCGCAATCGAACAAAAGCCGCGTATGCTATTCGCTTTACGTCCAGCGGGTCAAGGCGGTTTTGCCCACCCATCGGGTGGCGGGTAGCTCACTTGCCGCGGATGACCAGGGCCGACGGCTCGTTCGCGTTCCGGCGGCGACCCATCTTATACTGCACGCGGCCAAGAATGAGACATTTTGTCACGAAAAGGTCGTGGCTGGTGGCAGAGCGTAAGCGATGCCCCGGCTACATAGCGGCCGGGGCATCGCTTAGGCTCTGCCCCAGCCACCGTGAACGTCTCATTCTCGGCCGCGCGCAGTATATCTTGACTCGGATGGCGGAAACTGGGAAATGGTTTCCTTCATCCTTCATCCTTCATCCTTCATCCTTCACCATCATCCTTCAGAGAGATGTCGATGTTTCGCCGTGCTTCCGGCGTGTGGCTGTTGGCAGCGTGGTTTACCGCAACCTTGGCGGGCTGCGCCTCGCCGTTTTACGCCGACCGCGGAGCATTGGCCGGCGGGCTGGGTGGGGCCGGCGTGGGGACACTGGCTTCGGTTTCTCGTATGGCGTCGGAAGACGGTAGGTCAGTTCGTTTGCTCGGGCGGTTGGCCAATCGCGCGTAGCCGCGTGATTTCCGCTTCGAGTTCCGCGATGCGCCGCCGCTCAGCTTGAACCTCGCGTTTGACTTGTTCCGCCTGTTCACGGGCCTGTTCCGCCTGTTCACGGGCCCGTTCCGTTTGTTCGCGGGCCCGTTCCGCCTGTTCGCGGGCTCGTTCCGCCTGTTCATGAGCCCGTTCCGCCTGTTCACGAGCCTCGTCGTATGCGTCCTGTGCCTCCTCCAACGTCATCAACCGTTGCCCCGTGCGAGGATCGACGAGCCGTAGCAAGACCTCCTCGGCCTCGAGCGCCAGGCCTAGCTCCTGGCTCATGATTCGCCCGGCGGAATCCCGCGACAACGGCACGTAGCGGCCCTCATGCAGGCGGAAACCTTGCAGCCGCGGGTTGATGACACCGAGATCCTCCGCGTCGAACAAGTAGTACTCCTTGACACCGAGCCGCGCGTAGACTTCTTTCTTTTCGTGCTCGTCCTCGTGGTGTGTCTTTTTCGACGTGATCTCGAACACGACGGCCGGCGCGATGCCTTCCTCCTCAATGCGAAACGATCGCCGCAGATGGTTTCCCATCACGCCCTTGGCCACCATCACATCGGGCGCCTTCGACTTGACCCTGTTTTCCTGCTCGTAATACAAGAACATATCGGCGGCGACATGCACGTCGATCCGGTCGCGAAAGAACAACTGCAACGCGTCGTGCAAGTGCGTCATCGCCAGGAAGTGAAAGTCCGCTTCGCCCAAGGGTATACCGTCCGAATCAGGGTAGCGAGGGTCGATGGTCGTACCCGGCAAGGGCGTCGTACCCGGCAGGGGTCTGGTTGAAATCGACATCGGTCTCAACTCCTCATGATGGCCCCATGGCAACACCAACCCGCAGCGCAAGCAAGGCCAGTCGTTGCGATCCTTGCTTGCGCCGCGGGTTAGTGTCGAAGTGTCGAAGCACGCCACATGTAGTATAACACGGTGGCCGAGAGCGTGAAAACCGTTTTCTTCGTGATATTCGCGTTCGCGGGTGTTACACTCTGATCTGTTCCGCAAACCATACCATGCCACGTCAGTCCCAAATGTCCACCAAGCCATTCGCCGCCAACGAATCCTTACCAGTCCCCGATCGCCACGCACGGTGAAGTTCCGGTGGCTGCGGGAACCAAGCCCGCGGTCACCGCGAGAACCGTCGAGATGTTGGCGTAAACGAAACCCTGGGTACTGTACGCCGTGATCATCGCTTTCGCCCTCCTCATAGCCTTGTTGCGAGCGACACGATAGGTCTGGCCTATCTCTTGAACATCATGTCCCGCGCCGGGATACCGCTTGCCAACGGCCCGAAATACGCGACGATGATAGGCGCGGCCCGCTCGGTCCGCCGAGTCGCCGGCCCGAACCGCCGGCTGGTTTCTGGTTGGGTCACGTCGTGCTTGTCATCGAACAACGGCCTGTCATCGAACAACGGCCCCCCGTGCAACACCGGCCGGGCGCCAGGTATGCGCTTCACGGAACGCCACGGAGGGCGCTCCCTACAGATACCGTCGCCGCGGTCATCCGAAACTTAGAGGCTATCCGAAAACCGCCAGGCAGGCGGGACGCCTGCACCACAAGGCGGTTTTGGAACAGGCTCTTAAAGCGCGCGCTTGTTTTTCTTCCGCTGGCTTTGTCCGTCGCCTGCGGTTGCGACGCCGATTTCGCCTCCTCCGGCCGTCTCGATAAGGTGTGGGGAAGCCGCGGCGTGTCGAACGGCCGATTCGAGTGCCCCAGGGCCATGGCCATCGACTCCGCCGACCGGCTGTACATTGTCGATATGACCGCCCGCATCCAGGTGTTCGACGCCGACGGCGATTTCCTGCGCATGTGGCGCACTCCGGTCCACACCAATGGCCGGCCGACCGGGCTTTCGATCGACCGGAAGGGCCGGTTGCTCGTGGCCGACACGCACTATTTTCAAGTGCTGATCTATTCGCCCGAAGGGGAACTGCTCAAGAAAATGGGGGGCGTCGAAGGACACCGGCCGGGAGAATTTGGACTGGTGACCGACGCCGTGGACGATTCGCAGGGCAATCTGTACGTTTCGGAATATGGCGAATACGACCGGATCCAGAAGTTTTCGCCCGAGGGAACCTTCCTGTTCGAATGGGGCGGGCATGGCACCGCCGCAGGTCAGTTCCGACGCCCCCAGAGCATGGCCGTCGACCAGCACGACCACATTTGGGTGACCGATGCCGTCAACCACCGTATCCAAGTGTTCGACCCGCAAGGTACACTGTTGGACATCTGGGGAGAACACGGTAGCGAACCAGGCCAGTTGAGTTATCCTTACAATCTGGCGCTCGACGACGAGGGATACGTCTATGTCTCGGAATACGGCAACCACCGCGTCCAGAAATTCACGCTCCGAGGGGAGCCGCGCGGCTGCTGGGGGCGGCACGGCCGCAAACCGGGCGAGTTGTTCCAACCCTGGGGCCTGGTCCGCGACAGCCGCGGAAGGATTCATGTCTTGGATAAACGCAACCATCGAGTGCAACGGATCGTGATGTAACCATGTTGCCGTATTCGCTCGGTTTTCGCAGTCCCGGATACCTGTTGCTGCTGGCGCTGTTGCCACTGTTATGGTGGTTCAGCTTCCGCAGCCTGGCGGGGCTGGGTTCGTGGCGCAGGTTGTTCGCGCTGGGCCTGCGCACGATCGTGCTGGTGGGGGTCGTGCTCGCGCTGGCCGAGGTGCAATGGATCCGCAGCGAGGAGCGGCTAACGGTGATCTACCTGCTCGACGAGTCGCAGAGCATTCCCGTCGCGCGGCGCGCCGCGATGTCCGATTACGTGAACCAGTCGATCCTGAAACACCGCGAAAAGCAGGACCGCGTGGGCGTGATCGTCTTCGGCCGCGAGGCGGCGATCGAGATCCCACCCTTCGACGACGAGGTGCAACTCAACGAACTGATGGTCGGGGACCAGATCGGCGACGAATCGACCAACCTGGCCGGCGCCCTGAAACTCGCGCAGGCCACCTTCAAGGAAGACACCGCCAAGCGGATCGTCATCGTCAGCGACGGCAAGCAGAACATCGGCGACGCGCTCGAGCAGGCCCGCGCCGCCGCCGAGGCCGGCATCGGCATCGACACGCAGCCGGTGACCTACGACGCGCGGGCCGATCTGCTGGTCGACAAGCTCACCATCCCGCCCGATGTGCGCAAGGGGCAGCCCTTCGATCTGCGGGTGGTGATCAACAACACGAGCCAGCCGGGGCCGGGCGAGTCGGGCGTGATCGGCGCCAAGCTGATCGTCAGCCGCAAAACCGACGATCAGTTGGTGGCCATCAGCGAGCAGCACGTCGAGGTGCCGCCCGGCAAGCAGGTTTTCACCGTGCGGCAGGAGCTCGAAAACCCGCATTTTTACACCTACGAGGCCAGCATCGTGCCGGACGACCCGGCCAGCGACGCGATGCCGCAGAACAACCGCGCCACGACCTTCACCCATGTTCGCGGCAAGGGGCAGGTGCTCTTGATCGAGGACTACGAGTTTCGCGGCCAGCACGAATTCCTGGTCGAGCGGTTGCGGGCCGAAAACCTGGAAGTCTCGGTTCGGCCCAGCGACAATCTGCCGACCAGCCTGGCCGAACTGCAGCCCTTCGACACGGTGCTGCTGGCCAACGTGCCGCGCGAGCATTTCAGCGCCGAGCAGGTGGCCATGCTGGCCCAGAACACGCAGAGCATGGGCGCCGGCCTGATGATGCTCGGCGGCGAAAGCAGCTTCGGCGCCGGCGGCTGGAACAATACCGAAGTCGAAGAGGCGATGCCGGTCGATTTCCAGATCAAAAGCGCCAAGGTGATGCCCAAGGGAGCGCTGGTGCTTTTGATGCACGCCTCGGAAATGCCTGACGGAAACCACTGGCAGAAGGTGATCGCCAAAGAGGCGATCCGCGCGCTGGGCGGTGAAGATTACTGCGGTCTGCTGCCCGGCACCGACCAATGGATGTGGGGCACGGGGGGCAACGGCATCATCCGCGTCAAGGGAAACAAAGAGCGGATGCTGGGCATGGTCGACCGCATGACGCCGATGGACATGCCCGACTTCGATTCCGGACTCGAACGCGCCCGCAAGGGCTTCACGCGGCTCAAGGACGCGGCGGTGAAGCACATGATCATCATCAGCGACGGCGACCCTTCGCCCCCGTCGACTCCCGTGATCAACGGGCTGAAGGCGCTGAAGGTGACCGTCTCGAGCGTGGCGGTCGGAGCCCACGGGCCGGCCGAGAGCGCCGTGATGAAGGATCTGGCCATTCGTTGCGGCGGGAAATACTACCAGGTGCAGAACCCGAACGCCCTGCCGCGAATTTTTCAGAAGGAAGCTCGCCGCGTCGCGCGGCCGCTGATTCACGAAAGTGCCGCCGGTTTCCGCCCCTACATCAAGTTTCCGCACGAAATGGTGAGCGGCATCGACAGCCCGTTGCCCCCTCTGTTCGGCTTCGTTCAGACCAGCGTCAAGAAGAACCCCTTGGTCGAGGTCTCGCTGGTCTCGCCCGAGCCGGCCGGCAGCGAAGACAACGCCACGATCCTGGCGAGTTGGACCTATGGGCTGGGCAAGGCGGTGGCCTTCACCAGCGACACCGGCAGCCGTTGGGCGAAAACCTGGACCGGTTGGAGCGGTTACGACAAGGTCTTCAGCCAGGCCGTGCGCTGGTCGATGCGTCCGGTGGGCGACCAGGCGAAATTCACCGTGGCGACCGACCTCGAGGGGGGGCATGTGCGCGTGTTCGTCACCGCGCTCGACAAGAATGACGAATTCCTCAACTTCCTCGACCTTTCCGGCGCCGTGATCGGGCCGGAGATGAAGTCGCGCGACATCAAGCTGGAACAAACCGCACCGGGGCGTTACATCGGGTCGTTCCCCGCTCAGGAGACGGGCAGCTACCATGTGATGCTCAGCCCCGGGGCCGGCAAGGCGCCGCTGTTGGTCGGAGTGAACGTGCCCTACTCGCAGGAATTCCGCGATCGCGAGGCCGACGAGGCGCTCATGGCGAGCCTCGCCGCGCTAACGCCGAAGGGGGGCAAGCCGGGCTTCGTGATCAAGGACGCGGCCGGGGTGGGAAACGTCGACGAACTGCTCAAGATCAACACCTTCCGCCACGATCTGCCGAAGGCGACCAGCCGTCAGGAGGTCTGGCACCTGGTGCTGTTGGCCTCGGCCTGTGTGTTCTTTGGCGACGTGTTCGTTCGCCGCGTGGCGCTCGACTTCGCTCCTGTGGCGCGGCTGGCGCGGCGTTGGCGCGACAAACTCGCGGGCCGCGCGACGCCTCCGCCTCCGCCCGAGTTCATTGCCCGGCTGCGCAGCCGCAAGGCCGAGGTGGGCGAGAAGCTTGAACAGCAGCGCGCCAGTGCCCGCTTCGAGCCGTCGCCCGACGCGCCCCTCGACACGGCCGTGCTCGACGAGCACCTCGCGGCCGGGCCGCGCGAGACGACTCCGGCGGCGGGCCGGTCGGATTTGGCGCCCGAGCAGGCTGCGGAAGAGAGTTACACCAGTCGGTTGTTGAAGGTAAAAAAGGACGTACAGAAGAGGCATGGACAGGAGGAATAGGACGGGCAGGTGAGCGGGGGGCGTTAGCCCCCTGTTGGTAAACGCCGGTCGACGAACGGGGCCGCGGAGCGGCCGAAGATGCGTTCCCACGCGGAGCGTGGGAACGAGAAACAACCCAACCTAAGGACCGCAACATGAGTATCGGTGAATCCATGGAACGCCGCGCGGAGGAGTTCGTCGCGCGCTACGGCGCGGTGCGCGAACAACTCGGCCGGGTCATTGTCGGCCACGACGACATCATTCACGGCGTGTTGACCTGCCTCTTCGTGGGCGGGCATTGTCTGCTCGAAGGCGTGCCGGGGCTGGGAAAAACGCTCCTGGTCCGCTCGCTGGCGGAGACCCTCTCGCTTGATTTCTCGCGTATCCAGTTCACGCCCGACCTGATGCCGGCCGACATCCTGGGCACCAACATGGTGATGGAAACGCCCGACGGAAAACGGATCTTCGAGTTCCAGAAAGGGCCGATCTTCACCCAGATCTGCCTGGCGGACGAGATCAATCGGGCGACGCCCAAAACCCAGTCGGCGATGCTGGAAACGATGCAGGAAGGCGCGATCACGGTGGCCGGGCACCGCTACGACCTGGGAAGGCCGTTTTTCGTGATGGCCACCCAGAACCCCATCGAGCAGGAGGGCACCTATCCGTTGCCCGAGGCCCAACTCGATCGCTTCTTCTTCAAGCTCGTGGTGGGCTACTCGAACCGCGCGGAGCTGTCGACCATTCTCGACCGCACCACGCGCGGCGAGGTGATCCAGATCGAAAAGGTGATGGACGGCGTCGAGATCCGCCGCTGGCAGCAACTGGTGCGCGAGGTGATCATGGCCCCGCATGTGCAAGACTACATCGTCCGGCTGACGCTTTCGACGCATCCCGAGGGGGCATTCTCCCTGCCGATCACCAACCAGTACATCCGCTGGGGCGCCAGCCCGCGCGGCGCGCAGACCGTGGCCCTGGCCTCGAAAGTGCGGGCCTTGCTCAAAGGGCGCTACAACGTGAGCTTCGAGGACGTGCGGCGCGTGTACCTGCCGGCCATGCGGCACCGCGTGCTGTTGAACTTCGAGGCCCAGGCCGAGGGGATCGAAAGCGACCAGGTGCTGTTGGATCTGCTCGAGGGCGTGCCGGAGAAGGCGGAAACGGAGAAGGCGGCATGACACCCACCTCCGAGCTTCTCTCACCCGAGCTTCTGGCCCAGCTCGAGCGCCTCGAGCTCGTGAGCCGAAAGATCTTCCGCGGCCGGATGAAAGGCGAACGGCGCAGCAAGCGCAAGGGGCAAAGCGTCGAATTCGCCGATTTCCGCAACTACGTCCACGGCGACGACCTGCGGTTCATCGACTGGAACAGCTACGCCCGGCTCGACAAGCTGTTCCTCAAACTCTTCCTGGAGGAGGAAGACCTGCACTTCTACGCCCTGATCGACGCCAGCGCATCGATGGACTTCGGCGACCCGACCAAGCTCGCGTACGCCAAGCAGTTGGCCGCTTCGCTGGCCTTCATCGGGCTGGTGCGTTCCGACCGGGTGAAGATCGAGACGGTCGGCCAGCCGGCCCGGCAGTCGGGGCCCATGTGGCGCGGCCGTCGTAGCCTGTGGCAAATGCTCGACCACCTGGAACACATCGCCCCAGGCGAGCCGGCGCCCTTGGCCGAGGGGGTCAAGAACTTCTGCCTGCGCAACTCGGGCAAGGGCATCGTGGTTCTGATCAGCGACCTGATGGACAAGCACGGCTACCAGGACGCGCTGCGCTACCTGATGGCGCGTCAGATGGACGTTTACGTGATCCAGGTCTTGTCGCAAGAGGAGATCGAGCCGGACGTGAAGGGCGACCTGCGGCTGATCGACTGCGAGGACGAGGACATGGCCGAGATCACGGTCAGCGCCCCTCTCTTGAAGCGATACAAGCAGAATCTGGCGGCCTTTGTCGAGGGGGCGCGCGAGTTCTGCAACCGGCGCGGCATGTCGTACATCCTGGCCAAGAACCAACTTCCGGTCGATCAGCTCGTCTCGAATTACTTGCGGCAACGGGGGCTGGTGCGATGAGGTCGGCCCTGGGAAACATTTTCGAAACGGCTGGGAACTACGGCGCCAAGGCGAGCGGGCTGCTCTTCGAGCGAACCGGGATGCTGATGGCATGGCAGTGGCTGCTGTTGGGACTGGTGCCGATCCTGATTGTGCTGCTCTACTTTCTCAAGCTCAAGCGTCAGCCGCTCGAGGTACCCAGCACGTACCTCTGGCACAAGTCGATCGAGGATTTGCGCGTCAACAGCGTTTGGCAGCGGTTGCGGCGGAGCTTGTTGTTGTACTTGCAGTTGCTGTTCATCGGACTCGTGGCGTGGACCCTCTTGCGGCCGACGATCCAAGGCAAGCGGCTGATCGGCAACCGCTTCATTTTTCTGGTCGACAACTCGGCCAGCATGGGCGCCACCGACGTGGAGCCCACGCGGCTGGACGAGGCCAAGAAGCGCGTGGGCGAGTTGATCGACGAGATGCGCACCGGCGACGTGGCGATGCTGGTCAGCTTCTCCGACGGCGCCAAGGTCGAGCAGTCGTTCAGCGAGGAGCCACGCGAACTGCACCGGCGCCTGGAGGCGATCCAGCAGACCGACCGCTCGACCTCGCTGGCCGAAGCGCTGCGCGTGGCCTCCGGCCTGGCGAACCCCGGCCGGTCCAGCAACCGTGAGGACGCCGGCGACGTTCAGGTGGCCGAGGCCGAGCCCGCCAGGCTCTATATCTTCAGCGACGGCAAATTTCCCAAAGTCAAGGATTTTTCGTTCGGGCACCTGGAGCCGGTTTACGTGATTATCGGCGAACAGGACGCGGCGAACGTCGCGATCGCCGCCTTCACCACCGCGCGGGGGGAGGACAACCTCGACCACTTGCAGGCCTTCGCCCGGCTCGACAACCACGGCGGCGAAAAGGTTTCGGTCAACGCCGAACTGTCGCTCGATGGAGAGCTGATTGACGCCAAGCGGATCGAGATCGAGCCGGGCGATTCGACCGGCGTGGAGTACAATCCGGAGAGCGTCGAGACGGGCGTGCTCAAGCTCTCGATCGACGCCAACGACGCGCTGGCGATCGACAACGCCGCCTGGACGACGATCAACGCGCGCCGCCGCGGCAAGGTGCTACTGGTGAAACAGGACGACGATGAATACCTCGAAAGGGCGCTCGGCACGGATCGGGTGCGGGAACTGGCCGACGTGACCATCCGCACGGCTGATTTTCTTTCCAAGCCCGACTACCGCAAACAGGCCGACGGCGGCGGCTACGACGTGGTGATCTACGACCGTTGCCGGCCCGAACAAATGCCGCAGGCCAATACGCTGTTCATCGGCCAGTTGCCGCTCGGGGGCGACTGGAAGGCCGACGCGAAGGTCGACGTGCCGCAGATCATCGACGTCGATCACGCGCATCCACTGATGCACATCGTCGCGATGGGCGACGTGCTCATCGTGGAGGGAACCCCCCTGTTTCCGCCGTCCGGTGGGACGACGTTGATCGATACCCAGGCCGGGGCGATGTTCGCCATCGCTCCTCGTGAGGGATACGAAGACGCCGTGTTGGGGTTCACGATCGTCGACCCGGCCGGCAAAGTGGGCGTGGGCACCAACTGGCCAACCAAAGCCAGCTTCCCGGTGTTCGTGCTGAACGTGATCGAGTACCTGGGAGGCGCGCGTTCGTCGCTCGACTCGGGCAGCGTGCGGCCGGGGCAGCCCGTCGCGTGGCGCTCCGACACGCCGGCCGAGCGGATCCAGGTCAAGCCGCCCCAAGGCGCGCCGTTCGACGTCGCGCGTGGCCCCTTGAACACGTTCAATGTGACGAGCACCGCCGACGTGGGAGTATACGAGGTCCGCGCGGGAGAGCAAGGGCTGGGCAGTTTCGCGGTCAACCTTTTCGATAGTAACGAAAGCGACGTTCGTCCGGCGCTTGAGCTCGGGGTGGGGGATTACAAGGTGGTCGGTTCGACCCACCGCGAGCCTGCCCGCCGCGATCTCTGGAAGATCGTGCTCTTGGCGGCACTGGCGGTCTTGCTTGTCGAATGGTATATCTATAATCGCCGCGTGTATGTGTAACTTAAGAACAACGGTTTGGACTCTGTAGGGAACGCCCTCCGTTTGGACTAGCCTTTGATCGGGTTGCTGAAAAACGAAGAACCACCTTGATGATCACGAAGAACCCGTCACGCAAACCCAAAAAGCGCCGTACCACCGACCATGCGCGGAAGAAGAACGTCATCAACAAGATGGTCGAGAACGATCTGATCCGGCGGGTGAGCTATGAGCAATACCGCGAGAAGGTCCGCGACGTCTACGACGGCCCGCAGGGCGCGATCTTGGCGATGTGCAGTTTTCTCTCGCTGCACGTCACCCTGGGCGACCGACTGCTGCGCGAGCGGCGTTTCGATCTCCGCGGGGCGCGGAACATCCTGGACGTGGGTAGCGGCGCGGGGCAGATCGCCAAGCATCTCTTGAAGTACTCCGACCGTGGCGCCCAGATCACCTGCTTCGATCTTTCCTTCGAGATGCTCCGCCGCGCTCGCCACCGGCTCAAGAGCGACGTCCCCAGCCACCTGGTGGCGGACCTGACGCGGCTCCCATTCGCGGACGCCAGTTTCGACTGCGTGACCTGCGGCTACGTGCTGGAACACCTGCCCGACGCGCGGCTCGGTCTGGCCGAACTGGCGCGCGTGATGGTGCCGGGCGGCCGAATGTTGCTGTTGACCAGCGAAGACACGTTTTCCGGCGCTTGGACCAGTCGCGTGTGGTGTTGCCGGACGTACAACCGCCGGGAGCTCTACCAGATCTGCCAGTCGGTCGGCTTGAGCTGGAAAAAGGAGCTTTGGTTCACTCGCATGCACAAGGCGCTGCGGGCGGGTGGGATCTGCGTTGAGATCGAAAGGACGTAGGGTGGGCACCGCCGCACCGCCCACCGCGATATCCCCACGCCGGAGAGCAAGCCGCGTTAGCGGCGTCCTTCAGGAGCCAAGAACGTGAACTTCGCCGACTCTCCGATCGTCGACGCCTATCGCCGCCGCACGCCCAATTCGGCGAAGCTGGCCGAGCGCGCCGCGAACATTTTTCCCGGCGGCGTGACCCACGACGGCCGCTTGCTGCAACCCTACCCGATTTACATCGAACGCGCCGCCGGCTCGCGCAAATGGGACGTCGACGGCCACGAGTACGTCGACTACATGGGCGGTCACGGGGCGCTGCTGCTGGGGCACAACCATCCGGCGGTGGTTGCGGCCGTCGAGCCGCAACTGCGCCGCGGCACCCACTACGGCTCCAGCCACGAGCTCGAAGTCCGTTGGGGCGAACTGGTGCGGCAATTGCTCCCCTCGGCCGAGCGCGTGCGATTCACCAGTTCCGGCACCGAGGCCACGATGATGGCCCTGCGGCTGGCGCGGGCGTTTACCGGCAAGCCGAAAGTGATGCGCTTCCTGGGGCACTTTCATGGCTGGCACGACCACGCGGCCTTTGGCGTCGGCTCGCACTTCGACGGCACGCCGACGCCCGGCGTGCTCGACGATGTGGCGCGGCAGGTCGTCCTGTCCCCGCCGAGCGACGTGGCGGCCACCAGCGCATTGCTCGACCGTCACGGCGACATCGCCGCCGCCATCATCGAGCCGACCGGCGCAAGCTGGGGCCAGGTGCCCGTGCTCAGGGAGTTTCTCGTCGCGTTGCGCGAGTTGACCGCCCGGCGCGGCGTGCTGTTGATCTTCGACGAGGTCATCACCGGATTTCGCTGTTCGCCGGGCGGGGCGCAGGGTGTTTACGGCATTCGTCCCGACATGACGACACTGGCCAAGATCCTCGCCGGCGGGTTGCCCGGCGGCGCCGTCGTGGGACGCAAGGACATTCTCGACGCGCTTGATCCGGAAGCCGCCGCCACATCGGGACGCGAGAAGGTGCCGCACCAGGGAACATTCAACGCCAATCCGCTCTCGGCCGCCGCCGGCGTGGCGACGCTCGGGATCGTCGCCGAAACCGACGCTTGCCAGCGGGCCATTGATTACGCCGCGCGGCTGCGCGAAGCGCTTGCTCGCGTGCTACGCGACGAACACGTACCCTGGGCCGTCTACGGCACGTTCTCGGGCTTCCACATCTTCACGAACCCCGAGCAGCTTCCGATCACCTCCGCCGACATCGAGGCCGGTCGTTGCGACTATCGCGTGCTCAAGGCGGCGGTATCGAGCTCGCTGACCACCAAGCTGCGGCTGGGCATGCTGCTGCACGGCGTCGAGATCTTTTCGTGGCCCGGCGGTCCGACGTCCGCGGTACACAGCCCGGAGGATCTGGAGGCCACCGTCGATGCGTTTCGGCGGACGTTGCGGCTGTTGCGGGCGGAGGGGGAGATTGGGTAGTCAACGATCATTGCTGTCGGAGGTCCGCGCCGCAGTTTTTGCACCAGATGATGATTTCGTGGTGCGCGTACTCGGTGCCGCATTGCTTGCAGGTCGTGGCCATTCGCCGGCTGACTTCGGAGACGTCGGTGAAGTAGGTCCGGCAGTGTGGGCAGATATCATAGACCGCGCGAACCTCGCGCTTGCACTTGGGGCAAGTTTTCATGCCGCGGTTGAGCGGCGAGACGCCCTTGAGGCTCATGCCCGACGCCGCCGCTTGGCGGTCAATCGTCCCCGAGGATTGATGCCGAGGATCCTGGTGGACGGGCAAATCGTCGGGATCGGGCGCCGGCGGAGGCCCCAACATGTCGACGACGGCATCTTCGGTCAGCTTGCCGGCGGGAATCGGCACCAGCACCGTCGCTTGACACTGCGGACAAACGCCGGTCAGGCCGGCGTACTTGTCCTTCACGTTCATTTCGTGCCCATTGGGGCAATTGAACCGAATCGACATCGCGCGCTCTCGTACTTTTGTGCGGCACGAACCAGCATCTATAGTTGATTTCACCATCTCTTACGTTACCAAGCAATGCGAAAAACCCAAAGAAGATTCCATAGATCCCTGTCTTGTGGGGGGTGATTCGCGGGCGTGGCACGCATCGTCGCTGCCGGGTATGATAGGGGCTGTGTAAGCTCAGGACCATCATCCGGGCGACACCAAAGCCAAATCAACCCCGGTTCGTCGCGCCCCATGAGTTTTAACATTCAAATTCGGCAATCATGCGTCATCGGGTTGCCGCTGGTGGTGTTGATGCTGGCCGTAGGGCTCCTGCCGCGGCAGCCGGCTGCGGCCGGCGAGCCGGATCTGACCTCGCTGGGGGTTGCCTACCCGACCGAGATTCAGCCGCTCGTCGCTCGCTATTGCCACAAATGCCACTCAGGCGAGCGCATCGAAGCGGAAATCGACCTCGCCAGTTTCGCCACCTGGGCCGATGTGCGCAAGCACCCGCCGACCTGGCAAAAAGTGGGCGAAATGCTCGACGGCGGCCAGATGCCGCCCAAAGAAGCCCCTCAGCCCACCGACGCCGAGCGGACACGCCTCGAGCAATGGGTGCGGAGTTATCTCACGGCCGAGGCCCAAGCCCGCGCGGGCGATCCGGGACGCGTCGTACTCCGCCGGCTCGGCAATGCCGAATACACGTACACGCTGCGCGACTTGACCGGCGTCGATTCCCTCGAGCCGGCCCGCGAGTTTCCGGTCGACGGCGCCGCCGGCGAAGGGTTCACCAACACCGGCAACGCGTTGGTGATGTCCCCCTCGCTCTTGACGAAGTACCTCGACGCCGCCAAGGAGATCGCCGGCCACGCGGTGCTCTTGCCCGACGGCTTCCGCTTCTCGACCCATACCACGCGCCGCGACTGGACGGACGACACGGTATCACGCATTCGTGACTTCTACCGCGAATTCACCGATCCGGTGGGAGGCACTCAGGTCAATTTGCAGGGAATCATCTCCGAGACCAACCAGGGGGGACGTCTTCCGCTGGAAAAATACCTCACAGCCACGCTCGCCGAACGGCAGGCCTTAACCAGCGGCGGCGAGACCATCGGGAGCGTGGCCCGCAAGCACGGATTGAACGCGAAGTATCTCGGTACGCTCTGGACGAGTCTCACCAGTTCCGAGCCGTCGCTTCTGCTCGATGGCCTACGCTCACGCTGGCAAGCGGCCAAGCCGGACGGCGCCGCCGCGCTGGCCGCCGACGTCGCCGCCTGGCAAAAGGAACTCTGGAGGTTCGGCACCGTCGGCCATATCGGCAAGGTCGGCGGCCCGAAGGCCTGGCTCGAGCCGGTGAATCCGCTCACGGCGAAACAGGAGTTGCGTTTCAAGGTTCCGGCCGCGGCCGACGCCAGGGAGGTCACGCTTTCGCTGGTCGCGTCGGACGCGGGCGACGGCGACGAACACGACTTCGCCGTCTGGCAGCGGCCACGGCTGGTCGCGGCGGGCCGGCCCGACCTGCTGTTGCGCGACGTTCGCGAGGTCTGCCGCGAATTGACCCGGCGCCGCGGGCGGATGTTCGCCGACACGGCCAAGTACCTGGGCGCGGCCGCTGAAGCCGCCGCGGCGGCCGGCACCGCGGACGCGGCCGAATTGGCCCGCAAGCACGGCGTCGAAATCGATGCGCTGGCGGCCTGGTTCGATTACCTTGGCATCGGCACGGGAGGGGCCGTCGAACTCAAGGGGCAGTTCACGAACAAGATTGTCGGCGCCTCCGGCTATGACTTCATCAGTGGATGGGGCGCCAACGAAACGCCGCTGCTCGTCGCGAACTCCTCGGACCAGCATGTGCGCATTCCCGGCAACATGAAACCGCACGGCGTGGCGGTTCACCCTTCGCCGACGCTGCGTGCCGCAGTCGGATGGCGCAGCCCCGTGACGGCGGCGTTTCGGGTCGAGGCGGCGGTGACGCACGCCCACCCGGAATGCGGAAACGGCGTCACATGGTCGCTCGAACTGCGGCGTGGCGCCACCCGTCGGCGGCTCGCGGCGGGCATCGCGCAGGGAAGCACCGGGGTGGTCGTCGGCCCGATCGACAACCTCCCCGTCCAGACCGGCGACATCGTTTCGCTTTTGATCGGCCCGCGCGACGGTAATCACGCTTGCGACCTGACCGCGATCGAGTTGAAGCTGACGAGCGGCGGCGACGGTGGGCGGACGTGGAACCTGGCCGAAGACGTGTCGAGCGACATCCTGGCGGGCAATCCGCACGTCGACCGAGCGGGCAACCAAGGCGTGTGGCACTTCTACACCGAACCGGACCAAGGGGGCGAGGCCAGCCCGGTCGTGCCCGCCGAGTCGCTGTTGGCGAAATGGCAAACGGCCGAAGACGCGGTCGAGAAGAACAACCTGGCTGACGCGGTGCGGAAACTCCTTACCTCCGGACCACCCGAACCGAACGACTCTGCCGACGCGGTCCTGTATCGGCAGCTGACATCGCTTGGCGGGCCGCTGTTCAGCGGAATGCTCAAGGGAGTGCTCGCAAACGCCGGCGGTCAGAAAGCGGCTCCCGCCACGACGGAGGAACCGCGCGGCGAAGCCACGGCCGGCGAGTGGGGGGCCGACCCATCCCTGTTCGGCAGGCATCCGCAAGGCGGCACCATCGACGCCGCCAGCCTCTGTGTTCATGCGCCGTCGGTCGTCGCCATGCGTCTCCCCGCCGACCTGGTCGCCGGCTGCGAACTGGTGGCGACCGGCGTGCTCGACCAGGAAGCGGGCTTGGAGGGGAGCGTTCAACTTCAAGTGGTCGCGGGCAAGCCAGCGCGCGAAGCGGGATTGCTTCCCGTCGAAACGACGGTATCGCTCGCCGGCGGGCAGTGGACCGCCGACAATCGCCGAATCGCGTACGGCACACCCATTCTCGTGAACGACCGCGGCGCCGCGCGGCGACGCATCGAGTCGGCCTTCGACGAGTTCCGCCGCTTGTTTCCCGCGGCCCTCTGCTACGCTAAAATCGTTCCGGTGGATGAAGTCGTCACGCTCACCCTGTTTTACCGCGAGGACGATCATCTCGCGCGGCTCATGCTCGACCCGCGGCAAAAGGCGGCGCTCGACAGGCTTTGGGACGACTTGCACTACATCAGCCAGGACGCGCTGACCTTGGTCGACGCCTACGCCCAATTGATGGAGTTCGCGACGCAAGACGCCGATCCCAAGGTGTTCGAGCCCCTGCGCCGGCCGATCAACGATCGGGCCGCCGCCTTTCGCCAGGTCTTGATCGATTCCGAGCCGAAACATCTCGACGCCTTGCTCGAATTCGCGGCGCGCGCTTACCGGCGCCCGCTGGAAAGCGGCGAGAAGCGCGAGCTCCTGGCTCTCTACGGCAGACTGCGGGAGCAGGAAATGGGGCATGACGAAGCGTTCCGGCTGACTCTGGCGCGTGTGCTGGTGGCGCCGGCGTTTCTCTATCGGCTCGAAAAGCCTGGACCCGGCGCCGAGCAGGTTCCGCTTTCCGATTGGGAGTTGGCGAGCCGGCTGAGCTATTTCCTATGGTCATCGCAGCCCGACCACGAGCTGCGAGAGCTTGCCGCGGCGGGCCAGTTGCGCGATCCGAACAAGCTGGTCGAACAGATGAGGCGCATGCTGCTCGACGGTCGCACGCGACGGCTGGCCACCGAGTTCGCCTGCCAGTGGCTGCATATCCGCGACTTCGACCATCTCGATGAAAAGAGCGAGCGGCACTTTCCCACCTTCACCGTTCTGCGCGGCGCGATGTACGAGGAATCGATTCAATTCTTCACCGACCTCTTCCAGAACGACGGTTCGGTGCTCGACATACTCGACGCCGACCACACGTTTCTCAACGAGGAGTTGGCCAAACACTACGGGATTCCAGGCGTGAGCGGGGCCGAATGGCGACGGGTCGCGGGCGTGAAGCGCTTCTCGCGCGGCGGCATTCTCGGTCTGGCGACGACATTGGCCACGCAGTCGGGGGCCTCGCGCACCAGTCCGATCTTGCGTGGCAATTGGATCAGCGAGGTCTTGCTCGGCGAGCGGTTGCCTCGCCCGCCGAAGGACGTGCCGCGGCTCCCCGACGACGAAGCCGCCACCGAGGGTCTGACCGTCCGGCAGCTCGTCGAGCGGCACACGAGCGACCCCAAGTGCGCCGTTTGTCACCAGCGCATCGACGCCTTGGGCTTCGCCCTGGAAGGCTTCGACGCCATCGGTCGCCGTCGTGAAAAGGATCTGGGCGACCGGCCGATCGACACCCGCGTGACGACGATGGACCAGGCCCAATTCGACGGCCTCGCCGGGCTGCGCGACTACCTGCTTACCGTGCGCCGCGAGGCGTTTCTGCGCCAGTTTTGCCGCAAGCTGCTGGGCTATGCCCTGGGCCGTGGCGTGCAACTCTCCGACGAGCCGCTTTTGGCCGAAATGCTCACCCGCTTGCAAGCCGACGACGATCATATCGTCGCCGCCTTCGAGACGATCGTACGGAGCCGTCAATTCCGCGAAATCCGTGGACGTGAAACGGCGTATGATGATTATACTGCACGCGGCCGAGAATGAGACGTTCACGGTGGCTGGGGCAGAGCCTAAAAGCGATGCCCCGGTCGCTATGTAGCCGGGGCATCGCTTAGGCTCTGCCACCAGCCACCACCTTCTCGTGACAAAACGTCTCATTCTGGGCCGCGCACAGTATATATTCCGGAGCGCGGGCTCCTCGACGACACGCGGATTCACAGGCGGAACGGCACGCCGTTTGCGGCCTTCATACGCAGATGAGAGTCGATTTTCAAATTTCAAGGAGAACGCCATGAAAGAACGAAAAATCACCCTGCCGGAACTGGGACTGATCGCGGGCACCCGATTTGCTCTGGGCGCGGGAGTGGGGCTGTTGCTGGCTGACTGTCTCGACCACGGCCAGCGCCGGGCCGCGGGCTGGGCGCTCGCTTTGGTTGGGGCCTTGACTACCATCCCCTTGGCCATGGAAATCCTCGGCAGACCTGCGGAGCAAGACTTTCACGAGCCGATTGAGAAGCCCGATCGTCGCTCCGCCACGCTGGTTGGACTTTGAATTGAGCTTTTCCCCGTCTGCGGTATGAAGGGCCTGGGCACGCTGTTGTGATGCGACGACTGGTGTTATACTTCACGCGGTCGAGAATGAGACATTTTGTCACGAGAAAGTGGTGGCTGGGGCAGAGCGTAAGCGATGCCCCGGCTCGATAGCGACCGGGGCATCGCTTACGCTCTGCCCCAGCCACCGTGAATGTCTCATTCTCGACCGCGTGAAGTATATAATCCATATCAAGAACTTAGAGCCTATTCCAAAACCGCCGTGCAGGCGGGACGCCCGCACCACAACGGCGGTTTTGGGATAGGCACTTAATCGTTTGACGATGGAGGCTCTATGAACCAGCACCTATTCTCCCGTCGCACCATGCTTCGCGGGCTTGGCGTCACGATGGCCTTGCCCTGGCTCGAATCGCTCACGGTCTGGGGCGATGAACCCGGCGGCGGCAAGCCTGCCAGCGAGGCGCCCGTGCGGCTCGCGGTGCTTTTCGCCGGCAATGGCTTTCATGGCAAGGAGTGGTGGGCCAAGGGCGAAGGCAAGGGCATGGAGTTGGGCCAGGTTCTGGCTCCCCTGGCGGATTTTCGCGAAAAGCTGTTGTTCGTGCGCGGTCTCTACAACGAGCAGGCCCTCAAGGGCAACATCCACAGTTCGCAAACCGGCAATCTGCTGTCCGGCGCGCCGTTGGCGGCGGGCGGCGAAATCCGCTCGGGCTTGAGCGTCGACCAGTTGCTGGCGCAGACCTATGGCCGTTCGACCAAGGTGCCGAGCCTGGTACTGGGTTGCGAGAAATCGAACCCGTCGGTCCACAAGAACTACTCGATGCTCTACAGTTCGCACATCTCGTGGAGCTCGCCGACGACGCCGACGCCGCTGGAAGTGTATCCCGCCCTGGCTTTCGACCGGCTCTTCAAGGACGAAGTCCAGCGGGGCGACAAGAGCGTGCTCGACGCCGTGCTGGCCGACGCCACGGACCTCCGCCGCGGGATCAGCGCGACCGACCAGCGCAAGCTCGATGAATATCTCGACTCGGTTCGCGACGTCGAAACGCGCATCGAAAACGCGGGCAAGCTGGGCGAGCTTCAGGGATGGCGGCCCACACTCGAGCGGCCCGACATCCCACGCCCGCCCGACGGAATTCCCCAGAACGTCGCCGACCACATGCGGCTGATGTGCGACATTTTGGTGCTCGGCTTCCAGACCGACACGACCCGCATCGGCACGCTCAAGCTGAACAACGACCACTCGTCGTTGCGTTTCCCGCACTTGGGCGTCGACTACATGATCCATCACCTGCTGTCGCACTCCGACACGGCCGACTGGTTGAAGGTGAACCAGTTCTTCGTCGAGCAACTGGCCTACATCGCGCGCCGGCTCGACGCCATCCAGGAGGGAAAACGCACGGCGCTCGACAACACGATGCTCATGTTCTGTTCGAGCATGATGACCGGCAGCCACGACGCCACGCAGTTGCCCGTCGTGATGGTCGGCCGCGGAGGAGGCCGCATTCGCACCGGCCGCGTTCTCGACTACCGCGACCAACCAGACCGCCAGATGTGCCGCTTGTACTTGTCGCTGATGGACAAGATGAACGTGCGGCGCGAAAAGTTCGGCGACGCCGCCGAGCCGCTGGCGGAAGTCTAGAGGCCGATGACCAACCCCCGTGTCCTGATCATTGGTGGCGGGCCCACCGGCCTCGCGCTGGCGCTCTGGCTGACGAAGCTCGGCGTCGCCGTGCGGATCATCGACAAAACCGCCGAGCCGGACACCACGTCGCGCGCCTTGGCCGTACAGGTGCGCACGTTGGAGTTCTACCGGCAGGTGGAAATGGCCGACGCGCTCATCGAGAGAGGTGTCAAGGTTGCGGGCGTCAACCTCTGGGTCAAAGGCGCCAAGGCTGCCCGCGTGCCTATCCAGAATATCGGAGAGCGCCTGAGCCCGTTCCCCTTTGCGCTGGTCTTTCCACAGGACGCCCACGAGCGATTGCTGATCGAGCGACTCGACGCATTGGGGGTGAAGGTGGAGCGCCGGACGGAGTTGGTACGATTCGAACAACAACGCGAAAGCGTGCGGGCGACGCTCAAACGGCCCGACGGATCCGAGGAGGTCTGCGAAGCGTCGTATCTCGCGGGCTGCGACGGTGCGCGCTCGACCGTAAGGGAGGCGCTCGCAATCGGCTTTCCCGGCGGCACCTATGAGGGGCTGTTCTACGTCGCCGACGTCGAGGCAAGTGGGCCGGCGACCGACCATGAACTGCACGTCGATCTCGACGAGGCGGACCTCCTCATGGTCTTTCCCATGAAGGGCAAGGGCTGCGTGCGCCTGGTTGGAACCGTGCGTGAAGAACCGTGCGGCGCAGACCGTGAGTTGACGTTCGACGACGTCAGTTCTCGCGCCATCGAGCATCTGAAGCTTACGATCGCCAAGGTGAACTGGTTTTCGACGTATCGGGTGCATCACAGGGTGGCGCACCGCTTCCGGGAGGGACGGGCGTTCCTGCTCGGCGACGCGGGCCACATCCATAGCCCGGTCGGCGGTCAAGGGATGAACACCGGCATAGGCGACGCCGTGAACCTGGCGTGGAAGCTCGCCACCGTGCTGAACGGGAGCGCCGCGGAAAGTCTGCTCGATACCTACGAGCCGGAACGGATCGGCTTCGCGCGCCGCCTGGTCGCCACCACCGACCGCGTGTTCACCTTTGCGACGAAGCGGAGCCCGATAGCCCAGCGAGTCCGCACCATGCTCGTTCCTCGGGTCGTGCCCTTGCTGTTTCGCCTGCCCGCTCTGCGTCGCCTCCTGTTTCAGACCGTGTCGCAGATTGGCGTCAACTACCGCGACAGCTCGCTCAGTGGTGGCAAGGCTGGCGCCGTCCGCGGCGGTGACCGCCTGCCCTGGGCCCGAACAGCGCCGGACCAGGATAACTTCGCACCGCTCGTTTCATTGACGTGGCAGGTCCATGTGTACGGAGAGCCGCGACCCGGCGTGGCCGAAGCCTGCGCCGAACTTCGGCTTCCGCTCCACATCTTGGCATGGCAAGCAGAAATACGGCGGGCCGACCTCATGGCGCGGGCGCTCTATCTCGTCAGGCCCGACGGCTACGTCGCCCTGGCGGATCCTAGCGCCGACGCTGGGCGCTTGCGCCATTATTTCGACGAACGGTGACCGCGACCAACCTGACCTTCCTTTCGGCCGGCGGAGCCGCATTATTGCCGCTTGCCGTGTTCGCGCTGAGCCAGCCACTCTCCAAAGCGGGGCTCGGCTGGCAATGCCTCCATGGCGCGCTGGCAGGCATCACGAGTTTCACTTTCCGGCGCCTTCAGACGCGCCAGCACTTGTGCCAGGTCGTACCACGCCCAAGCGCGGCGCACCGGACTGTCGGCCAATTCAATGGCCCTGCGCAGCAACTCGCGCGCTTCGCGGTTCAGCCGGCGCTGAGCGGTTCGCCCATGCGTCCCTCGCCGCCCCGCGCTCGTTGCCAGTTTCATTTTCGTCTGCGCAAATTCATGCACCGCTTTCGGATCGTTTTGCAGCCGGGGATATGCGGCGGCGAAGAGCTTGTGCGACCGCTCGAAATCGCCCGACCGTTTGTGAAGAATCGCCAATTCCAACTCGTCCGGCGCCGCCGTCGGTTCCGGCACTTGGGCGAGCAGGCGCCGCGCGGCAGCCTGTTCTTGTCGGTCGAGGTAGGCCCGCGACATCGCCAGATAGGGGAGATTCCGCTGGTTGATCGTCGGGGCCGCCTCGACCGATGCGAACACCGTCTGCGCCAAGGCAAAGTCACCAGCCGCGGCGGCGTATTCAATCAGTTGGGCGGCCAGCGCCCCCGAGCGCGGGATGCGCCGATGCGCCACGCTGAGGTGCGCAATGGCCCTCTCGCGCTCTCCCGTCGCCGAAAGTCGCGCGGCCTCGCGCAGCGCGTGAAGCACGACGTACTCGGGGTGGGCCGGAAGTGTTACACGGAAATAGGCGCGTGCCTCGTCGTCGAAATCGAATTGCGGGGCGGGCGAACCGTTTTCCAACATTTTGCGTCGGATGGTGGGAATGCCCGTGCTTCTCATTTCCGCGAGCCCCAACTCTTTGAGGAATTCGCCTATTCGGCGATTTCGCATGGGCGCCTGCGGCGGACGGGCGCCGGGTTGCAAGTCCTCACGCCGCAGTCCAGGCACGGGCCCCGGGTAGCTGGTGATCTCGAGCCGATCGGGATAGAGATAAACCTTGATGGGTTCCGGCGGCGCGTCGTAGCCGCGGTGCAGCACGGCGTTGGAGATTGCCTCTTCAAGGGCCTCGTAGGGAAAGGCGACGAATCGCCTCGCTTCCGCCTGGCCCGGCACTTTGCGCACCACGTCGGCGGCGAGATTGTCGAGAAATTCCAAGACTTGACGGATTTGCCGTGGCAACGAACCGCGAAACACTTTCTCCTCGATCAGGTCGCCGCCGACGTCGTCGCCGAACTGCACGACCTCGATGCGAGCGCCCGGAAAATACACTTCCGGGTCGTCAGTGAAGAATAGCAATGAGACGTTACGCGGCACCTCCATCCCGTTGACGCGCGAGGTCAATTTCAATCCACGCAGCAAGTCGTCGGTCGTGAACGCGACGCCCGGTGCCACCAAGCCGCTGTTGACGTCGGCCAGGAAATGCCGCAGCAAGTCGCCCGAGACCGCCGACAACGGCACGTCGCCGCGGCGACGGTCGTCGTAGGGAACCCTGGCGGTCAACTGCAGGAGCTGCGTCAGGATGTCTCCTTTGGCGGCAACGGTGCTGCTCGCCAAGCGCACGTAATGGTGCCTTGCCGCTCCTTTACCACCATGCTCGCGCGCTTGGTACGGCCGTGCCTCTCCCGACGGCGCCCAAATGGCGAGGATCTGCTTGCCCTGAAAAACTTCGGGCGCCACGACCGGCTGATACTCAGGATCGATTCGATCCAGACAGCCGCCGAAGATCTTCTTCTGGATCAGGTCAACGTCGAGGTCGTCAAGACCGTGTGGCGGAAGGACCGGCAGGCCCTCGGACTCCTCAATGCCCAGGATCAAGTAGCCGCCGTTCAGGTTCTGCAGGTCGTTGGCGAATGCGCAGACGGTCTGAAACACGGCGTCGGCAATCTTGTCGTTCCAGGTCTTCTTGAACTCGCGGCGCGCCGACTCGATCGAACGGGCGTGGATCAGAGCCTCGAGTGCGATGGGCAGGATGTTCACGCGGTTCACCTCACACGACGCCATACCATCATCCGCTTCACGGATCGTCACGCGGCGCATTGCCCACGCGTGCCGCCGAGAGGTCGGCCGCGACCAGTTCGCTGTCGTTCCGCGCGAAGACGTGACGGTAGGCGTAGGCCGGATGGGCCCAGCAGACGCCACCCCGCTGGTTCAACTGCACGGTCGTCGGCTCGATCAGCCTCGCTCGGCTGATTTCCTCGTACCCGTCGGGTGACAACTTCGTAATTAGCATTTCGCCGCGCTCGTTGAACATCCAGACCTTGTCGGCGTTCTCGACCATGTGGATCGTAAACCAGCGGATCTTGGGGCCCGGCTTGCCCGTACCACGCATCGGTTCGAGACTTTCCCAGAGCCGGTCGCCCGTGTTCGCGTCGAGGCAACGCAACTCGCCGTAACTGTCGACTCCATAGACGCAGTCGCCTTTCAATAGCGGCGTACTGATGATCGAGTGCAGTGCGTCCGTCTTTTTTTCGTCGGGCCCCAGCCGCCGCCAGACTTGCTCGGCGGTCAATTCGTCCGCCTTGAGCCTGAGCATCAGCGATCCGTCGTAAAACGAGCTGACGAACAGCCGCCCGCCGGCGGACACCGGCGTGGCGATCGAGATCACCATCCGCGTCGGTTGAAACGGCTGTTGCCAGTGGACCTGGCCGGAAAGCGGATCGAGCCCGACGACATGAGCGCCCGTCCAACAGACCAACACGCGGCGGCCGGCTTGCTCGACCATGATCGGCGACGCATACGAGGCCGCGTCGTCGAGCGCGCGCCATCGCTCTTCACCCGTTTTCACGTCGAACGCCACCAGGCAGGCGCCGTCGGCCCCGCCGATCTGCACGATGACCAGCCCCTGCTCGACCAAGGGCGAAGCGGCGATGCCCCAGATCGGCATGCGGGTCTTGTACTGGGTGTTGAGGTCGCGCTCCCAGAGCACGTCGCCCTTGGCGGCGTCGAAGCAGAACAGGTTTCCCATCGCCCCCAGCGCCAAGGCGCGGCCGTCGTCGATCGTCACCGAGGCGCGCGGACCGGCTTCGTAGCCGACCCCCTTGTATGGGCAGTTGTACTCGTGGCTCCAGAGCTTTTCGCCGCTTTGCCAATCGAAACAGTGGACGCGCTCGGTTGGATTGGGCTCGATCACGCGGTCGGTCACGTAGACCCGGCCATCGGCCACGGTCGGGCCGCTGTAGCCGCTGGAGATCGGCGCGCGCCAACGGAGCTTGATTTGCGGCCCGGGGAACTTCTCCAGCAGGCCGGTTTCTCGCCACACGCCGTCGCGGTTGGGGCCGCGCCACTGCGGCCAATCGTCGGCCATCGCGGTGGGGATTATCGAGGACACGGCCCACAGGCCGAACAGTGCCGCACAAACGGTTCGCATGGTCCAACGTCTCCAGAGTCGCGCACGGTCGCAATCGAGCCGGGGCATCGCTTAGGCTCTGCCACCAGCCACCGCTTTCTCGCGGTAAAATGTCTCATTTTCGGCCGCGTGAAGTATAACGTCTTCCTGAAAGACAGCAATCGGCGGCGCAAACGTCATGGCTCGGCCCGAATGGACCGAGGGCCGGGCGCTCGGCGTGCAGGCCGATCCGCTCCTGGATCAATTCGCGGTACATCGCGATCACCCGAGGATGCGTTCCCACGGTCGCGGCGCGGACCATGTGAACTCCTAGTTCGCCACACAACCGCCGGGCTTCGGTATCGAGATCGTAGTGTACTTCGAGGTGATCGGAGACGAAGCCGATTGGCGCCAGGACGACATCGCGTACCCCCGCCGCGGCGAGCTCTCGGAGCCGGTCGGCCACGTCGGGCTCCAGCCAGGGCTGCGTCGGCGGGCCGCTTCGGCTTTGGTAAACCAGATCCCACGCCGGGCGATCGAGCCCCTGCGAAACCAGGCGGCAGGCTTCGAGCAACTGGGCTTCATAGCGGCAGTTCGCGGCCATCGCCAGCGGAATGCTGTGGGCCGTGTACAGCAGCCGCGCCGCCGCGCGGCCGTCGGCCGGCACACGGCCGAACGCCTCACGCACGCACTGGGTCATGGCGGCGATGAAGCCAGGGTGGTTGTAGAAGGCGCGCAGCTTGTCGACCCGCGGCGCCGTGGGGCCCAATTCGGCTTGGGCCGCGGCGATGTTTTCCAGGTACTGCCGGCAACTCGAGTAGGAACTGAAGGCCGAAGTGAAGAGCGCCAGCGCGCGTCGCACGCCGTCGGCCCCCATTTGCGCCAGCGCGTCGGTCAGCAGGGGGCGCCAGTTGCGGTTGCCCCAGTAAATCGGCAGATTCAGCCCGTGCGACGCCAACTCGGCCTCGAGCGCGCCGATCAAGGCCCGGTTTTGATCGTTGATCGGGCTCTTGCCGCCGAACTGGTGATAATGCTCGGCCACTTCCAACAGCCGTTGGCGCGGGATCGGTTTGCCACGCGCGACGTTTTCCAAGAACGGCAAAACGTCCTCAGGCCGCTCCGGTCCGCCGAAAGAGACCAACAGCACCGCGTCGAAAGGCTGTGGGTCCGCATCAGGCATGAATGACCCCGACGGGATTTGAACCCGTGTTGCAGGCGTGAAAGGCCTGTGTCCTAGACCTGGCTAGACGACGGGGCCGCGCGACATGTCGTCCAAAAATGAATCCGACGGCGCAACGCGTCCAGCCGGTGTATACTCAGGCGGCGGGCAGTTCGTCAAGTGGCGATCGCTTGACGTGCTATTATTGCAGTCAAACACCGTCGCTGTCCGAGCTTCGAGCGGCTTTGCCTTCGGGTGGGCCACTGTGGTCGGCCCGTACACTATCGCCGCCCGACGCACGCTCGCCAGCCGATACGCTGCCGTCGGCGGGCACGCGATGGATGGCGTCATAGACCTCCCGCCGGTGGACGGGCACTTCCTTGGGGGCCTCGACGCCCAGGCGGACCTTGTCGCCGCGGATTTCAACCACGACAATCGTGATGTCGTTGTTGATCACAATACTTTCGTTTTTCTTACGCGATAGTACCAACATCGCCTATTCCTTCGCTTCGTGACTTGGACCTTCCTCAGGGAGCGCCTTCCTTGGATCTCAACGGGCGAACAAAGGGTCTGTTTCTCCGCTGCGCTCGGCGGAAACCGTGGGGATTAGCCTCCCCGCCCTTAAAGCGCGCAGGAAGTTTCCTCAATTCACTTTACGTGCTGCTTGGGCGGAGTCAAGCCGGCGGTATCGCGGTTGGGGGGTTTCCCACCATTTTTCTGCTGTTTTGGCATCATATTCGTAATATCACCCCGCCTTTGCGCGCATTTCCCGATACCGCGCGCCACCCTTTTCGCTCGGATCGACCGCTAGTAAGTTGTTTGGAATCAACGCTTTACGAATCAATGACGAATCCGCGAGTCGGCCCTCATTTCCGACTCGGCGAAATGTCACCGCGTTCAACGCATCGCAAGGGGCCATGGGGCCGTATGGGAAAATGCAGGGGCTCCTTTTACTGGACGAGAAGCGAAAAATGGGAAAAAGCAGCGAATGCAATCACTTGAATCACTTGTTGACGGCTTGCGGCCGATGTCCGGCCGCCTATAATTTAACAAGCACTCTATTTCAAATCATTCGGGACGGCGCACCATGCGACAACAGTCTGGCGGACAGCGATGGCTCGGCGATATCAAGGACGCGGTGGTCACCGTCATCCAGGGCATGTGGGTCACGCTACGGTACTGGATCAAAACCTATGATCCCAATCGCAAGACGTTCACCGAGCACTTTGAATACCCCGAGTTACCGGTTCCGGTCGCACCGCGTTACCGTGGGTTTCACCGCTACGACTTGACCACCTGCATCGCTTGCGACCAGTGTGCCAAGGCTTGCCCGGTTGATTGCATTTACATCGGCAAGGAGCGCGTGACGCAAGGGAAGGGCTTCAAGGTCACCGGCTTCACGATCGATTACACCAAGTGCATGTTTTGCGCGTTGTGCGTCGATCCTTGCCCGGTCGATTGCATTTTCATGGGCGCGACGCACGACCTGAGCTGCTACAGCCGCGACGGCTGCATCGTCGATTTCTCACGCCTGCCGGTGGAAGTGGCCTGGGGACGAGCCACGCTCAATCCGACGGCGGTCGCCGGCTCGAAGGTGCTCGCCGAACCGGTGCATGGCGGTCCCAACCAATGAGGTTCTCAACATGACGGCCAAACTTCGCGAAAAAACCCCCTGGGGAAACCGCAAGCTCTTCACCGTGGAGCAGGCCAACGCGGCACTGCCGCTGGTGCGTGCGATCACAGCCGACCTGGCCCGGCTGTCGTGCGAGGTAATCGAGCGGCGCGAGCGGCTCGCGGCCTTGCTGGCCGGCCGCCAGCGCGGCGCCCGCGATGTATACGGCCAGGAGTTGGCGCACGTCGACGAGGAACTGGCGCGCGACGGCGAACGGCTGCAAGAGTACGTCGAAGAACTGCGCGAGTTGGGGGTCGATCCCAAGAACGGCCCGGAAGGGTTGATCGATTTTCCGGCCGTCATCGACGGCCGGCCCGTTTATCTGTGTTGGAAGCTCGGCGAGCCGGAGGTTTTGCACTGGCACGATCTCGACGCCGGTTTCCGCGGTCGCCAGCCTCTGACCGCCGGCAGCGTCATCGCCGGAGAAGGCGACGCTCACGCCCTGGGTGAATCAAGCGGCTCTTGACAACCGGCCACCGACAACCGACAAATGTTCCCATGTCTCCAACGTCTCCAACATTGATCGTCGGTTATCTGGCGTTGTTCGTAGGGGTCGGCGCCGTGTTCTTGTTCGCCAACCTTTTGCTGGGAAAGTTCCTGCGGCCGAAGTCGCCGAATCCGGAAAAGCTGGCCGTTTACGAATGCGGCGAGCCGACGATCGGCTCGAGCTTCGTCCAGTTCGATCTGCGGTTCTACGTCGTCGCGTTGTTCTTCATCATTTTCGACGTCGAAGTGGCCTTCTTCTTTCCCTGGGCCACGGTGTATGGCAAGGCGACCCACTTGATGGACCCCAACCTTGCGAAGATCGAGTCGGCCCAGTTGAGCCCGCCGGCCTTGGCCATTTATCGCGACCTAGGCGTGCCCAGCCCGACGCTCGACGGCGTCGGGGGAACCCAAACCGCGATCGAGCAATCGGCCCGAAACCTGGCCAAGGCCTCGATCCTCGACATCGGCGTTTTCTTCGGGGTTTTGATGGTGGGGTTTGCCTACGTCTGGCGGCGCGGCGACCTTGATTGGGTGCGAGCGGTCGGTCAGCAGCGGCCCGTGCGCGGCGTTCCGGTCGAGCCAGTTGCCGAGCGCGAGCCGGCTTTGATCGGCTGAGGACGGGCGTAGCGGAATTCATGAGTATTCCGAACAGTGGGGTGCTAACTCGGAACTCTCACGAGTTCCGCTACGGGGGTTTTCCATGAGCGGCCAGGCCTTTTTTGAACGGTTGAAAACGAAGTTCGGCGACATGATCACGGGGGCCGACTTCGAGGCATTGGACCCGTGGATCGAAGTCGCGCCCGAAGGGCTTGTCGCGCTGGGCCGCTATCTCCGCGATGAGCCGGACTTGCGGTTCAACATGTTGAATTGCGTCAGCGGCGTCGATTATTTCGAGCCGGACGCCAAGAAGGCGGCCAAGACTCCTTGGCAACCACACCTGGAAGTGGTTTACCATCTCTGGAGCGTGCCGCACCGAGTGAGCCTTGTGCTCAAGGTGGTCCTGCCGCGGTGGAAGGACGGGGTGCCCGGCGAGTTGCCCGAGGTTCCCAGCGTCAGCGGCCTTTGGAGCACCGCCGACTGGCACGAACGCGAGGTCTACGACTTGAGCGGTGTGTACTTCACCGGCCACCCCAACCTGCGGCGTATTCTTTGCCCGGAAGACTGGGTCGGGCATCCGTTGCGGAAGGACTACGAAATGCCGCTGGAGTACCACGGAATTCGCGGAAAATAGGGATGAGGCGTTAGGCACCACTCACCACTCACCACTCACCACTCACCACATGGCAACGCAATTGGACGATCCGCGGATCATCGAGTTCGACGTCCGCACCGACGAAATGCTGGTCAACATGGGGCCGCAGCACCCCAGCACGCACGGCGTGCTGCGGCTGGTGCTTCGCACCGATGGCGAGATCGTCTCCGAGGTCACGCCCCACATTGGCTACCTGCACCGCTGCGCCGAGAAAATCGGCGAAAACCTCACGCCGAAGCAGTGGATTCCCTACACCGACCGGATGGACTACCTGGCCGGCATGAACATGAACCTCGGCTGGGCGCTGACCGTCGAGAAGCTGATGAAGTTGGAGTTGCCCGATAAGGCTCGGCACCTGCGGGTGATCATCGCCGAAATGGGCCGCATCGCCAGCCATCTGGTGGGCATGGGCGCCTACGGGCTCGACTTGGGCACGTTCAGCCCTTTTTTGTACGCCTTCCGCGAGCGGGAGAGAATTCTCGACCTGTTCGAGTTGGCCTGCGGCGCGAGGCTCACCTACAGCTACTTGACGGTGGGCGGGGCCACCCATGACTTGCCGCCGGGCTGGCTCAAGAAATGCGAGGAGTTCCTCCGCGGGCTGGAGCCGGTGATCGTCGAGTACCACACACTGTTGACCACCAATGCGATTTTCGTACGTCGCACGGCCGGTATCGGACTGTTGACGAGCGACATGGCCATCGACTACGGCTGCACGGGACCCGTGCTCCGCGGCAGCGGCGTCGACCAGGATTTGCGCCGCGATGGCGAAGAGCGCTACACCGAGATGTACGACGGCTACGCCTTTGAAGTGATCGTCGAGCGTGACGGCCACTATCCCAAGGACCACAAGTACCCTCCGGTGCCCGCCACGGCGGTCTTGGGCGACTGCTGGCACCGGTTCTATGTGCGGATGCTCGAAGTGATGCAGTCGATCGATCTGGTGCGGCAGGCGATCGACCGCTACGGCACGGCCAAGGGTTCGCACGCGGTGCCGCTCAAGTTGAACGAGAAGCTGCCCAAGGGCGAGGTCTACCTGGAGACCGAGGCGCCGCGCGGCCAGATGGGCTTTTACGTCGTCAGCGACGGTTCGCCGATTCCCTGGCGCGCCCGCGCCCGCAGCAGTTGTTTCTGCAACCTGTCCGTCACCCATGAAATCTGCCGCGGCTGCCTGATCGCCGACGTGCCGGCGATCGTCGGCTCGCTCGACATCGTGATGGGCGAGATCGACCGCTAACGTGGCGGGACGTTGGTGGGCAGTGCCCACCCTACGTAGGTTAGGCTTTCCAGGGCTTTCCAGGCTGACAGGAGTTTACCGGCGCAGTGGGCCCGGTTAGACTCGACGGGCATGAATGACTACGACAAGGCGGGAAGGTACTTGGTGAAGCGCGAGCCGGCTGGTTTCTTCCGCTGGCTTTTGGCAAACCCCGCTATCTCTTTTGAAGCCTGGATCGATGCGCGGCGAGTGGCGTTGCCGGACCAGAACGATCTGACCAACGACCTCGTCGCGGCTCTGCGCAGCGGCAATGTGCTGGAGGGGCTCTGCGTTGAGTTGGAGGTGAATGCCAGGGCCGATGTTCTCACGCGGTTGCTTGATTACCTGACGCGGCTGTGGACGGAGCCGGGCGGCCCTCGCAGCCTTCGTATTTCTTGCGTCAGCGGGGCCGTCCTCGACTTGACCAGACGAAGTCCCGTTCGCGAGTTGAGCCTGCGATCGGTGATTGCGCCGGGCTCCCGTTTGGAGTTGACCGTTCTGCGACGCCACTTGGCGGATGAGAAGGCGGCTAGCCTGCTGGCGGATGTGGCGGCGGGAAAGACCTCCCCTTGGCTCTTGGCTTGGGTTCCACTGATGCGGGGCGGAGGGGAACCGGGTATAATCGCGCCATGGGTGGAAGAAGCTCAACGCCGCTTGACCGACGATCGCGACCGAGCGGATCTCGGTTCTATGGCTCGCGTGTTCGCGACGCTGGCCGGCGGTCGGTCGGCGTGGGACCATGGTTTACGAGGGTGGAACATGAAAACGTCACCGATTTTCGATGAGATCCGCGCGGAACGCCGGGAAGAAGGCCGGGAAGAAGGCCGGGCTGAGGGAATCAGGGCCAGCGCGCACTCTGGGGTAGCTGGGTAAGATAGGTAGGTTGCGCTCGGCGCTCTGATTCTGTAGAACCAACCTCCGTGTGGTGATGTTCTTGTGACTCACGGAGGATGTGCGATGGTGAA
>Ga0307372_10001764_pt1 | contig 37003 bp, 30 predicted proteins | sample OX1MG_FD_202533 | JGI IMG/M metagenome (GOLD analysis project Ga0307372, IMG submission 202533) | Soil microbial communities from Risofladan, Vaasa, Finland - OX-1 | ecosystem: Environmental > Terrestrial > Soil > Coastal area > Acid sulfate soil | place: Finland: Risofladan, Vaasa | collected...
CCGCCCATGCCGCCACCGCCCGGCATTCCACCGCCGCCGCCCGCAGCGCCCTTCTTCTCGTCTTCCTTGATGTCCGCCACCAGAGCTTCGGTGGTGAGCATCAGGCCGGCGATGGACGCGGCGTTCTGCAGGGCCAGGCGCGTGACCTTGGCCGGGTCGATGACGCCGGCCTTGACGAGATCGACGAACTCGCCACTGTCAGCGTTGTACCCGAAGTTATCTTCCTTCGATTCGCGCACGCGGCCGACGATCACAGCGCCTTCTTCTCCGGCGTTGTGAGCGATCTGGCGCATGGGCTCTTCGAGGGCGCGCTTCACGATGTTTACTCCGATGGCCTCGTCGCCTTCGAGTTTCAGCTTTTCGAGAGCGGCGATGCAGCGAACCAGCGCAACGCCGCCGCCGGGAACGATGCCTTCCTCGACGGCCGCGCGAGTGGCGTGCATGGCGTCCTCAACGCGAGCCTTCTTTTCCTTCAGCTCGGTTTCGGTAGCCGCGCCAACCTTGATGACGGCGACGCCGCCGACCAGCTTGGCGAGCCGTTCCTGCAGCTTTTCGCGGTCGTAGTCCGAGGTGGTGTCCTCGACCTGAGTGCGGATCTGCCTGACGCGGCCCTCGATCTCGCTGGCCTTTCCGGCGCCTTCGATGATCGTGGTGTTGTCCTTATCGATGGTGATCTTCTTGGCGCGGCCCAGATCCTCGGCCTTCACGTTTTCGAGCTTGATGCCGAGGTCTTCGGTGATGGCCTTGCCGCCGGTCAGTGTGGCGATATCTTCGAGCATGGCCTTGCGGCGGTCGCCAAAGCCAGGAGCCTTGACGGCGGCGCACTGCAGCGTGCCGCGGAGTTTGTTCACCACGAGAGTGGCCAGCGCTTCGCCTTCCACGTCCTCAGCGATGATCAGCAGAGGCTTGCCCATCTTGGCGATCTGCTCGAGCAGGGGAAGCAGGTCCTTCATCGAGCTGATTTTCTTCTCGTGGATCAGGATGCGGACGTCTTCCAAAGCGCATTCCATCCGCTCCGGATCGGTGACGAAGTAGGGCGAAAGATAGCCGCGGTCGAACTGCATGCCTTCCACGACTTCGAGGGTGGTCTCCATCGTCTTGGATTCTTCGACGGTGATCACGCCATCTTTTCCAACTTTTTTCATCGCTTCCGCGATGATCGAACCGATCTGCCTGTCGTTGTTGGCGCTGATGGTGCCGACCTGGGCGATCATGTCGCCCTTCACGTCCTTGTGAAGCGCCTTCACCTGCTCGACGGCCACCGCCACGGCGCGTTCGATGCCGCGCTTGAGAGCGGTCGGGCTTGCGCCGGCGGCCACGGTCTTCACGCCTTCGCGGAAGATGGCCTGCGCCAGCACGGTTGCGGTGGTGGTGCCATCGCCGGCTACGTCAGAGGTCTTGGAAGCGACTTCGCGGACCATCTGCGCGCCCATGTTTTCGAGCGGATCGGGCAGCTCGATTTCTTTTGCCACGGTCACGCCGTCCTTGGTGATGATGGGCGCGCCGAATTTCTTCTCGATCACCGCGTTGCGGCCCTTGGGACCGAGGGTGATCTTCACGGCGTCTGCAAGTATGTTGACGCCGCGGAGAATCGACTGGCGCGAGTTCTCACCAGTCACGATTTGCTTTGCCATGATTCTATTTCCTCCTGAATTTCCTTCGAATCGTTTGCCGGGCTTTCACGCCGCGGCGGTTTTTAGAGTGCTGCTAGTTACTTTTTGCCGCCGGCAGCCTTCGCCGCAGCGCCGAGCTTGGCGAGAATTTCGTCTTCCTTGAGAATCAGGAATTCCTCGTCGTCAATCTTGATGTCGTTGCCGCTGTATTTGCCGAATAGGATGCGGTCGCCAACTTTTACATCGAGCTGGATACGGTCGCCCTTTTCGTTCAATTTTCCGGCGCCAACCGCGACCACTTCGCCTTCTTGTGGTTTTTCTTTGGCCGAATCAGGGATGATGATGCCGCCCTTCACGGACTCTTTCTCTTCGAGCCGCCGGACCAGAACGCGGTCGTGCAGCGGCGTAACGTTGACTGCCATCTGTGCAATCCCTCCGATGCTGTATTGAGTAGCTGTGCGAGGGCTTCCGTTTAGCACTCCTCGCCAGCGACTGCTAATATAGCAGGCGTGGGGCGCATGTCAAGGACTGAAATGTTAAATCTGCGTGAACTAGGCTCAGATTTGTGATATTCGCATGTATATTTATTTCAGCTACTTACAACTGTTTTTTGGCTGGCGGGGCGCTCTGAAGGACGAAATCGATTGATCCAACGCGCAGCTATGAAATACTCAGGCGATTGCTAGACGCTGACAGCGAGAGTGCGGAACGCTTGAACGTATGATTTCGAGGGCACAAATTGCGGCGTTCATTTTGGCAGGAGGCGAAAGCTCGCGCATGGGGCGAAGCAAAGCCGCGCTGGAAGTGGACGGAACGCCGATGCTGGTGCGGACGGCGCGGCTGGTCGAATCGGTGGTCGGGTCTGCCACGGTGATCGGTAGTTTGAGAGACAGCCAATCATTCGGGCTTCGGGTGACTGCCGATGATTGGCCGGGCGCAGGTCCCTTGGGAGGAATTGCAACGGCGTTGCGAGTTTCGAGAGCGCCGTGGAGCCTGATTGCGGCGTGCGATCTGCCATATCTCACCGAGCCGTGGCTGGAATTTCTAGTGGCGCGGGCGCTCGCCTCGCAGGCGGATGCAGTGGTGCCGATGAACACACGCGGCGCAGAGCCGCTGTGCGCCGTCTATAACGAGAGGTGCGAACCGGCGATTCGAGGGGCGCTCGAACGCGGAGTGCGGAAAGTGACTGACGGGCTGAAGGACGTACTCGTCGAGCTCATAGACCCCTTTGAATGGAAAGCGTTTGATTCGGAGGGAATGCTGTTCAAGAATATGAATACTCCCGAGGATTACGAAGAGGCGCGCGCCAGGCTGGGCGGGGCAGGGAAACCCGGAGCAAAATGAGCGGCCACTACTTCGAATTTCAACACGTCTGGAAATCGTTCGACGACAAGTCAGTTTTGAAAGATGTGAATTTTTTTGTCGATCAGGGCGAGACGGCGGTGATCATGGGGCGCAGCGGGGTGGGAAAATCCGTCTCGCTGAAACTGCTGCTGGGATTTTTGGAGCCGGACGAAGGCCGCATCATTTTGGGCGGACAGGACGTGACGGGCTGGACCGAAGAGCAGTTTTCCGAGATTCGGCGGCGCGTGACGATGGTGTTTCAATCGGGAGCGCTGTTTGATTCGCTGACAGTCGCCCAGAATGTGGCGTTTCCGCTCGAAAGTCGCGGAGGGCACCTCGACCGCGACAGCATTGATGCGCGAGTGCGCGAGATGCTGGAAATGCTGGAAGTGTCCGATCTGGCTGAGCGATATCCGGCGGAACTTAGCACGGGAACGAAGCGGGCTGTGGCGATCGCGCGAGCGCTGGCGGAAAATCCGGACGCGCTTCTGTACGATGAGCCGACTACGATGGTCGATCCGCTGATGGCCTCGCATGTGAGCGATCTGATCGTGAAGCTGAAAAAGACGCTGCATAAAACCTCGATCGTGGTCACGCACGATACGCACCTGGCGAAAAAACTGGCCGACCGCGTGATTTTTCTTGTCGAGGGAAGCGTGGCGTTTTTCGGGACGTGGGCGGAATTGGAGAATTCGCAGGACCCCTTTCTTCGGAATTTCCTGGCGCAGGATGAGCTGGTGCCTGCCTTGAATGAGTCGGCGTGAGCGAAGGCAACGCGGCGAGCGCGAAAAAACAGCTCCTGCGAGTGATGGGCTTTTGGGACGTCCTGCTGTTCAATATCGCCACGGTGCTTGGCCCGCGCTGGATCGCCGCGGCGGCGCATAACGGCACTTCGTCGATTAGCCTGTGGGTGCTGGCGGCGTCGCTCTTCTTTCTTCCAACCACTTTAATCATCGCGGAACTTTCCACTCGATATCCGCATGAAGGCGGGCTGTACGTCTGGTCGAAAGAGGCATTCGGCGAATTTCACGGATTCGTGGCCGGCTGGACGTATTGGATTTACACGTTCTTCTATTTTCCGGGGCTGCTGATGGCCAGCGCGGCGATGGCCGCGTATCTGGGCGGCAGCCGCGGAGCCTATCTCGCGAACGACCGGACGTTTCTGATGGTGGTTTCGTTCGCACTGCTTTTCGCGGCGGTGATCCTGAACATCATCGGGCTCAACATCGGGAAATGGCTGCAGAACGCGGGCGGCGTAGGGACGTATCTCCCGCTGCTGATGCTGATTGGCCTCGGCGTTTATTTTTGGCATCGGCACGGGTCGGTGACGCATTTCACTTGGGCCAACATGATGCCGACGTGGAATTGGGGCACGGTGAATTTTTGGCCGCAGATTGCGTTTGCGTTCACGGGGCTGGAACTTTGCTCGGCGATGAGCGAAGAGGTGCGGAATCCGCACCGGACCTTTCCGCGCGCGATATTCGGTTCCGGGGCGCTGATTGCGGCGGCGTACATCGCCGGGACATTTGCCGTGCTGGCGATTTTGCCGGCGCATAGCGTGGATCCAAAAGCTGGAGTATTTCAGGCGCTGACGGCAGGTTCGACGGTTTTCGGAATCGCGTTCTTCGGAATTTTGGCGGCGTTTCTGGTGCAGTTCGGAAATGCTGGCGGCGTGGGTTCGACGGTGGCGGGGATTTCGCGGATCCCGTTTATTGTGGGGATCGATCGGTATCTTCCCTCGGCATTCGGCAAGATTCATCCGAAATGGCGCACGCCGTGGGTTTCGATTCTGGTGCAGGCGGTAATTTCCGGCGTGATCCTGCTGCTGATTCAGGTGAACGAGACGGCCAACAACGCGTACCAAATCTTTGTGGACGCTGGAACGATTCTCTATTTCATACCGTTTCTTTACATGTACGCGGCGGCGATTAAGCTGGCGTACCGTTCCGATCGCGAAGCGAATCCAGATGCTGCCCTGATTCCCGGAGGAAAAGTGGGCGTGTGGATCGTGGGAGCGCTGGGATTCGCGGTGGTGATGTTTGGGTTGGCGCTGTCGTTCATTCCGCCGGCTGAGGCGATGGATAAGCTGCTTTTCGAAGGGAAGCTGGTGATTGGAACGGTCGGCGGAGTTTTGCTCGGCTTGATTTTGTATTATCGCGGCGCTCGCGCTAAGGCGCGGGAGGCCGCACTCACCCCAGCGAAGTAGACGTGCGCGGCTGTTGCATTCCGCGAAAACAGCTGCTTCAAACTACACGCTGTTTTCCCAATTATTGCTAACCTAAACGCACGAAAGGATTTCCTTTCCGGAGCCGCACATGAATCGCCGCATCGCCGTTATATGGGGTGTGCTGTGCTTTTCTTGGGTGCTTTTTTCATTCGCCGGAACGGCCCGCGCGCAGACGGAACAGATCCTCGACTATCACAGCGATATCCAGCTGAGCGATGACGGAATGATGCTGGTGCGCGAGACCATTCAGGTGGTGAGCGCCGGACAGCAAATCCGCCACGGTATTTACCGCGATTTTCCCACGACGTATACGGATCCCTTCGGCAATCGCTACGTGGTTGGTTTCGACCTGGTGGGCGCCACATGCGACGGCGCTCCGGAAGAGACGCGCGTCGAAAACCGCAGCAACGGCGTGCGGATCTATCTGGGAAGCTCGAAATATTTCGTGCAGCCGGGCGAGCACACTTACACGGTCACTTACACCACCGACCGTCAGCTGGGATTTTTCCGCGATCACGACGAGCTTTTCTGGAACGTGACCGGCAACGGCTGGATTTTTCCCATCGAGCACGCGTCCGCAACGGTGCGATTGCCGCGGATCATTCCGGCCGATCGAGTGCGGCTGGGGGGATATACCGGGCCGAGAGGTTCCATGGAGCAGGCGCTGACGCACCAATCCGCATCCGATGGAACGTTTGAATTTGCGGCGACACGGCCGCTTGGCTCATCCGAAGGAATGACCGTCCTGCTGATCTGGCCGAAAGGATTGATCCAGCCGCCGACCGCGAAGCAAAAGCTGAATTATCTGCTGCACGATAATCCCGATGCGCTGATCGGCGGCGGCGGGCTGGCGGTGATTTTTCTCTATTACCTGCTGGTATGGGCTGCGGTGGGCCGCGATCCGAAGCACGGCACGATCATGGCGCTTTACGAGCCACCCTCGGGATTTTCACCGGGCGCCATTCGTTTTTTCGAGCGCATGGGCTACGACAACAAGACGTTCGCGTGTGCGGTGGTGAGCATGGCAGTGAAGGGTTATTTGCGGATCGAAGAGCAGGGCGGAACGTACACACTTTATCGCGCTAAGTCGGATCCGAGCGTGCTGTCGGCAGATGAACGAGCGGCCGCGAACATTTTGTTCGAGGGGCGCAACGAGATCTGGCTGCACAACGAACACCACACCATCATTGCAGCGGCGATTGCGGCGCTGAAGAAGTCACTGAAGAGCGCGGAACTAAAAACCTACTTCGTGAAAAACAGCGGATTCATGATTCCCGCTGCGCTGATTTCTTTGGTGGTGATTCTATGGATGGCGAGCATTCGTGGCTCGTCAGCGCTGGTGATGGTGGCGTTTTTGGGCGTGTGGCTTACGGGTTGGAGCGCTGCGGTGGCGGGTCTGGTGATTGCGTGCGTGCAGGCGTGGAAGGCGTCTTTTGAGGGCGGGCACGCGACCGGCGGGCTGGCGGCAAAAGCGTTCGGAACGACGCTGGTCGCTGTTCCGTTCGCGGGATTCGAGGTGATGGGGCTGGGAATGCTGGTGGAAGGGACTTCGATATTCATCGCAGTGACGCTGATTGGCGCCGTTGCGCTGCACATCTGGTTTCATTATTTGCTGAAGGCGCCGACACGCGCGGGGCAGGCAGTGCTCGATAAGATCGACGGCTTTAAGATGTTTCTGGGGGCGGTGGAAGGCGATCCGATCCGGCGAGCGATGGCGCCGGAGAAGACGCCGGAAGTGTTCGAGAAGTTTTTGCCGTACGCGATCGCGCTGGGAGTTGAAAAAGCGTGGGCGGAAAAGTTTTCAGGAGTGATTGGCCAAGCAAGCGCGGCTTCGGGATCGGGTGCGAATGGCTATGCGCCGGGATGGTATTCTGGTCCTGGATGGAGCGATTTTGGAGCGGCAGGATTTGCCAGCTCGCTGGGCGGCTCGTTTGCGAGCGCGATTTCGTCGTCTTCATCCGCGCCGGGATCGAGCGGCGGAGGGTCGGGCGGGTCGGGCGGAGGGGGAGGCGGCGGTGGCGGAGGAGGATGGTAGTGGCGGCTGGGAGGAAGCTCGCGCGCAGGGCCCCGCTGCTGGTTTGGTGATGAAGCCGCACGCGCTGCTGCGGACCAGCTTCCGCGCTGGAATCGCCGTCAAAGCATTCGACGGCGTGATGGAAACCATCGGCGGAGTGATTCTGTGGTTCATCAAGCCCGCCGAGATGAGCCGCGCGCTGCACTTTCTGTTTCAGCACGAGCTTTCGGAAAGCCGGCACGACTTCATCGCCAACCACGTGCTGCATTTGTCCGCTCAATTGGCGGGTAGCCAGCCGGTTTTCGCTTCGCTTTTCCTCCTTTCTCACGGCGTGGTCAAAGTGCTGCTTGCTATCGCTTTGTGGATGGACGACCTGTGGGCGTATCCGCTGGCGATTTTCGTGTTTGGCGGGTTCACCGTGTATCAGGTTTATCGCTACACGCACACGCATTCGGTGGGTCTGCTGGTGCTGACGGTTCTCGACGTAGCGATTGTGTGGCTTACTTGGGCGGAGTATGGGGTGCAGAAAGCGGAGCGCTGCGTGACTAGAGCCGAGTGATCGAAGAGCCGCGACGAACCGCTAGATTGTCCGGAACTCAGGCGCTGGCGGTCGTTCCGTGCGGATTTGCGGCTTGATGTAACAAGCTAGCAGAAAGCGAGGCAGTCGCGTCCCACGTAGCCTCGCGTATGTCTCTCGATCCTTTATGACGCTTTGGTATGTGTCCAGTTTCCGGACGGCCTCCTCGCGGGATTTCGCCCTGCACACGAAAAAGCAGACGATCGAATCAGCGATTAGGAGCTTTTCGAAATCTTCGTCTGTCTTTTCGTCTGCAGAGTTTCGCTCCGTCTCTCCTACAATCGCGGCCTGCATCAGAAAACGGCGCCCCGCAGGCTCTCTGTAGAATAGCGCACAGAAATCGAACATTCGGCCCCACTCGGAACCAGCCCGCCCATCGCAGTCGTCTTTGTCTGATGGTTTGCCGTAATAGCAGAACATGTTCGGATTCGTCTTAAGCTGTTTCGTGATCGATGACGAGATAGCGTTATGTGTGAGGGCATTCCACGACCGCTCCGACGCCTCTTTTAAAGCAGCGCTCGCGTATTGGACCAGAGTCGCTTCATCGGGCAATTCGACGGCAATGCTCATCGTGACTCCTCCCACTATGAACGGCGCATCCCTCCGATGATCCGCTCGTCTAGCATCTTTGGCCGATGGATGGTTTTTCGAGAACGTAGGCTCTGCCGGCGCAGGTGCGACATTCTGCCTCGCCGGTCCCGTTGCACCATCCGCAATTTCCGGTGGAGCGCGCCCACTCGCTGCGGTATAGCCCGGCCGTGTCGCTATCGGGTGACCAGGCTCCGCTGCCGTCGCACGCCGAGCAAGTCACGAGCACGCGTCCACCGCACTCCCGGCATTCAACAAGTCGACGCCCGTACTCAGGCTCATTTGAACCATTCGATGATGCTGTTGAGGTGGGGGAGAAGATAGCGGTAGGGAAGATTGCACAAGCCAGGAGGAGCGGTCCAGTGGATTGCAGAAATACGCGTCTTGACAGTGGCCCTAACATTCCTTAGCGGCCTCCGGTTATGTTTCAGCCCTTGGAGGCCAGCATCTTAGCATAGGTGCCTTCATGTGCGCGTTTCGGGCCGGAGAAAAAGCAGATTCCTCCGGCATGCTGCGCCGTTCGGAATGACAACCGCGCTGGAGGCGCATCTGCATGATTGCGGGTTTGCATTTCGCCGCGTTAAAGGTACGGCAGATTCCTCCGGCGCTCGGCGCCGTTCGGAATGACAATGCATCGGCGTTCGCGCTCACAATGCATCGGCGTTTGCGCTGACAATGTGTGGGCGGGACTGCGAATTAGAAACCTTCTTCGATTAGTTTGCTGATGCTTAGGGGCGACGCTGCGGGGGCTTTGCGCGCGGTGAGCATGCTTTCGACGTATTTTGCGAGGATGTCGCATTCGAGGTTGACGGTGTCGCCGGGAACTAGCGCGTGCACGTTGGTGTGATCGTAGGTGAAGGGAATTACGGCGAAATCGGCGACGCCGTCTTGCCAGCGGGCCACGGTGAGGCTGATGCCGTCGATGGCGATGGAGCCTTTTTCAGCGACGTAGCGCTGTAGGTCGTCCGGGACGCGTACGGAAAGCCACCAATTGTCGCCTTCGCGGGCGAGGCGGGTGACGCGTCCGGCGCCATCGACGTGGCCTTGCACGAAATGACCGCCGAGGCGCGCGCCTGCTGCGAGCGGGCGTTCCAGATTCACGGGATCGCCGGGTTTTTTTTCGCCGAGCGAAGTGCGGCGCAGCGTCTCGCCGGAAAGATCGGCGGCAAAGCGCGTTTCGCTGAGATCGGTGACGGTGAGGCAGCAGCCGTTGACGGCGATGCTGTCGCCGAGCTTCGTCTCTTGCGCGATTTCAGCCGCGCCGGCGAAATTCACCCAGAGGCTGCCGCCCTCCCGCGCGCGATCGAGTGCGTCAATTTTTCCGACGCGTTCGATGATTCCCGTAAACATCGGCAAGGTATCCTTCGACGACGAAATCCGTTCCACACGGCGCTACGCGTAGGTTTTGCAGCGCGGGAGATTGTGCGAACCACTGCGGCGAAACTTTGGCCATCGGCACGCCGTCTGGGCCCATCACTTTGGGAGCATAGAAGAGAATCATTTTGTCGACAATGCCGGCTTGGAGCGCCGCGCCATTGAGTTCCGCGCCCGCTTCGAGAATGACGTTGAGGATTTGGCGATTGCCGAGGTCGCGCATGACCGATTGCAGATCCACATGGCGGCCGCGTGCGGGCACGCTCACCACATCGATTCCGGCGCGCTCGAGGGCGCGGGCTTTCGGCGAATCGTGCGGCTGCGTGGTGTAGACGATTACGTCGCCCTGCGCGGATTTCACCAGCTCGGATTTCAGCGGCAGGCGCAGGCGCGAGTCGACTATGGCGCGGAGCAGGCTGCGGCGGCGCGGCTGGCCGGTGCGGTCGCCCATGCGCGGATTATCGATCAGCACGGTGCCGATTCCGGTGAGCAGGGCGTCAGCTTCATGGCGCAGGCGCTGCACGGATTCGAGTGATTGCTCGCTGGTGATCCAGGTGGTGCTGCCTTTGCGCGAGGCGATGCGGCCATCGAGCGTGAGCGCGGTTTTTAGTGTGACGAACGGCAGGCCGGTGCTGATCCATTTGGCGAAACCTTCATTTAGTCGACGAGCTTCGTCCTCGCGGATGCGGGTGGTCACATCGATTCCGGCGCGGCGTAGCTGTGCATTGCCGCGGCCCGCTACATTGGCATTGGGGTCCTGCATGGCGACGACGACGCGCTTGACGCCCGCTTCGATTACAGCATTCGTACACGGGCCGGTGCGGCCGGTGGTGCAGCAGGGTTCGAGAGTGACGTAGAGAGTTGCGCCGCGCGCTTTTACGCCCGCTTTTTTCAGCGCGACGATTTCGGCGTGGTCGCGGCGGTCGTATTTGTGAAAGCCTTCGCCGATTGATTTTCCATTTTTAACAAGCACGGCGCCGACAGTGGGATTCGGATGCGCGAGAGCCGCGCCGCGCGAGGCGAGCGCGAGGGCGCGCGACATCCATGCGTCGTCAGCGGTTTGGATGGGCTCACTATTCGAAGAGCGAGTTGACATAGGTTTGGGCGTCGAAAGGGACGAGATCGTCAATCTGCTCGCCGGTGCCGACGAAGCGGATGGGCAGATTCAGCTCGCGGGCGATGGCGACGACGATACCGCCTTTGGCGGTGCCGTCGAGCTTGGTGAGCACGATGCCGGTGACTCCGGCGTGGTTCCAGAATTCGCGCGCTTGATTCAGGCCATTCTGGCCGGTGGTGGCGTCGAGGACGAGCAGAACGTCGTGCGGCGCGCCGGGAACCACTTTCGCGGCGGTGCGTTTCATTTTGTCGAGCTCGGCCATTAAATTTGATTTGGTGTGCAATCGGCCGGCGGTATCGACCACGACGATGTCGGCGGCGCGCGAGCGAGCCGCGGAAAGCGCGTCGAAAATGACGGCGGAGGGATCGGAGCCGGGTTTTTGTTTCACTACTTCCACGTTGGCGCGGTGGCCCCAGACTTCGAGTTGTTCGATGGCGGCGGCGCGGAAAGTGTCCGCGGCGCAGAGCAGCACGCTGGCGCCATCTTTTTTCAGGCGGTTGGCGAGCTTGCCGATGGTGGTGGTTTTTCCGGTGCCGTTGACGCCGACAACGAACATGACGCGCGGCGCGGGGGCTGAAGTATCGGGCTTGTGGCCATTTCCGCTGGCGGGCGCGGAAAGGACGTTCATCAGCTGGCGCTTTAATTCCTGCTTGAGCGCGGCGGCTTCGGTGAGCTTGTGTTCGTTCACTTGCTGGCGCAGGGCGGCGAGGACTTCTTTGGTGGTGCGGACGCCGATATCGGCGCTGAGCAGCGCGGATTCGAGCTGCTTCAGAAGTTCGGGATCGACGGGACGGTCGCCGGTGAGAAGCTGTTCGACGCGCGCGGAAAGTTCGGTGCGCGTCTTGACGACGGACGTCTTCAGGCGTTCGAGAAGCGTGGGCTCGGGTTTTCCGAATAGAGAGATCATGAAATTGCGCCAGGATTTGAATGAACTAACATTCTAGCAGACGCGCGGTTGGCCGGCGCTCACCAGAGGCCTACTCGAGCGGGCGGCACAGGATAACGCGTAAGCAGATCCTCGCGTCCCGCTGTATCGGAACGGTGGTAGAATCCCGGCACTTTATTGGTGTGAGGTGCGTGTGCGAAAAATTTGGATGGTGATTTTGCTGCTTTTGCCGGGGCTGGCGTTGGCGCAGCAGCCGCAAGACTTCTCGAAGGTTCAGATCAAAGTTAGCAAGGTGGCCGGCAACGTCTACATGTTGCAGGGATCGGGCGGGAATATCGCCGTGTCGGTGGGAGACGACGGGATTTTCATGGTGGACGCCGAATATGCGCCGCTGGGCGACAAAATTCTGGCCACGCTGAACGGCATTGCGCCGGGCAAGAAGGTGCGCTTCTTGATCAACACGCACTATCACACCGACCATACCGGCGGAAACGTATTTTGGGGTTCGCGCGGAGCGGTGATCATCGATCAGACGAACATTCGAAAGCGGCTGGCGGCGGGCAGCGCCGGCGGAACCGGCAACGTGCAGTTCAAGCAGGCGCCGCAGCCGGCAGCGGCGCTTCCGGTGATCACGTTTGACCGTCACATCACGATTTATTTCAATGGCGAGCCGATCGAGGCGACGCATTATCCGGCGGCGCATACTGACGGCGATACGGTGGTGTACTTCACCAAAAGCAATGTGGTGCACATGGGCGATATTTTCGTGCGCTACGGGCTTCCGTTTATCGATATTCGCGGCGGAGGCAGCATTCAGGGGATGATCGCCGCGTGCGAAAAGGTGGAGGCTACGCTTCCGCCGGACGTGAAAGTGATTCCGGGGCATGGCGAGCTGGCGACGATGGACGATGTGCGCGCGTACACAAAAATGCTGAAGGACACCGAGGCGGTGGTGCAGAAGGCGCTGGATGAACATAAGACGCTGGAGCAGATGAAGCAAGAAAACATCCTGGCGCCGTGGCAGAACGAAGCGCGCGGATTCGTGAAGGCTGATACGTTTATCGACGAAGTCTACTACTCGCTTACCGGGCCGAACGCCAAAGCCCTGACGATGTGACGCCCCGCCGGTCAAATCAGGCGCAAAGCCGGCAATGCTTTGCCTTGGCGGCGGCACTATTCTATATAAGACATTACCCAAAACGCTACACGGCGGCGCGGCGCGATTGCGCGTCGAGTCGTGGCTGCTACACTTTTCATAGGTTTGCGTGCGGGGGAGTTTCACGCAGATCGCGCGTCCTATGATCCTGGACAATACCGAGCGGCTGTATTTGGAGCGCCAAGTGACGATGGCGCGGGCGGTGATCGCTGCGCTGTCGCTAGTGGCGCTGCTGGAGACTTCCGTTGCTCCGGTGCGACGGGTGTCAGTTGCACTGCTGGCAGGCTATCTGCTGGTTGCGCTAGCGCTGATTTTTGCGGGATATTTTTTTCCGGACCGGCGCATCAACCTGCCACTGGTGGTGGATTTTTCGGTGCTGGCGGCATTTGTGTATCTGACGCCCTCGGTTTCGGCCTTCTGGTTCTTGTTTCTATTTATGGTATTCGCGCTGGCCTCGCGCGGAGAAACGCGCGGGATGTTTGCGCTAGTGGGGGTAGCGACTGCGGGAATTATCCTGCGCGTGGCGGTGGAAGATTCGTTTCATTGGCAAAGCACCTGGCATTGGGTCGCCATTGGAGTGGGCACCATGGTGTCCGGACTTGGAATGGGGTTTCTAGGTGCTCGCGAAAGGGAACACCTGGGCCGGCAGCAGTTCCTGGAGAAGATTACCGGCGTGCTGCGCTTCGATCGAGGATTGACGGAATCGATTCGGCAGGCGCTGGGGGAATTGGCCACGGCGTTCGATTGCGAGGAAGCGTGTTTGGCGGTGCGGGACGACGAAATGGAGCGGCTATTCGTTTGGAAGGTAAAGCCGAACGACCGCGACTCGCCGGGGCCGGAGACCTTGCCGCTGGCGCGCTCGGAAGCGTTCCTGATCGACTGCATGGAAGTGTCGATGGGCTGGGAGCAGAATGGCGAGCGCGGCGAAGGATTCGGGTGGGATCGCCGCACCGGGCAGCGCTTTCGGAGAGTGCCGCCGCTGGCGGATGCAGCGCGGGAGGAGCTTGGCGCCAGATCACTTATTGCGACGACGATCGAGTCCGATGGCCAGCCGGCGGGGCGGGTTATGTTGATCAATGCAAATAGCGGGCGGAAGGGCTTTTCCGAAGGCGATTTGCGCTGGCTAGATCGTATCGTGCGGCAGCTGGGACCGCCGCTTGAGAACGTATTTTTGCTGCGGAGCCTGAGAATGAGGGCGGTGGAATCGGAGCGGAGCCGAGTCTCCCGCGACCTGCACGACGGCATTTTGCAGACGCTGCTGAGCCTGAACATCCAGCTGGATGTGTTGCGGCACAAGCCTCCGCAGTCGCCGGAGCGCTTGTCGCAGGAGCTAACCAGCCTGCAGCGGACGGTGAAAGAGCAGAGCGAAGAGTTGCGGCAGATGGTGACGGAGATGCGGCCAGTGCGGGTGGAAAGCGCGGATCTGAAGGAGCTGATGTACGGATTTGCAGAGCGATTCCGAAGCGAGCACGAGCTGGCGGTGGAGCTTTTTATCGACGACCGGAATTTGCGCATTCCGGATCGAATTTGCCGGGAAATCTTCCAGATATACAGAGAGTCACTACATAATGTAAAAAAGCATGCGCATGCCAGCCACGTCGTGGTAAAACTAGAGCAAGACGACTCAAAAGTATTTCTGATCGTCGACGATAACGGCATGGGGTTTAGCTTCTCCGGCCGTTACGCCAGCGAGGAGTTGGACCGGCTGCGGCTTGGGCCAATTTCCATCAAGGAACGAACGAGGAGTGTAGGTGGAACACTTACGCTGGAGTCGAATCCTGGGCACGGGGCGCGTCTAACAATCGAGATTCCAGTCAATTAAAATGAGCAAACCAAAACAGGCGATTCGAGTCCTGGTTGCGGACGACCACGCAATCTTTCGGGAAGGTCTTCGGAAATTGCTCGACGTCGACGATATTCAGATCGTCGGCGAAGCGGCGAATGGTCTGGAATGCTCCAAACTCCTGGCGAAATTCAAGCCCGACATTTTACTATTGGACCTGCGCATGCCGGAAAAGGACGGTCTCGGCGTGCTGGAGGAAACCAATTTTGATTCTACGCCCACGCGGGTGATCGTACTCACCGCCGCTGAGGATGATCGCGATGTGGTTCGAGCCATGAGATTAGGAGCGCGCGGAGTGGTGCTAAAGCAGTCCGCCAGCGATCTGCTGGTAAAAAGCATTCGCAAAGTACACGAAGGTGAAATTTGGCTCGATAACCGCATGACCGCGGAAGTAATCGACGCGTTCAAAAAATCAGCGGAATCGGGGCAGCGTCGCGAGAAGCCGTTGCTCAGCGAACGCGAGAAGGAAATCGTGCAGCTCGTGGCACAGGGCTTTCGAAACCGCGAAATCGGCGAGAAGCTCTTCATCAGCGAACAGACCGTCAAGAATCATCTGCACAACATATTTGATAAGCTTGGCGTTTCTGACCGTCTGGAGCTCGCGTTGTACGCAATTCATCACCGCCTGATCGATTCAGCCTGACCAGGGTGTACGATTTTCCTTCCGGCAAGAAATCTCTCCGTGGGTGTGTGCCCGCGCGGGTTGGCGTAAGATTGCAAGTGGCATATGGTTGATTTCGATCAAGATAAGGTTGCGCCCGAAAAGCAGCCCGCTAGCGAACGTCCGCTTCCGGAAAAGGCGAAGCGGATGCCGGGCATGTATATCCGCGAGCGAGTGCTAATCGCTTGCGCAGTGCTGCTGATCGCGCTGTTTGGATTCACGGCGTTTATCGCTCGCCAGTACCACCATAGGATTCATCAGTACGCCGATCAGTGGTTCGCCAGAGGCGAAGCGGCGATGAACGAGGGGCAGACCAGCGCCGCCATCAACGATTACCGTAACGCGCTCGTTTATAAACCCGAGGATCCTACTTTTCAGTTTCATTTGGCGCAGGCGCTGGCCCGCGCAGGACAGGAAGTGCAGGCGCGCACGTATTTGACAAATTTACTTTCGGAAGATCCGAGCAGCGGCCCAATCAATCTCACGCTGGCAAGAATTGCCGTCAGCGAAAAGAACAATTTGGACGCGGTTCGCTACTATCACAGCGCCATTTACGGCGTCTGGGAGACTGACCCGCTGCAGCAGCGCTGGGAAGTGCGCAGCGAACTTTGCGAATATCTTCTGAACCACGGAAACGTGCAGGAAGCGGAGCCCGATCTGATCGCCCTGGCGCAGGAGGTTCCGATGCGGGACGTAGGGCGCGAGAAGACTGCCGGAAACCTGCTGCTGCGAGCAGGGCTTTGGAGCCGCGCTCTAAGCGAATTTCGGGCGGTTTTGGACACGGATAGGCGGGATCCTGATGCGCTCGCGGGCGCAGGTCGCGCGTCCTTTCAATTGGGAGATTACGTCGAGGCCGTCAACTACCTCAACCGGCTGCCGCGTGACAAACGCGACAACCCGGACCAAGCGCAAATGCTGCAAATTGCTCAGCAGGCCCAGACCATGAACGCGTTGCGCCCCGGCTTGCGGATCTCCGAACAAGCCAGACGCGCCGAGAACGCGCTCTCGGTCGCCAAAATGCGCATCGCGGCGTGCGACAAGCAGCGCAGGGAAACCCTGACGGGAGCAGCCGGAGCCGCCCCCGACGAGCTCCAGAAACTTTACGCCGTGATGCAGCAGAACAACAAGGCGTGGACTTTTCCAGGACTCTCGACGCATCCGGATCAAATTCCTTCAGCCATGTCGTTTGCTTTTCAGGCGGAGTCAGCCGCTACCAAATTGTGCGGCCCGCCGCGAAGTGAGGCCGATAAGGCTTTGTCACTGATCGCATCCAAGCACCCGGGGCAAGCCGGTGAGTGAGACGGTGACGCCGCAACCTTCTTCGACAGATTTGCCTCCCGCTGGCGCGGAAAGCCTTTTCGAGCGCGTTCGTTCCGCCTGGCAAGCGTGGATTCAGAGAATATTTGGAGAGAGGGAAGACCAACTTTTCCTGTTTCTGGCGGTTCTGATTGGGATTTTTGGAGGGCTGGCGGTCGTTTGCTTCCGGGTGGCGATTGACTGGGTTCAGTTCGTTCTGCTGGGCTCGTCGCTGTATCCGGGCTGGCCACGCGTGGTGATCGTGCCGGCGGTCGCCGGCTTGGGTATCGCCGCGCTGGTGATTTGGGTTTTCCCGCGGTCGCGTGGCAGCGGCGTGAATCAGACGAAAGCAGCGGTGTACGTTTCCAACGGCTACATTCCGTTCGATACAGTTATCGGCAAATTCGTGGTGTGCGCGCTGGCGATTGGCAGCGGGCAGTCGCTCGGTCCCGAGGACCCGTCGCTGCAGATGGGCGCGGGTATCGCCTCGAAGATCGGCCGATATCTGAAGCTTTCGCAATCGAAGATCCGCTTGATCGCTCCGGTCGGCGCGGCGGCGGGACTGGCGGCGGCGTTTAACGCGCCGCTGGCGTCTACGCTGTTTGTTATCGAGGAAGTGATCGGGACGTGGAGCGCGGGAGTTCTGGGTGCGATTGTGTTGTCGGCGGTATCTAGCGCGATTACGATGCGCTATTTCATGGGAGCGGAATCGCTGTTCCGCGTACCGTACGTACAACCGGCGCATCCGGTAGAGTTTTTAGGGTACGCGGTGCTGGGTGTGGTTGGCGGTGGAGTGTCGCTGCTGTTTACGAAATGGATCGCTTACGCGCGGCCCCGAATCCAGGCGCTTCCGCGATGGACTCATTTTCTGCTGCCCGCGATTGCAGGATTGATCGTGGGCGTGATCGGCATCTGGTTCCCTCAGGTTCTGGGCGCGGGCTATTCAATTATTGACCAGGCGCTGCACGGCGAGTTTGCGTGGAGGCTGCTATTGGTGCTGGCGGTGATGAAGCTGGTAGCGACCGGCGTGTCGTTTCTGAGCGGGACTCCCGGCGGCATGTTCGCTCCGACGCTATTTATAGGCGCGATGCTGGGGGGCGGGATCGGGGCCATCGAACACCACTTCTTTCCCAGCATCACAACTTCGGTTGGCATGTTCGCGCTGGTGGGCATGGGAACGCTTTTCGGCGGGTTTTTGCGCGTCCCGATTACGTCGGTTTTCATGGTGATCGAGCTTTCTGGAAGCTATACGGCGGCGCTGCCAGTGATGGTCTCCAGCTTGATCGCCTACTTGATTTCGCGCCATTACCAGGAAGTGGCACTTTTCGACATGCTGACGAGGCAAGAGGGACTGATTCTTCCGTCGATTGAGGAGCGCCGCGAGCAAGAGGCGTTCCTGGTGGAAGACGCGATGCGAGCCGAGGGCGCGTTTGTCGTCCGGCCGAATGAGCCGCTGGCCGACTTGGCGAAAAAAGCCGAAGCGCAAAAGGAACTGCCCATGTTGCTGCGCGTTCGAATGGGGGAGTGGCGGCTGCTGGATGGTGAGGACCTGCAGCGCCTGGCGAATGATGGTACAACCCCGCACACGGCTTCAGAGGTCAAATCAAAGGGGCCGCTGCCGCTGCTGTTTCCCGACGAGTCCATCGAGGAAGCCATGCGCTGGTTGGGGGATTGGCCGGTGATTCCGGTGGTTAGCCGCGCGGACCTGGGCCAGTTGGAAGGTGCGCTAACGTTTCCTGATGTGCTGAAAGCAGTACGCAAAGCTAAGGCCGAGTAGCTTCTTTCTTCGCTCCTCTTCCTGCCCAATTGCCCCGTGTGTAAGCCAAGGCTAGCTGTAGCCCTCATAGTACTTCTGTACTGAAAGGGGGGTCTAGAATTGGCTCTCTTGCTCTATTGGTTCAAATTCGCATTCTTCTTATCCTGTGAGTGCAATCCCGGAGACGATGCCTGTGTCCTTGAAAGAACGACGAACATCACGGCGTTTCTTGATGCGCTTGCCGCTGACAGTCCGATGGACGGATGAAATGGTGGTGGGAGAGGCTGCCACCGAGTCGCGCGAGGTAAGCTCCCGCGGCTTGTACTTTCATCTTCCGAAAGGCCTGAAGAGCGGCTCGCCTGTTGAGATTGTCATGACCCTTCCACATGAGTTGACCCAAGCTGGGCCGGTGCGCGTCCGCTGTCTGGGACGGGTGCTGCGCAGCAACCAGGAAAACTCCGGCGAGATCGGCGTGGCTGCGGCGATCGAACGTTACGAGTTCGTGCGTAACATCGATGCAGTCGCCTAACGAGTTCTTACCCAGACCCTGCGGAGATGGGTGAGAAAAGGCCGGGAGGCCAGGGTCCCTCAGCCAGGCTTCCCGGCCGCTTTATTGTGGATCGCGGCGTTCCTACTAGAACGCCGTCCGCACCCGCGCGTTACTTCTGATTATCCTTCTCGGCCCCTGCCTCTTCGCTGGGGACGTCGCCGTTTTGATTGGAGGCGCGCCAGCTGACGCGGCCGAGATTGATGCTGCGCTTGGTTCCGTAGGCGTGTTCGAACATGAGGGCCGCGACGCGGCCGCCTTCGCCGTTTTCGAGAGCCTGGACGATGGCGTGATGCTGTCGGTGGGCGTACCAGAGCATGTCGAACATGCGCCGCAGGTCAACGCGATCGAAAGCGATGGCGTGGGCCGCCGCAAAGGGGACGCGGCTGTTGCGCTCGATGGCATCAGAAATGACCTTGCTGCCAGCCCCCGACACGATCAGCATGTGAAACTGTTTGTTCATGTCGCCGTAGCGCGCTTCGTCTGATTCCAGCAATTGGCGCTTGGCAAAAATGTCGTCGCCTTCACGGAGGCACTCATAAAGCGATTGCATCACGCGCCGCGACGGCCCTTGCTCGGCGAGGATGCGCGCCGCGAGGCCTTCGAGTGCTCCGCGGACGTCGATGGCGTCCATGATTTCCTGGGCGGTGAACTCGCGGACCACAAAGCCGCGGGTATCGAGCTGCGTCAACATGCCTTCTTGAGCGAGGATCGGCAGCGCCTCGCGCACGGGAGTGCGCGACACACCGAGGGCGCTAGCCAGTTCCACTTCTCTGACGCGCTGACCCGGCGAGAGCTGTCCGTGCAGGATCATTTCCCGGATTCGTACAATGACTCGCGAATTTTTACCGGCCATGTCTCACGTACTTTAGCTCAAATTGATGCTGCGATTCGTATTCCGAGGAACGACGCGAATGGTATCAACTCCGCGGAAGGTAAGCAATCATTCAACTTCAAGATAGGGGAATGGGCCGTTGCGAGCAAAAGGAACTTTGTGCTTACGGCGGCCGCGGGAATGTATACAACTTTCCCTTGACACTTCTTTGGCGCCCGTATTAACTAAGCCGCTGAAACAACCGGCGCTCGGCGAGCCGGCCAGAGCAGGGAAGCGGCTTTCATTTTTAGGGGATGCGCGCGCCCGGCTCAAGACGCGAGACCAGACAAGTGAGGGCCCTCAATGAGTTCGACTTCCCCGCATAATCCACCATTCCGAGCCGATCAGGTTGGAAGCTTGCTGAGGCCAGAGGCACTGAAAAAGGCACGGCAGGCTCGCGCGGCCGGCAAAATCAACGACGCCGACCTGCGCAAATTGGAAGATGACGCGATTCGGCGCGTGGTGCAACAGCAGGAGGAAGTGGGTCTGCAATCGATCACCGACGGCGAATTCCGCCGCGAGGATTTCTATACCGATTTCTTCGTTCGTGGGCTTGGCGGCGTAACCGTACATCCCGAAACGACGGTCGCCTATTTCGTGGATCACGAAGGCCGGAAGATTCCTGTGCCGTGGGCGCAAGTGACCGCGCGGCTACAGTGGAAGACGCCGATCTACGTCGATCACTTTAAATTTCTGCGGGGCCTGACTGCGCGGACGCCGAAGGTCACCATCCCGTCGCCCATCATTTTGCACTTCACTTCGGGCAGCGCGGAGATTCGCCAAGGCGCCTACCCGGATATCGACCAGTTCTGGTCCGATATTGTGGATTCCTACCAGAAGGAGACCAAGGCGCTGTTCGACGCCGGCTGCCGCTACTTGCAGGTGGATGATCCGCCGATGGCCACACTCTGCAACGAAGGCTTTCGGAACATGGTCCGCAGCCGCGGCGACGATCCCAAATACGTGCATACCGAACTGTATCCAAAGATGATCAATCGCGCCTTTGAAGGGCGTCCGGCGGGACTGCATTTGGCCATGCACCTTTGCCGCGGAAATAATCAGAGCGGCTGGTTCGCCGAGGGCGGCTACGAGCCGATTGCCGAAGTGCTATTTAATAAGGTCAACGTCGATTCGTTTTTCCTGGAATACGAGAGCGAACGCGCCGGCGGATTCGAGCCGCTTCGCTTCGTTCCGAAGAACAAGACCATCGTGTTGGGGCTCGTATCCAGCAAGCTGCCGCAACTGGAATCGAAAGACACTCTCAAGCGCAGGATTGAAGAGGCGTCCAAGTACGTGGACATTGACCAGTTGTGCCTGAGTCCGCAGTGCGGTTTCGCCAGCTCCACCGAAGGCAATCGCTTGACCGAAAAAGATCAGTTCGACAAGCTTCGCCTGATCGTGGAAGTTGCCAATGAGGTCTGGGGCGCGCAAAAGGCCGTCTCAGGCTAGAATCGATATTCAGAAATTTGAGTTGGGCAAGATTGCGAGGAGGGAACTGTGAGCTACAACTATCCCGCTACCGGATACCATCACATTACTGCTTGCGCCGGGGGCGCTCAGGAAGACGTTGATTTCTTTACGTGCGTGGTGGGGCAGCGACTTGTGAAGCAAACCGTGCTGATGGACGGCAGCTTTCCGCATTACCATCTCTACTACGCGAATGCGAATGCCGAACCGGGATCGGTGATGACCACTTTCCCGTACGACCGCATTCAAGGCCGGCCGGGCTCGGGACAAATTCAGGCGACGGCTTACTCGGTGCCGAAGGGAACTTTGTCGTTTTGGCAACAGCATTTCAAGCGCCACGTGGTGGAGCACGGTCCTGTGGAGGAGCGCTTCGGCCAAAACTTTCTGCGGTTCAAACATCCCGCCGGGCTGTATTTCGAAATGCTCGAAGACAAGGACGATTCGCGGGAGCCGTGGAGCACGGATGAAATTAGCGTGAAGGAAGGCGTGCGCGGCTTTCATGGCGCGGTGCTTTCCGTGCGCGACATCAATGAACAGGAGCGGTTCCTGATCGAAGCGCTCGGTTTCCGCAAGACTGGCGCGGATGGCAAATATCATCGATTCGAAATCGGCAGCGGCGGCGCAAACAAAACGCTCACGCTGGTGCACGAACCCGATCGCGCGCCCGGCAGCTGGACTTTTGGAGCGGGCACCGTGCACCATTTGGCGCTGTGGGTTGCTGACGATGACGCCATGCTGGCGCAGAAGGCGATCTACGAAGAGCTTGGCTACACGGACTGCTCGGAAATCAAGGATCGCTACTATTTCCACTCCATGTACGTTCGCTCGCCCGGCGGTATTCTGGTCGAATGCTGCTGCAACGCCAACGGCGGATTCCAGCGCGACGAGACTGCCGATCAGCTCGGCTCGCAACTGCATTTGCCGCCGTGGTTTGAAAATCGCCGCGAGGAGATTTTGGCCACGCTTGAGCCGATCAAGGCGCCGGCGATCGCGACATCGCGAGCGTAATCGGCGGTTACCACTTCGCGTTTTAGAGGCGCGGGTGTAGTTTTGTGTGCTGATCTCGCCGCATAGTTTTTCTTTTCCACGGAGGATTCGCTAGATGCGCGCGAGATCGAACCTTCGCTTGACGAACGGAGCCAAATCCTAATCCCATGAAGCGCAGCGAAAAGCGGATTCTTACCACGCACGTCGGCAGCATTCCGCGGCCGCACCATCTGAAGGAACTCGCGTCCGCCGCCATCAAATCGCCCTCGCCCGAAAACAAAAAGAAGTATGAGGACGCGCTTGCCGGAGCGGTTGCCGAAGTGGTGAAGCTGCAGGCCAATGCGGGCATCGACATCGTCAACGACGGCGAGTTCGGCAAATCCAGCTGGTCGAACTACATTCGCGAACGCATCACCGGCTTTGAGACTCGTCCGCAGCAATTGAGTCCGCTGACTTGGCTCGGCCGCGACTTGCAACGGTTCCCGGATGTGATGGCTGCGGAATTTCCGTGGGCCTCCGCCGGTGGCGTGCCGTCTGACGTTTGCGTCAGCACGATCACCTACGTGGACCGCAGCGCGATCGAGCGCGACATTCGCAACCTGAAATCGGCATTGCGCTCGGTGAAAGTGGAAGAGGGTTTTCTTCCTGTGGTGGCGCCCGCGAGCGCCATCTGGAACGGCGTCAACGAGTTTTATCCGACGGAACAGGCGTATATCTACGCGGTAGCCGAGGCGTTGCGCCTGGAATACCGAGCTATCTACGAATCGGGACTGGTGGTGCAGATTGACGATGCGGTGCTCGCCAACATGTACGACCATCTGGTGCAACAGAGTCCGGCGACGTATCGCAAATGGGCCAGTTTGCGCATCGAGGCGCTGAATCACGCGCTGCAGGGCATTCCTGAGGATCGCGTCCGGTATCATGTTTGCTTCGGCAGTTGGCACGTGCCGCATCTCGCCGATGCTCCGCTTGAGGAAATTCTCGATTTCATTCTCGCCGTGCGCGCCGGAGCGTATTCGATTGAAGCGGCCAATCCGCGGCACGAGCACGAATGGCGCGCGTGGGAATCGCGCAAACTACCCAAGGGAAAAATCCTGATTCCCGGCGTGGTAACGCACCACACTCTGACCGTGGAACATCCGCGAGTGGTAGCCGACCGCATCGTGCGCTTCGCTCGCATCGTCGGGCGCGAAAACGTGATTGCCGGAACGGACTGCGGCTTCGCGCAGGCGCAATTCATCGAGCGGGCGCAGCCGTCGGTAATGTGGGCGAAATTCGAAGCGCTGGCCGAAGGCGCGCGGCTTGCGTCCGCCGAACTCTGGAGCAAATCATCGAAGAGCGCGAAGCCAGCCAAACGCGCGAAACCTGGCAAACGTGATAAACCTGCGAAATCGGCTAAGCCCGTAAAGCGCCGCGCCCGCTCCTCCCGCCAGTAAGGTCCGCTTCCGTTTTTCGGAGGGCTCCATGCTCGCTTTTCGAGTGTGGAGCTTTCGGGCTGGCGTCCTCCGATTTCCAGAAAGGTTCGCGCGGCATTCACCGGTTTCGCAAGGTGCGTTACAAGCCTCTCGAAATTCGAGCTCCGCTTTTTGACCAAGTGCGATTGCAAACACGCCGATGCGGCGCGCACTGTGTGGCAGAATCGCCTGGGTGGCGTCCTAAAGTTCGCCCGACGCGCTGCCGATACCCCAAATAGGAAGCGCATAGCACTGCAAGCCGCGCTGCCTTGAAAGTTGGCGAAATGAGCGGCATAAGCGACTTGATTGTGGACGACCCATCAACGATGCGGAAGCTCGTGGAGCGTTCCCTTCGGGGAGCGGGCGTTCCGCTGACGACAGGGCGGGTATGATCGCCAGGGTCAAAGGAATTTTGATTCGTACGGTGGTGCCCTGGCCGGCTGTGGACTGCACGTCAACTGTTCCGCCAATTTTCTCGACGTTGGTCTTCACCACATCCATTCCCACGCCGCGGCCGGAAACATTGGTGACTTTCTGCGCGGTGGAAAATCCTGGCAGGAAAATCAGGTTGTAAATTTCGCGATCGGACAGGCGCGGCGCCTGCTCCGCGGTCACCAGACCGCGTTCGACGGCCTTTTGGCGAATGCGTTCGCGGTTCAAGCCGGCGCCGTCGTCACTAATCTCGATATTGACTTGCCCGCCCTCGTGGAAGGCGCGCAAGGTTAAGCGTCCAGCCCTGTCCTTTCCTGCTTTGGTGCGTTCGTCGGGCAGTTCGATGCCGTGGTCGACGGAGTTGCGCACCAGATGCGTCAACGGGTCCTTAATGGACTCGATGATCGTTTTGTCGAGTTCGGTCTCCTTGCCTTCCATTTCGATGCGCACTTCTTTCCCGCAGCTTAGAGCCACATCGCGGACGGTGTGCGGAAACTGACTCCAGATGTTGCCGATCGGCTGCATGCGCGTCTTCATTACCTGTTCCTGCAGCTCGGTGGCGATCAGGTTCATCCGTTGCGAGACGCCCTGCAATTAGGCATCTTCCAGCGTATTCGAAAATTGAAGCAGTTGGTTGCAGGCCAGCACCAACTCGCCCACTAGCGTCATCAAATTGTCCAACAGATTCACACCGACTCGGACGGTTTCCATCGGCGCTGATCCCCCGGTGGCCGCGTCTATCTTCGCCACCACGTTGGCGGAAGCTTCCGTCGATCCTGCGTGCGTCCGGTTGTCTGGTGATGCTGCCGGCGCTTCGGGCGGAGCAGCGGCGCGAGTTTCGGAGGTCTCCAATTTCGATTGGCCGTTGCTCGATGCGGCTGGCGGCTGCGCGGCGGTCTCGCTGGGTGGCGGCGCCGCGGTTTCGGCCGGAGGATCGAGCGGCTTAGCAGGTACGGGAACGGCGGTGATGGCCGGGGCGGACGCTGCAGTTCCGCGAGAAGCTCCATTTTGCAGGCGGGTTAGCGTCTGAAGCAGTTCGGGGTAATCGGATTGGCCGTCGTGCCGCTGTTCTGAATTTCAGACAGCATCGCGCGAATTGAGTCCACCATGCCGAGCAGTCCCGTGGTGATCTCGGGGTTGAGTTGCAAGCGTCCGTCTCGCAAAAGGGTGAGCAGGTTTTCTCCCGCGTGCGCTACTTTTTCGAGTTTATTGAAACCCAGGAACCCGCACGTGCCCTTAATGGTGTGAATTGTCCGGAAGATTCCCGCCACCGCATCGGCGTCGTTGGGATTTTTCTCCAAGCCGACCAAGTCGCGGTCCAGGCGGTCCAAATTTTCGCGGCTCTCGATTAGAAAAACTTTGACGATGTCGTCTTCGATCATCACCAGTCCCGTTCAGAATGGGAATGACTCCCAAAATCGGCCCAGCCGCTCACCCAAAACTCAACGGCGGGCCTTCGAAATTTGCGGCGGGTGTCGCTCGGCATATTCGCAAAGTCCCCGCGCGGTTGCGGTTAACGTTTGCTTGTCTCTGTATCGTCCAATTCGAGTACACGCCTTAGTCGCTTTGAAACAAGTCTCGAACGGTAAGCTAACCGAAGCAAAGCTTTTCCGCGCACGTGCGTGGCCAGATCGCAAAGTTGAAAAGCTCCAGTGAATCTTACGCGGAGGGACTGCAGGCATGATTTGTGGAGCTAGAGATGGTCGCTGACGTCTCCGTGGTAATCGGCAGGTGGACCGCCCCTCGGTGTGCTGCCGTTTACACGGCCCATCTAGCTTGATCTCAGGAACGGAATCGGCATGATTTCATTCTGGTTCAACGTCTCAACAGGAGCCAATCGAATGGCGGAAAGCCTCGCGTCGCCGGGATGCGTTTGTCGAAACCGTTTTTTGCGCAGGGCCGTCCAATGCGCAGTTGGATAAATCGAGGCACAATCTGCTCTCGGTGCAGGGATTCCGCGAAAAACTACTTGCTGGAAACTTGTGCGCACAGGTGTAGAATTTTGCGGCTCGACAATCATCCGAAACCGGCCGGGGGGAGCTTTCGGACTGCCGGGCGAGTGACCCGCTCCGCAGCGGACCGTCAAAACGGTTCGGGAGATGGGATTCAAGGAGCGTCCATGAGAAAGACGAAGGGAATGAGTTCTTGGCTGACGCGCGGCATCGGCGTGGGGATCGCCGTGTGCGCGCTGGTGGCGGTAATGGCATCCGTGCGAGTGCCCAAAGTATCGGCGGACCAGGGGAACCCGGATGTATTGGGGATGGTGTTCGACGGCCACTCGGTGTCGAACGTGGAAAACTCGATCAAGTTCTACAAGATTCTCGGGTTCACGGTGGTGCAAAAGCCAAGCGGCTTCAAAGTGGACAAGAGCTTGAACAAGCTGGAAGGCCTGCCGGCGGACACGAAATCGCGGACGGCGGTTCTGGAGGTGCAAAGCTCGGTGTCTCAGACACCGTGGCGCTTGTACCTGCACGAGTACAAAGGAATCCCGCAGAAGAACTATAGCGACCTGGACTCCGGCGCGCTGGGCGCAGGCCATATGGATCTGACGGTGATGGATGATTGCAACATCGTAATGAACAAGGAAAAGGCAGCAGGACTGTTGAAAGTTCCGGACATTCCGATGATGCGCAATGGTGGCGGCGTTGGCAAGGACGGAGTCCGCCGTTTCTCCTTCATCCAAGACCCGGACGGTTGGTATATCGAGCTGTTTGCTTTGCCGACCCCGGCTCCTGGCGTCCGGCCGGATGCAGGCAAACTTTCGAACTCCACGGCCACGATGGCGAATATGAACCGTCTGGGGTATCAGATGGGCTTCAATCATATCGGCTTGAACGTGAGCGAAGCCGCGGCGGAACGGAAGTTTTACGACGGGATTCTGGGCGGCGATTATCCGGCGATTCCGAAGCCCGGCGCCGGAGGAGGACCGATGCGCGGAATGGTGATGCTCAACGGCTGGTTCCCGCAGGCTCCCACGGACGGAATGGTTCGTCTGGAAATTTTGGGCGCTGGCAACAATGCCGGGAAAACTGGTCCGGACGAGAAGCTTTCCGACATCAACGTGAACTACCTGGCATTCCAGGTGAAGGACATCGACAAAGTCTACAAGCAGACGACGCAGGACGGGGCCACGACGGTTAGCGACGGTGGCGTCATCAAGGTGAAGGGCGGACGCGCCGTGATGTTGAAGGACCCGAATGGCTTGGGATACGTGGAGCTTTGGGAGCCTTCGAAGTAGCATTTCGGCAGCGTAGATTCACCAGCTTGGGCGCCGCTCGGGAATTCGCTTCCGGGCGGCGCTTTTGTTTTGCAGCGCGATTGTGATCGGATAAACGCCGCGCACGCTGTTGCAGAGATAGATTGCGTCGGCGCGATCCAGATCTGTGCGTTTGAGGATTGCCTCGCGGCAATTTTTCCGGGTTTTCAGCAGGTGCGCGCGGAAAACGCCCGAAAGCAATCCGCAGGTCACCGGCGGGGTGAGCCACACGCCATTTTTCACCACGAATACGTTGTGAATCGCGCCTTCCGTTAGTTCGCATCGTTCGTTGAAAAAAAGCACGTCGTCGAGCCCGCGGTGGCGCGCGACCGCTAATACTTCGTCGTACATTTCGCGATGAGTGGTCTTGTGATAGAGAAAGCGATCGGCGCGGGAAACTGTTCGCTTCGAAATGCCGACGCGCCCAAAGCGCTGCGATTCGTATTCACTGTGGGTGATTTCGATGGTCCCGTCGCTCGCGAGGGTCATGCGCGCTCGCCGCGCGCCTTTGGGGAATTTCATGGCTGCTCTTTGCAATGCCGCTGCGGCATCCGGGGAGCTAAAATTAAAATTCCAATATTTGGCCGAATCGCGCAGGCGAGCTAAATGTTCGCGCAGGAATCGGTAACCGCGATCCCAGTAAAAAGTTTCGATGAGCTTGAATTCCGGCTCGCTTTGCAGCAAAAAAGCAGCTTTCCAATGGCACTCGTCCCATTCATTGGCCGGAGACGAATCATGAGTGATTCCGCCGCCAACTCCCATCACTCCGCGCCGGTGGCTAAGCGACACGGTGCGAATTGCGACGTTAAATTGCGCACGGCCTCGGCCGAAGTACCCGATGCTGCCGGTGTAAATGCCGCGCGGCGCATTTTCGAGAGCGGCGATAATTTCCATGGCGCGAATTTTCGGAGCGCCGGTTACCGAGCCGGAGGGAAATAGCGCGCGCACCACGGACTCGGCGGTGCAGCCTTTGGCCAACTTGCCCTTTACTGTGGAAGTCATCTGCCAGACAGAAAAGTAGCGTTCCACGTCGAAAAGACTGGTGGTTTTTACCGAGCCGGCGCGGCAGATGCGGCCTAGATCGTTGCGCATCAGGTCGACAATCATCACGTTTTCCGCGCGATTTTTTTCGCTGGCGCGGAGCTGTTCTCCCGCAGCCATATCGTCTTGAAGAAGTGTGCCGCGCGGCGCGGTCCCTTTCATCGGCCGGACGAAAATGTTTCCGCCTTCAATTTCGAAAAACATTTCGGGCGAGAGCGAGACGATCTGCTCGGAGCCGGTATTCACGAAAGCGGCGTACGGCGCGGGATGCCTGCGGAACAGCGAGGTAAACAGATCCCACGCGTCCAGATTGGCGCGGAATCGGACTCGGGTGGTGAAGTTGATCTGATAGACGTCGCCGGCTTCGATATAGCGGCGAATGGCAGCTAGCTTCCGAAAATATTGCTCGCGTGTGATGGCGAGTTTGGAGCTGTGAATTAACGGCGCCTCAGTATCCTGCGAGATACCAAGGCTGGGAAGGATTTCGCAGCGATCGTAGAGTCCGAACCAGGCGAGCGGCGCATGGGACTTGCGCAGGAAATGCCGCAGATGCGGCTCCAGGGCGAATCCCGCCTCGTACTGCAGGATGCCGGCCGCTTCGCCGCCGGACTGGCGATGGTGTTCGACGGTGCGAAGAACGTCGTGCAGCGATTGCGGATCCGATGCGACCAGGACGCTTTGTGGATTGCTGTAGGCGCGCCAAGTTGCGCCGTCGCGAAGGACGACGAAACCAGGGCGACCGGCCAAGGCGTTGAGCGATGAATTGTGATTGATGATGTGAGAACGGCGATTGGCGGATGGCGAACGGTGGTTGGGCAGCGTCATGCGAATGAACAGGTTGGCAGATTAGAACTTGCGCGACCAAGTTTTGGGCCAGCGCTCCACGACCACCTTTTTTTGAGTGAAGAACTCGATGGCATCTCTTCCTTGTCCGTGAAGATCTCCGAAGAAGCTGCCGCGGGCGCCGCTGAAAGGGAAGTGCGCCATCGGTGCGGCTACACCCACGTTGATGCCCACGTTGCCAACCTCCGCTTCGTAGCGAAACTTGCGCGCGCTTGATCCATCGGAGGTAAACAGAGATGCCATATTGCCGTATTCTCCGGAGTTCACAAACGCAATCGCTTCTTCAATCGTATCGGCGTGATGGATAGAGAGAACTGGTCCGAAAATTTCAGTCCGAGCGATTTCGCTCGACATGGGAAGATCTTGAAGGACTGTCGGACGTACGAACGAACCTGCCTGGCAACTTGGGATTTTGGCGTTTCGGCCGTCCACCAGCAGCGTGGCGCCGTCACTCACCGCTTTACCGATCAATCCCTCAATGCGGGCTTTGCTCTCGGGCGTAATCACGGGCCCCATTTCAACGCCTTCTTCCAAACCAAAGCCGGTAATCCGCGACTCCGCCTTGTGCCTCATGGCTGTGCCGAAAGGCTTGGAAGCTTCTCCCACCGCGATCGCTACCGACGCCGCGAGGCATCGTTGGCCCGCGCAACCGAATGCACTGTCCGCAACAATCTCAGACGCAGTGTTGAAATCTGCGTCGGGGAGAACGACGACGGGATTTTTAGCGCCGCCTTGGCACTGCACACGTTTTCCCGCGGCGGCGGCACGCGAATACACGTAGCGCGCCGTGGCACTCGAACCAACGAAGCTTACGGCCCGGACTTCGGGATGTTCGAGGATGGCATCGACCGCCTCTCGTCCTCCATTCACAAGATTGAGGACGCCGGGTGGAAGTCCCAAGGTGTCGATCAGCGCGAAGACCTTCTGCATCGTGAACGGAACTCGCTCGGAGGGTTTCAACACGACCGTGTTGCCGCACGCGAGGGCGTAGGGCATAAACCAGAAAGGGATCATCGCGGGAAAATTGAAGGGCGCAATGATCGCGCAGATTCCGATCGGCTGCCGAATCATGATTTCGTCGATTCCAGCAGCAACGTCCTCCGAGTTGTAGCCCTGGATTAACGAGGGCGTTCCGCACGCCACTTCCACGTTTTCGATGGCGCGCAGAAGTTCGCCGCGGGACTCGGACACCGTCTTGCCGCACTCGATCGTGATGATCCGCGAGAGTTCTTCGGCGTTTTGCTTAAGCAGTTCGCGCAACTTGAAAAGAAAACCGATGCGCTCGCCAACGGGAACTCGTCGCCAATTCGGAACGGCCTGGGCAGCTGCGCGTACTGCGGCGACCACTTCGGAAGCCGGTGAAATGGGCGTCTCGCCGAGCAATTCTCCCGTTGCGGGATTGCGGACGGGAAATCGATTGGTGGCCTGAGAATCTTTCCAGCCTCCCACGTAGTTTCGGACGGGGCTCCATGTCCGTGTCATGGTCAAGCGACCTCACCTCCACGCGATTTCGCACCAACGAATTGCAATCTGCCGCGCTGTACTTAACTTAACCTAATAAAGGCGGTATCTCCTGCCGACTCCGCCGTCAGCCGTCAGAAAGCGACAGCGAGCTGAACAGTATGACATTGCGGGAGTTGTTTCCACCCATTGTGAGATTTGGATCGACGCGAAATCAAGTGCCAGGTTTTTGAGGCGTGCAGAAGCAATCGTGCCGCTGGGTTCAGTGGGCGGGAATCTGAAAGTGAACAGCGCCGGTGTATCGCGAATTATGGCGATGGATTCTCGGGGCGAGCGGCAAGCTCACATTAAGTGCCGAGCAGGTTCATCTGCAGCTTCGCATAGCCGTGTTCGCATGCCCAAAGATCGAGAGGAATCGTGGCGAGTTCGTCGACGACGGGGATGGCCAGTCCGAGCTTCGTTAAATCGACCGTCTTGAGATAGGTGTGGCAGGAGTCGCAGACGTCCACACGAACGTGGGCGATTTCCGGCGCCGCGTAGAAGCCCATTTGCGGCTCGCGCTCCTCGCCGCACGAGGGGCAGTAAATTCGACGGAAAGCCCACTCGTGCGCGCACAACATGCAGACGAGCGATTTCTTGCCGCCGTCTCCTTCCGGACGCAGCACGCCGACGATGGGATTGCTGCCGCACATGGGGCACGCCGAGGGAGTTCCGTCGAGCTGCACAGGCTGGATGAGAGCGGCCAAGAACTCTGCGAATGGCTGCAGGAAAAGCCATGCCAGCAGACCTTGCGCCGTTGAATCGTTGAAATCACCCGATTGTTGTTCCGCGTCTTCTGATGCGGAGGACCTCAAGCCTCCCGACAGGAAATCATTGATTGCGAGCAGCTGCGCTTCCGGACGCGCGCGGGCCAGTTGCGCGGCAGCGTGGGCCAGACGTTCGGGAGCAAATTGCCTAACCTGCGCGGCGAATTCGGCGAATTTCGGGAGGAGAAGCGGATTGAATAGTTGCTCGCGCAACGGCAGGTATTCCGCGGGTTGCATAGGAGAATTGGCGATAACTTTTGCAGCGCCGGCGGACAAGCTGCGCTGCAGTTCCGCCACACGGGCGTAGAAGCGCAGACCCTCGGCGGCGAACGGATAGGAGGAGATCAGTTCGTTGGCGCGGTGGATGCGCCGGTCCCATTGGCCCTGTGTTGCTGTCTGCGTCATCGCTGCGATGGTTGACCTGGATTGGAAGAGGCGCCGCCTTCCACTTGATCGTACCAGCTTCGGTGGAAAGTGCGGGCCCATGCGCGAGTGACGGTTCCATGAACCATGGCGCCGAAACTGCCCTCCTCGAGAAAGACGCTCATGTACACGTGGATCATGAACAGGCCGATGGTGACGAGAGCGAAGCTAGCGTGGACCAGCACGGCGGCGTAGCGCAGAAAGCGAAGACTCCAGGGAAGCGATTCGGTGAACCACAGCACCAGGCCGGAAAGCAGCATCAGGATGGTGCTGTAAAACATGCCCCAGGAGAAAAGCTTTTGGCCGTAGTTGAAGCGGCCGGTGGGGGGAAGCTGGTCGTCCTGATTGCGAATGTAATGCGAAATGGAATGCCACCAGACGCGGTCGTTGGCGTCCACGTGCATGTCGCCGATCCACTGAAAAAACATCCAGAAAAACGAGACGGTAAAAAGCAGCCCGATCCACGGATGCCAGAAACGGGCGACAAATCCTCCGCCGACAACCGCGGCGAGCCAGAAGAGATACGGCGACCAGAAGGCCAAACCTGTGATCAGGAGATAGATATAAGCGAGAGCTCCGAGCCAATGATTCATGCGCTCGGCAAGGGTGTAGCGCGGGACGAGCTGTTCGCTTCCCGCTGCGCCCGATCGGACAACCGCGTCGCTGGTCATGGCCGCCTCGCGATTTTGACGCTACTTCTTGGTGTCATCTTCTTCCTTCTTCGGGCCGAAGCGCATGTAATGCCAGGCGAGGCCCACCAGGCCGCCCACCATGGCCAGGTTGCCGATCCACTTCAGCGGGCCTTTCCACAAACGCACGCTGATCGGTACGTGCGGATCTTTCGGAAGGCCGCCGTAAATTTCGGGGTTCGTCGCGTCGTGAAGGACGTAAATCACGTGCGTTCCACCAACGCCCGGAGGGTCGTACACGCCCGCGTCCGGATAGCCGGAATTCTCGCGCAGTTGCGCGGCGCGTGTTTCGGCCAGTGCAGTCATTTCCGGCTTAGTGCCAAAATGCAAGCAGCCAGTGGGACACGCCTTGATGCACGCGGGCTCGAGGCCCACCGATACGCGATCGTTGCAGAGCGTGCATTTGAAAACTTTGTGCGCCGCCGGACTGAATTTCGGGATGTTGAATGGGCAGCCGGTAATGCAGTAGCCGCAGCCGATGCAATGCGCTTCCTGAAAATCGACGATGCCGTTTTTGTATTGGACGATGGCGCCATCCGCGGGGCACGCCGCCAGGCAGCCGGGATCTTCGCAGTGCATACACTGATCTTTGCGCATCAGCAGCATCAGGCTGCCGTCCTCGCGCTCGTGCTCGTTGAACTTAATCAGGTTCCAGTAATTCCACTGCGTCTCCGGCATCGTTTGGTACGTGTTGTCGAAGTGCGTTTCGCTGAATGTGTAGCCGTTCCATTCGAGGCAGGCTACTTCGCAGGCCTTGCAGCCGATGCAGGTGGAGGTGTCCACCAGTTTGGCAACCTGGTATTCGCGGTTCAGTCCAGCGCCCGCTACAGTCCCGGTATGTCCTGAAATCCTGACGAGTTCAGTGGAGGCTTGGCTCACGGTGCGCTCCCTACGCTTTCTCGACTTTCACGAGGAAGCCCTTCGATTCGGGTGTATGAGCATTCGGATCGGTGACGGTGGGAGTGAGCAGATTCGCTGGCGTTCGCGCGTCTTTTCCTTCGTCCTCGATGATCCCGCGGAAGCCCTGGTGAATCGGCAAGCCGATCTGATAGACCTTTTTTCCGTCGATCATCATCGGCTTGAGGCGGCGTGTGACGAACGCTTTGGCGATGTAGGTGCCCCGCGCGCTGATTACTTTGATTTTGTCGGTCGGTTGAATGCCTTTTTCGTCCGCGAGTTCGACGGGAATTTCGATGAAGGGCTCGGGAATCAGCTCGACGTTCATCGGATTATTTTTCGTCCAGTAGTGATACTGCTCGGTTAAGCGATAGGTGGTGCAGACGATGGCGTATTCGTCGGGTTCGCCAAATTTGTCGTAGGGAGTTTTGAATTTGGTCACCAACGGATTGTTCGACTGCTGTGGATGCAGGATGTTGGGCGTGGGGCTTTCGATCGGCTCGTAATGTTCGGGGAACGGGCCGTCAACAAGCACTCCGATAGGAGCGAATAGCCTGCCAACTCCTTCGGGATTCATGATGAAGGGGCCCAGGTGTTCTTTGGGATTGGAATCGGGCTTGAAGTCCGGAACATCGTTGCCGGCCCATGTGCCGGCAGCTTCATTCCACCAAATTTGCTTACGCTCCGAATCCCACGGCTTTCCTTCGAGGTCGCACGACGCGCGGTTATAGAGCACGCGGCGATTGGCGGGCCAGGACCAGGCCCAGTTTGGAAATATGCCCAAGCCTGACGGATCTTCGGTGCCGCGGCGCTGAATTTGCGCGCCAGCCTCGGTCCACATGCCGGAGTAAATCCAGTTGCCGCACATGGTGGTGCCGTCGTCCTGCAGCAAAGCGAATCCTGGCAACTGCTGGCCGGCTTTCACTACTACTTGACCGGTGGCGTCTTTCACGTCGGCAAGAGCCCTGCCGTTGAGTTCCATGGCCGCTTGCGCGAGCGGGGGATGCGAAGCGTCCGCGTAGGCCCAGCTCACGTTCAGAATCGGATCGGGGAATTTTCCGCCTTCTTTTTTGTAGAGATCGCGCACGCGCAGGAAAATCTGCGCGACGATATCTTGATCGAGCCGAGCTTCTCCCGGGGGCGGGACTGCCGCGTATTTCCAGGTGACCCAGCGCGCGGAGTTGGTCATGCTGCCGTCTTTTTCAGCGAAACCAGCGCAGGGCAGGCGGTAGACGGTGGTTTTAATGGTGCGCTGCTCGTCGGCAGTAATTTCCGGAGCGCGCCAAAATTCGCTGGTTTCATCGGGGTAAATTTCGCCGACTACCAGCCAATCGGCCTGTTTTAAGGCGTTGATGTTCTTGTTGGTGTCCGGGCCGATCATCACGCCATTCATGCCGAAAGCGAACAAGCCCTTTACCTTGCCGTAGTACATATCGTCCCAAATGTGCGTCCAGGAATAGTCGCGATCCGGTTTCGGCAGGTAATCGAAGGCGAAGTCATTTTGCTTGGTGGCTGCGTCGCCATAAAACGCTTTCATTAGCGACACGAAGAACTTCGGCGTGTTGGCCCAGTAGTTCATCGAATTCCACGGTGCGGGCTTGGAAGCTGTAGGCGTTGTGCGTTTCAAATAGGTAGCCAAGTCGGTGTCGGTGGGAATCGGTATTTTGAGATAGCCGGGCAGGCTGTCGTAGAGGCCGGCCATGTCCGTAGCGCCCTGGATGTTGGAATGGCCGCGCAGGGCATTGACGCCGCCGCCGGCGCGGCCCACGTTGCCGAGCATCAGCTGCAGCATCGCGGCGGTGCGGATGATTTGCGTTCCGAAGGTGTGTTGCGTCCAGCCGACGGCGTAGATGATCGTCGCCACTTTCTTCATGTCGCCATCTTTTCGGATGGACGTGAACAGGTCGGCAGCTTTCAGGAACTGAGCCGCCGGGATTCCAGTGATGCGCTCGACGGTTCCCGGCGTATAGCGCGAATACTGCTGCCTCAGCAGTTGATAGACGCAACGCGGATGCTGGAGCGTTAGATCGTAGGCGGTATTTGGCGGAAGCAGCACAGCGGCAGCGGGAGCGCCCGCGTGCGCGCTTTTTGATGAAGCGGCCGGGGGATGATCGCCGTGGGAAGCTGCAGAATGAGCCGCGGAGACTGCGGCGGCGGATTTGCCGCCCATGTCGCCGCCTTGCTCGTAGTTCCACGTCGATTTGTCGTACGTGTGCGCGGTGGAATCAAACCCCGAGAAGAGGCCATCCAGCGGCAGTTCGAAGCCTTCCTTCACGATAAACGCCGCGTTGGTGTAGTTGACCAGATACTCTTTGGCGATGCGGTTGTTTTCGATGGCGTAGCGGATCACGCCGCCGAGGAAGGCGATATCGGAGCCGGCGCGGATCTGCACGAAGAGATCGGCGGTTGCGGACGTGCGGGTAAAGCGCGGGTCCACGGAAATAAGTTTCGCGTTGCGATTGCGCTTGGCTTCCATGGCCCACTTGAATCCGCAGGGATGGTTCTCGGCGGGATTGCCGCCCATGATCAACATCATGTCGGTATTCTTGATGTCGATCCAACCGTTGGTCATCGCCCCGCGTCCGAAAGTTGGTCCCAAACTTGAGACCGTGGGGCCGTGTCAAACACGGGCTTGGTTTTCGAGATAAACCAAGCCCATCGCCCTCATGGCTTTAATCACCAGGTAATTGAACTCGTTGGTGTCCGTGCAGCCGCCGATGAAGGAGATTCCCTCACAACGGTTCACAGTGCGGCCATTGGAGTCTTTGTCGACGAAAGTGGCATCGCGTGTTTTTTTAGTCCAGTTGGCGATTTCGTCGAGTGCTTGGTCCCAGGAAATATCTTCCCAATCGGTGCCGCCGGGCCGGCGGACTTGCGGCTTGGTCAAGCGGCGCGGGTTGAGCATATCCTGCTCAAGGGAGGAGCCTTTTGGGCAAAGGGTACCGCGGTTCGTAGGATGGTCGGGATCGCCTTCGACGTGAACGACTTGCGGCGTCACGTTTTTGGCGCCGCCACCAATGGTGTAGATCAGCACGCCACAGCCCACCGCGCAATAGGGGCATGTGGAACGCGTCTCACGGGCACGGGCGATTTTTAGCTCTTTGAGCTGCGCGTAGGCTGGCTTGAGGTCGAATCCGAAGACGGTAGCGGCTGCGCCGCCGATGGCCGCTACCCTAAAAAAATCTCTGCGCGTGGTTTGCATCGCCGGGTGTCTCCTCAGCGCCGGATTCTACAGCGGGCAATGGTTGGTCCGCTGGTGTGCACGAACCCAATTCGGTCGGTCGCCAATCCCTGCGCTCGGGTGCTTTCGCTGATGACGGGTCCTTCTGCGCTGCTATTTAGTCCCCGAGCCCCGCCTTTGTCAAGCCGTGGGC
>Ga0307372_10001765_pt1 | contig 36995 bp, 31 predicted proteins | sample OX1MG_FD_202533 | JGI IMG/M metagenome (GOLD analysis project Ga0307372, IMG submission 202533) | Soil microbial communities from Risofladan, Vaasa, Finland - OX-1 | ecosystem: Environmental > Terrestrial > Soil > Coastal area > Acid sulfate soil | place: Finland: Risofladan, Vaasa | collected...
TTCATCTGGAAGAAGCCCGCTGACGAGATCATCGCGAAGGTCAAGCGAGGACGAGCGGCATTGGCTTCAGTCAAATCAGCGACGGACCACTAGGTACCTATATCCGGGCCGCTGCGGGCGACAAGATCATGGTGGGCGGAACGGAGCCGGAGTGCGATCCGCTGGATTGGATCGAAGATCCTGACGAGTCCAATCCGAGCGTCACGGCATCATGCTTCGAGCGGCAGGTCATGCGAGCGGCACGGCGCCTCTCGACGCTAGGAGTGCCGATCACGCCCAAGGGCGTCGCTGGCGTCTATGACGTGTCAGACGACTGGCAGCCGATCTACGACCGTACCGACCTTGCGGGCTTCTATGTTGCCATGGGCACAAGTGGGAACCAGTTCAAGAATGCACCGCTTGTCGGACGATTTCTAGCCACGCTGGTTGAAAGTGTCGAAGCAGGACACGATCACGACAGAGAACCATTGCATTACGTGGGCGAACATACGGGCAACGAAATCAATCTTGGAGCGTTTTCACGCAAGAGACAGTTCAACACCAATACATCGGGAAACGTAATGGGTTGAGTCATCCGCTCTGCAATTGCGGTCAACCGTTCTGGAAATCTGGGGCACCGGGAAAGGCCGCAGGAAGACGTGCGGATAGGCCTATTCCGCTGAGGTAACCAGTTCCTACGCAGAAGGCCAAGAGCGTCGTGGCGAACAGTGCCCGCTCTACAGTGATGCAGGCTTAGTCCGACACGGCGAAGCGACCTAACTTTTTTTCTATCGGTGCGACAACGCGACCAGATTCGAACTCACTAGAAGATCATCGTTCTTCCACGCATTGATTGGAGTCTCTTGGTCCGATTCAAGATGGTCGTGGCCACGAGAAGTTGCTCGATGTCGCGACGTCCCTTGTTTGCGCCAGCGAGATCGCTTTCCGTTGGAACAATCGAGGCCAGCGCGCGAGGGGATGCCGCACCAAGATGATCAGTTCGTTCGAATATTTGCGCTCGCTGGGACGTGCAGCGGGCGACCCACCAGCATCAGCGCCGCCTCGTGAAGGGACTCGCTAATCGTCGGATGGGGATGGATCGTGCCGGCAACGTCCTCGGGGCTAGCGCCCATCTCCACCGCGAGCGCCGCCTCGCCCGCGAGCTCGGAAACCAACGGTCCTACGAGGTGCACACCCACCACCGCGTCTTGGCCCCGGTCCACGATGAGGCGCGCGAACCCCTCTGGCGCACCAAGCGTCGCCGCCCGGCCCGAGGCCGTCAGGGGGAACTGCGCCACCATGACGTCCAGTCCCAGCGCGCGAGCCGCGTCTTCAGTCAGCCCGACCGTAGCGACCTCGGGGTCGGAGAAGACGACGGCGGGCACGACTAACGGATTGAACGTGCGGGCCACGCCCGAAAGCGACTCGGCGGCAACCTCCGCCTGTGCCGTCGCCTTGTGAGCGAGCGCCGGCCCCGGGGTGATGTCGCCGATGGCCGCGACGCCCCGAGCGGCCAGAAGACTCGCGTGGACCTTAACCGTTCCGTCCGGCGCGAGGTGCGCACCGGTCGTCTCCACGCCGATTTCGCGAGTGTTGGGCCTTCGTCCGACCGCCACGACAATGCACGTCGCGTCCACGCTGCGCTCCACGTCATTCGCCCGTATTACCAGACCAGAATCATTGAGCCCCACGACTTCCACCCCAAGAAGCACCTCAATTCCAAGCCGCTTCAACGATCGCAACATGACGCGTCCGATAGCCTGCTCCATCCCGGGCAGCACACGACTCAACGCCTCGATGATCGTCACGTGCGATCCCAGCTTCGCCAAGGCCGTCCCCAGCTCGACCCCGATATAGCCTGCGCCGACGACGACGACGGACGCCGGCACCTCCGTGAGAGCCAGCACGTCGGTCGAATTGAGGACACGAACGCCATCACGCGGTAGTACCGCGAGTTCCATGGGTACCGACCCGGTAGCGACAACGGCGCTGTGAAATTCGAAGAACGTGACATTGCCATCGGGTAAAGCCACCGCGACCCGGCTCGGTTTGTTGAAGGTTGCGGTGCCCGACACGACCCTGACTCGTTCGTGTCGCAACAACGTCTCGACACCGTGTGACAAACCCTCCACGATCCCCCCCTTCCAGGTCTGAAAGCGGGCAAGGTCGACGTCCAGCGAATCAGCGTGAAGACCCGCCACTTCGAACGATCGTGCGCGATGACGCGTCTCGGCGAGCTCAATGAGGGCTTTGCTCGGAATGCAACCCACCCGCACGCACGTGCCACCAAGGCCGGCCGCGCCATCGCGCTCAACCAGCACCACCTCGCGACCGAGTTGCGCGGCACGCAGCGCTGCCGCGTAGCCCCCTGGACCGCCGCCCACCACTAGAAAATCAATCCCCTCGGCCATCTCGCCAACAACCATCAGACCAACTCCATCAGAAGCTCATACGGGTTCTCCAGCAGATGAACCAGCGTTGCCGTGAACGACCCGAGCGTGTCACCGTCGAGCAGCCGATGATCCCCAACCGACGAAAGCATCATTATTGGACGTACTACCGGCACTCCATCGCGCGCCACTACTCGGTCGGTGATCCGGCCGAATCCGGTGATTCCAACCTCCGGGGTGCGAATGATGGGCGTGCCCATTGAGGCCCCGATTGATCCCAGATTATTCACCGTGTACGTGCCGCCAGTGAGTTGCTCCTGGGTTGCCTTTCGACTTCGCGCCAGATCCACCAGCTCGCCAAGTTCGACGGCGAGCTCGAGAATGGACTTGCGATCGGCATCGCGAACTACGGGAACGAGCAAGCCATCACTCGTAGCGGTGGCGATCCCAACGTGTATTCGCCGGTGCAGCACGTACTCGCCGGCCTCTTCGTCAAACGACGCGTTCATGAGCGGATGGCGTCGCAGCGCGATGGCCGACACCTTGACCAATAGCGGTACGTACGTGAGCACGGCGGCATACTCCGGCCGCGCCTCGCGCAACGTCCGGCGGGCTTCGATGAGCCGCGAGGCGTCGACCTCGCGATAATCAATTATGTGCGGCACGTTTCGCCACGACTCGACCATCTTCTTGGCGATCTGGCGCCTCAGACCGCGCACCGGAACATGTTCGTCGTCCTCGCCACCTTCCCACCGGTCCACTGGTCGGGTCGTCGAAATTGAGCGGGCGGGCTCGACCGCCGAGCCGGTGCCAGTGGGCAGTCCACTGGCCGGCCCAGCCGCGGCCTCGAGCACGTCATCACGGGTAACTCTCCCGCCGGGTCCGGTCGCGTGGATCGCCGCGAGGTTCACGCCGCGTTCAGCGGCGAGTCGGCGCACTGAAGGTGCGGCCTTTGCTCGGATCGACGAATCGTCGCCAGCCAGGAGGGTTGACTCGACGACGGGGTCGCGAGTGCCGAGCAAGGCCCCCGAAGTGCGCATCGGCGGTGACGGACTATCCGAGTCAGCGCCGGGAGGAGCCTCGTCGTTCGCGTTGTTCTCGGTTTCAACGGAAATCAGCACGGCGCCTACCGCGAGCAGATCCCCCGCCTCGGCGCCCAGAAAGACGACCGTGCCCCCCAGCGGGGTCGGCATCTCAACCACGGACTTGTCGGTTTGAATGGTCGCGACGATCTGGTCGGGCCGAATCTTGTCGCCAATGCCAATACGCCACTCGATTATCTCGACTTCGGCGATGCCTTCGCCGATGTCCGGCATCTGGAAATCGCGCCTCATGCCGCGGTCCCCACCGTGCGACGCACCGCAGCCAGCACCCGTTCCTCATTCGGGATGTAGAACTCCTCCACTCCGGCAATCGGGTAAGGAGTATCAGGCGCCGTGACGCGGGCGATTGGCGCTTCGAGGGAGTAGAACGCCTCCTCTTGGATTGTGGCGATGACTTCGGCACCAAATCCCCCGGTGTAGGGAGCCTCGTGCACCACGACGACCCTGCCGGTCACCTCGGCGCAGCGCGCGAGCGCATCCACGTCCAGCGGCACGAGCGTGCGCAGGTCAAGAATCCGGCACGATATATTCTCCTCGGCAGCTCGCTCGGCAGCTCGCTCGCACAGTTGTACCGCGGCGCTCCAGGCAACGAGCGTCACGTCCGTGCCCTCGCGCACGACCCGCGCCTGACCGAAGGGAACCGTATAGTTCCCCTCTGGCACCTCGTCCTTTACGAGCCGATAACCGCGCAGCGGCTCGCAAAACAGCACCGGGTTTGGATCTCGGATCGCCTCGAGCAGAAGGCCCTTCGCGTCGTACGCCGAGGCCGGCATGACGACCTTGAGGCCCGGGCACTGCACGAACTGAGCCTCGAGCGCATCGGAGTGCATTTCGGGCGTGCGGACTCCGCCACCAAAGGGCGCGCGGATCGTAATCTGCATCGGGTAGCGCCCCTGGGAACGGAAGCGGTAGCGGGCGATCTGATCGGCGATCTGGTGGAACGCCTGATGGGAGAAGCCCAGGAACTGCATCTCAGGGATCGGCACCATCCCGCTCATGGCGAGGCCTACGGAGGCGCCCGCGATGACCGCTTCGGCGAGAGGCGTGTCGAACACGCGAGCCTCGCCGAAGCGAGCTTGCAGCCCGTCGGTGGCTCGGAAGACGCCGCCGAGCCTCCCGACGTCCTCGCCGAGGATCATGACGCGCTCGTCGCGTTCCATTTCCTGCTCCAGGGCCTGGCGAATCGCCTCCACCATCGTTAGGACGGCCATGACGCGTCTCCCTCCGGTAGGTTTCCAATGATGTCCGCGCGCTGGCGGATAAGCCGCGGCGAGAAATCGGCGTACGCGTGGTCGAAAACCTGGCCCGCGGTGGGCCGCGGATGCGCCTCCGCCGCGGCCACGCCGGCCGTGATCTCCTCGGCGACCGCCGCGCGCATCTGCTCTTCCAACGCGTCATCAAGCACGCCGATTCCTGTCAGATAGTTACGCAAGCGCGGCAGTGGATCTTCCAGTCGGCGTGCCTTGAGCTCCTCGGGGGGCACGTAGCGCGTCGGATCGTCGGCGGTGTTGTGGGGGAAGAGTCGATAGGTCTGGGACTCGATGAGCGTCGGGCCCCCGCCCGCGCGGGCGCGCTCCACGGCGTCGCGGGCGACCTCGTAGACCGCGAGCAGATCGTTGCCGTCAACGCGCACGCCCGGCATGCCGTAGCCTTCGGCGCGAGCCGCGAACGACGTTGCGGCGCTCTGCCTCGATCGCGGGGTGGATATCGCGTAGCCGTTGTTCTGCAGCACGAACACCACCGGCGCCTGGACGACCCCGGCGAGATTCAAGGACTCGTGAAAATCGCCCTCCGAGGAAGCACCGTCGCCGACGAAGGTGACGACCACTCCGTCACAGCCCTGCATCTTGAGACCGAGGGCCATTCCCACGGCGTGGGGCAGTTGCGCGGCCAGCGAAATCTGAATGGGCGCGAGGAGCACGCCATCGGGCGCCCTGCCGCCGACGGGATTGCCGATGTAGTAGAGCAGCAGCGTTGACAACGGCATTCCGTGGCGCAGCAGCGCCGGTGTCTCGCGGTATTGGGGGAAGATCCAGTCCCGCGAAGGGTCGAGCGCGAGCGAGACTCCGACAACGGAGGCCTCTTGTCCGTAGACGGCCGAGTACGTGCCAATGCGTCCCTGTCGCTGCAGGCTCACCGCGCGCTCGTCCAGGGCGCGCGAGAACAGCATCCAGCGAAAGCCTTCGAGCAGCTGGTCGCCGCCAAGAGGTGCCACCGCACCTTCCGTGAGGGTGCCGTCCGCGTCAAGGAGACGGAAGGCATCAGGGTCCGCCCCGCCCTCGAAGGCCTTCGCTGAGGCAGTCGCTTTTGCTTTGGTCATCAGTTACTCTCCCTTGACTTGTTCGACTCATCTGGTAGGGAACTCTCGCGAATGGGAGTTGCCATCCATTCATTTTCGAGACTCCGCTGTGGAGTGCGCAGTGGATTGCACGGCTCGAGGTCGACCGTCTGGTCGGGATCTCCCAGCATCGTCCGTGCGAGGAGCTCGGCGAGCACCGGGCCGTGCATCACTCCGTGGCCGGCGAACCCCGCGAGGACCCAGAGTTCTTCCTCCATCCTTCCAGCGTTCGGATGGCCGTCGCTCACCTCGTCGACCGGGGCCGAGAGCACGTGCGAGATTCCGAGGTTCACGAGAGTGGGGGCACGTCTTGTGGCGACGGCGAACCAGTTTTCCAGCATCTCCTGCTGGCCGTATCCGGGGGTTGTCTTTGAGACCAGCATGGAAACCACGAGACCCGACCCTTCGCGTTCAATGCAAAAACCGGTGTCGAAATCAATTGTCAGCGGCACGGTGCTGTCCTCAAGGGCGGGAGTGGTCAGCGCGTAGTACAAGTCGAGCGGGAAGACGTCGATCTCCAGGCCCAGCGGTTTAAGAAGCACCGGCGACCACAGCCCGGCTGCGATGACGACGCGACGAGCGTCGATGGTGTCCTTCGGGCCGATCACCCGATAGCCATGGCCGCGCCGTTCAATTGACGTGACTGGAGACCACTGACGAATGTCGACACGGTGGCTTCGCGCACCCTTGGCAAGTGCCGCGACTCCGTCGGTACTCGTGACGCGGCCGTCCTCTGGCGTGTAGCAACCGCCTGCGAGGTCCTCCGTCACGAGCCAAGGCGCCACAGCGTTTACCCCCCCGGGGCTAAGGAGCTCCACGGGTCCCGCACCCAACTCCCTTTGCAGCTTGGCGGACTCCGCGAACTTCTGCATCACTTCTGGACGCGACGTCACCAAAAGGTAGCCGCACTGATCGAACGGACAGGGCGAATCGAACTGCACCTCGCACGTCTTCCAAAAACGCAGCCCCCGCTTAGACAATTCAATCTCAAGCGGCGTCGAGAACTGCTGGCGCACGCCGGCGAAGGATGCCGCGGTCATGCCGCTGCCGAGCTGGTCGCGCTCGAGCAGGACAATATCTTCGACGCCTCCCCGGGCAAGGTAGTACGCCAGAGCAGTACCCGCGATGCCGCCGCCCACGATTACGGTGTCGACGCGGCGACGCATTCCGTTGCTCACGAGCGGCCCGCCGACGTCTTCTCCCGCGCCACGCGGCCGCGAGTCTCATCGGCGACCGGCGCCGTGCTCGGGCGTGGGAGCATGCGGCCACCATCAACCAGTTGGGAGAAGTGCGTCACCTCGTAGAGCACCGCGTCACGCGTGTCTACGAAAGAATCTTTGGAATTCGCGCCCACGATGCATCCCTTGCACGGCGTGACGGAGTCAGTCCACGTAACCCGTAGTAACCGAACTCCGCCATCGATCATGCCGGTCCCTCCCTTCGTCACTTCTGAAATGCCGTTGACGGTCGTGTCATCGCTCTTTTCGCCCTCTCTGATTCGAGACGTGTGTGCTAACTCCGCGTCGCCCAGTCGCGCGGTTGCAGCACAAAGAAAACCTTCGTGCCCTTCGCACCGCGGTACGTCACCGTCGCGCCCTTCGGTATGACCATCGCTTCGCCGGCTCTGGCCACAAAACTTTCGCCGTTCGATATGACCTCCAGAACGCCTTCAATGACGTACAAGACCTCGTCGTACGTAAGCGTCCAATCGGCGAGTTCCCCGTCGGCGTTCTGGTATCGAATGAAGCCACCGCCCAAATTGGTCGTGGCCGCCTCCGTCACCACACGCGCGAGCTCCATGGCGTGCGCACCGTCGAGACCGCTGTACGGCATGTCGCTTTCTCGCATCACGCGTATTCCACTGGCATTATCGAGCGTCATCGCCCCACCTCTCTCTCTGCAATCCTTAACTTCTCCAACTCTGCGAACCAGTCGACCGCGGGCACCTTCACTGTCCTGATCCAGAACGTGCATCAGAACCTCCGTCCAGCCATGTGGCCGTCGTAGACGCTCTCCTCTATCCCGCGAGGTGAGAGGGCATCTCCCACGAGCAGTAGCTCGGGGACCAGTCCCGCGAGGGCGTGGTAGATGGCGTCGTCAGCTTTAGGAATTGTTACCGAGACAACCGCGTCGATGCCCTCCAGTACCTTTTCCACCGCACCATAGCCACAGCGCAGCACGACGGCACGGCCCTGCGAACGCGTCAACGTCGTGACGGGGTGGAACTCGACACCGAGCGCTACCAGTCGCTCGTACGCGACACGCCGGTTCGTGAGTTCGAGAGCGGATCCGGGGAAGATGGTCGGCGTGACGAACTCGACGTCAACGCCGCGCGAGGCGAGGGCGTACGCCACACCGAAGCCCTGCCAGTCACCGAACTCATCGAAAACCACCACCCGAGTTCCGAGCTTCTTTGTACCGTCGAGCGCATCCAGCGCTCCGTAGACGGCAATCTCACCCGGCAAACTCGCCGGCGCCATGGCCGAGCCCGTCGCCACCACCACTGCGTCCGGAGAGTACGAGACCACCAGTTCTGGTGAAGCCTCGACGCCGAACTTGACGCTCACCCCAGCCGATTCGCACTGGCCGGCCAGCCAGTCGACCACTTGGGCGAGTTCACTTCGTCCAGGCAGCCTTGATGCAGCGCGCACTTGCCCACCCAAACTCGCTCCGCGTTCGAGAAGAACGACCTCGTGTCCGCGCAGGGCCGCGACCCGGGCGCACTCGAGTCCACCCGGTCCTCCCCCCACCACAATGACGCGCCGTGGAGCATCCGCGAGCGTCAACTCGCCGCCCAAACGCTCCTCCCGACTCACCGTGGGATTATGGATGCAGCGGATGCCGTCGCCTCGGTAGAGATGCCGCAAGCAGTTCATCGCGCCCACGCACGGCCGGATATCGTTCACTCTTCCCGTCTCCGCCTTTACAGGAAAGTACGGGTCCGCGATCAGCCCTCGGGCCATCACCACCGCATCGCAACTGCCTCCCGCGATCAGCTCCTCGGCCACCCGCGGATGGTTGACTCGGCCAACGAGAAAGACGGGGATGTCAACGACGTTCTTCACAGCCTTGCCAAAACGCGACCACAGGCCGGGCTCGAAGGTCATGTTGGGGATGTTTCGAGCGGTGTTGAGCTCGTCGGCGTAGTGACCCATGGTGACCGACAAGTAGTCGAGGAGTTCCCACGAGTCGATCGTTCCGGCAATCTCAAGCATGTCGAACTGGGCAGGCTCTCCAACATCGAGGCCCGAACCGGTGATCCGGGCACCGACCGCGATGTCGCGTCCGACCGCAGCGCGCACCGCCGTCGCGATCTCCTTCGCGAATCGCAAACGGTTCTCGAGTGAGCCTCCCCATTCGTCGACCCGGTAGTTCGTCAGAGGCGACATGAACTGCTCGACGAGGTTCCCGTGCGCGAAGTGCAGTTCAATGCCGGTCACGCCACCTTCTCGACAGCGGCCCGCGGCGTCACCAAAGGCCCCAATGATCTCGCGGATGCACTCGGTCTCGAGCGCGTGCGGCACCCGCCAGTCAACGCCGTCGATTAGTAGCGGCGTCGCCGAGGGTGCCTCGTAAAAGTCCGTCTCGGGACCCGTGTAGTGACTCTGACGGCCCGGGTGCGAGAGTTCAACAAAATAGTGGGCCCCGTACTCACCGACGGTGGCAACGACCTCGCGATATTGCTCGATAATGGTGTCGTCGACATTCCAAAGGTCAAGGTAGCCGGGAACGACATTCGTCGCCTGGGAAAGAATCACCCCGGCACCGCCGCGGGCACGCTCCCGGTGATAGGCGCGAAGTTGAGACGTATAAGCGCCGTCGCGGGCGAACCCCGTCTGGTGAGCGGCGTTCACCATGCGATTCTTCAGCGTGATCGGACCCACCTCGAGCGGCGAGAAGAGGTGCGGGAACCATGGGTTCGGCGTCATCGATCCGACGTCGATTCTCTCTCGCTTCGATTCATCTGTCATTGCACGCCTCTTTGGCCAGCGACCAATGGGGAAACTTCCCCTCGCTCGTACCTTCTCATTGCTCTGTCCAACGCTCCACTCAACTCAACTTCAATCACACACTTAGAAAAAGCCCCGATAAGGGTGCGGCACCAAAGCGTGGTGGACATAATTGATGAAACCGATCCAGTCAAAGACCGCCAGCCCAGTCGCCCGGTGAATGGCGTGCGAGTAGGGGGGCAGGTCGGAGCACTCCAGCAAGAAAGCACCGACCGATGGTTCGTCCTTCAGCACCCCTAGGGCTGACTCAACCACCTCAGTCTCCATCCGAGAGAAGTCCAACTCGCCGCTCTCATCAAGAATGACGGAGCGGAAGTGCTCCTTATCCTCCAGACCACGAATGACCAATCGATCTCGCAAGGCGCCAGTAATTCCCACGGGCGCAAGCAACCGGTCACTGACCGTGCTCCCGTTCGCTACGAGTACTGCCAACTTCTGGTGGCGGCCTAGCATGGACGCCACCAACGGGACCTGCATGAGACTGGAAAGAAAGACCGGTACTTCAACCGCTTCCGCAACGGCGGCTTGGTATGCACCCATGTACGCGCAGTCACCAGTGATGGCACGCACGCCCTGCGCCTCAAGCAGCCGGGCTGCTTCGACAAAGTACGGAGTGATCGCAGGGTCCTGCCGAGTGATGACCGCGTCGCCAGTGGCACCTTGAACCCTTTGGAACAAGACGGGGAAGTCGTACGTTGACGCGTTGCCTACGTCACCTGGAACAAACGGGATGTGGCAGTCGAGCATCAGGATCCCAATTGAGATCCCGTAGCCGATTTGGTCCTGCCGGGCGCGGGATACCCGCCCGCGCGCCCAAGAAGCGGCGGGATAGTCTCTGGACACCGAAGTGTCCGGTGAATTGATCGTCATCGCTTTCCCTTACATTTCGCTCTCATCTTTGTGCCACTCGGACCCATCACCCACGTTCTGCCGTGCAAGATCCTGGTTTCAGATCCCTTGATAAGTCCGCATCTATGCCAGGAGGCCACTAATGACCTGCTCCGTTTTGCCCACTTTCCCGTTAACATTTCAGATTCTCGCCATTCTCGGCACGTCGTTGTGGCTACGCACCCAACGGAAAATATCGCTTGTGCCGTACTGGCCACCGCAGACCGGGAGCGTGACACCTGATACCCAACTCGCGCTCTCCGAGCAGAGGTAGAGGGCCGCTGAGGCGATATCCTCCGGCTGACCGATCCGGTTGATCGGGTAGAATGACGCCCGGTCGACACGCGCCTCATCGGTGGCGAGCCACGGCGCAGTCATCTCGGTTTCGATCACCCCCGGTGCAATCGCGTTCACCCGAATCCCGTGCATACCCAACTCGTAGGCCAACGTGGCCGTCAAGCTGAGCACTGCTGCCTTCGCTGACGCATAAAGTGCTTCAGTCGGCGCTGGTGAGAGCCCGTCCACCGAGGCGATATTGAGCACGCATCCGCCAGTACCCTGGACGATCATCGCCTTTGCGGCGGCGATGATCGCGAAGAGCGGCGAACGCACGTTCAGGTTGTATACGGCATCGAAACCATCAATCGTTGCCTCGAGGATCGGTCCGACGGCACCAACGGTAGAACCCCAGCCACCCGCGTTATTCACAAGGATGTCGAGGCCTCCCATCGACTCGACCGCGCGCGCGATGAGTGCTTCGGCTTGCGCAACGTCGTAGAGGTCAACCTCCAACACATAGACCGATGTACCTGTCGCCTCGATAGCACGCGCCGTCTGGTTCATTTGGGACACCGTGCGGCCCGCTATCGCCACTGACGCACCGCGCTCGGCCATTGCGAGCCCGATGGCGCGGCCCAGACCACGGCCGCCTCCGGTCACGAGCACGCGTCGGCCCTCAAAGGTTCGTGACGCCGCTGCCTGACTAGAGATAGCCATACGCGACCCAACCGCCGTCAACGAGCAGGCACGAGCCCGTCATGTAGCTGGCGTCCGGGCTCGCTGCGAGGAGTACTGTTCGAGCCACCTCGGTCGCAGTCCCAAAGCGGCCCATTGGCGTGCGACGCTCAATGGCGGCATCGTCGTAACCCGCGGTGGCCTGATCGCCCACGTCAAGAGGCGTCTTGATGAAAGCGGGGTCAACTTGCAACACCCGAATGCCGACATCAATCCAGTCGATGGCCAGAGTCTTCGTTAGACCCGTCATCCCGTGTTTCGCCGAACAGTACGCGGCTCGCAAGGGGAACCCGACGTGCGCTGCCACCGACCCGATATTCACAATCACGCCGCCGCCGCGCGCCTTCATCGAAGGGTAGGCCGCACGCGAGCAGAAAAACGGCCCCGAAAGATTCGTAGAAATCGCGCGCTCCCACTCCGCAGGATCAAGTTCGTCCGCCGGAGCGATCATCGAGATGCCGGCGTTGTTGACGAGGATATCTACACCGCCAAAAGCGCTCGTTGCGCCGGCAATGAGCTGTTGCGCACCATCCCACGTACGCACATCGGCGCCCACGGGGGATGCTATTCCCCCGGCGACACGAATCTCCTCGGCGGCGGCGGCAGCGCGTTGCTCGGACCGACCATTGGTCACCACCTTCGCTCCCTCTTCGGCGAAATTCTTCGCCATTTCGAGACCGAGGCCACTACTTGAACCCGTGATGACCACGACCTTGTCCACAAAGCGCTCGCCTAACTGTTTCACAACCAGACCTCCTCTTTCGTCGCGTAGCTCGTGCACCATTGCACGCCGCTATCTTCCTGCGAACTCACCATCGACCCTTAGTGAGCAAGACCTCTAAACTCTCAGCGATGTGTTCACGCATCGTTCGCTCGGCGGACTCTCCGTCGTGCTGCTGGAGCGCCGTAAGAAGTCGATCGTGGTCGTCAATCGATCGCTGGTACTCATCCTCGGTATACATTGAGGCGACGCGGAAGTTGAAGTAAAAGCCCGCATTGCGAATGGCCAAATCGATAAGGCGCTGGTTACCGCAGCAGTCGACCACCATCGAGTGAAAATCAATGTTCAAATTCACACTGGAGTCGGGATTGGCCGAGTCAAGTTCGCCGCGTTCCAAGTCCAGCGTGCGCTCAATAACGTCCAACTCCTCCTCGGTCGCTCGAAGTGCGCTCAGGCGCGCCGCGTAGCCTTCAAGAGCCCCTCGAACTTCGTAGATAGCGACGAGCTCCTCGCGTGAGTACTCGTGCACTGTCCAGCCATGCTTACCTCGGTCGACCAAACCGTCGACCGCAAGTACCACAAGGGCGTCTCGAACCGGTGTCCGACTCATCCCGAGAAGCTCGCTCAGTTCCTTCTCTACGAGACGCTGATTCGGGCGCAGCACACCGGAGAGAACATCGAGACGTAGTCGCTCGTGGGCCACCTGGGACAACAAGACGATCTCGGACCCCTGCCCATCGCCCAGACCGTCCGGCCCCGAATTGTTGTCTGGCCGTATCACATCATTCCTCGCAGCCACCTCGCTAATCCTGATTGCATTGTCCTCCATAGCGACTGAGAATTCAACCGAGAAGCCGGACACGGTTAAGAGCCTCGATGCGCGCTTCGGCCATGTGGTTCGCGGCTAGATAAGCAGAGATTCCCTCCCGGTCGGCAATCTCAAACACTGCTTCGGAGCGTTTGAATATAGCTCGCACGTTGGCCATGGCGCGTTCGGGCTGAAAACCGCCCTTACGAAAGCGGTCCGTATCGAGGATCGTGCCACCTGAGTTCGCAACGTAGTCGACCGCGTAGACAATCCCTCGACCGTCGAGCGCAGCCGCGTCTCGCTCTTCGTCTGCAAAGATATTGTTGGCAGAGCCCGCGACGATCTTCACCTTCAGGCGAGAAATAGTCTCAGGATTGATGATGCCGCCCAGCGCGTACGGCGCAAAGATGTCGACGTCCTGGTCGTAGATCTCCGACGGCGAGACGGCTTGGACACCATAGTCCTTCAAAGCCCGAGCGACCTTCGCCTCGTCGGTGTCGCACACGACGATCTCCGCGCCTTGTTCGAGGAGCATCCCCAACGCGGACCAGCCGACGGCCCCGAGGCCCTGGAGCGCCACACGACGACCCTTCAACTCTGGGACACCCCACACGCGAGCAGCACACGCGCGCATGGCTTCAATCGAGCCGAGCGCGGTGGCCGGTGCAATGTCACCCGCGCCTCCGCAGTGCACGGGCAGCGTGACAATGTGATCGGTCTCGGAGTAGATAATCTCCATGTCTTCGAGCGTCGTCCCAACGTCTTCACCGGTCTGGTATTCGCCGCCGAGCTGGTTTATCATGCGACCAAATGCCCTCAGGAGCGCCTCACTCTTATCCCTCTTCGGATCACCAATGATGACGGCCTTGCCCCCGCCAAAATCCAGCCCTGCCGCCGCGTACTTGTAAGTCATGCCGCGCGCGAGGCGCAAAGCGTCCATGATGGCCGCCTCCTCAGAGGCGTAGGTCCACATCCGCGTCCCGCCGGTAGCCGGTCCGAGTGCGGTCGAATGAATCGCGATTACCGCCCGCAGACCGGAATCGCTGTCGTTGCACAGTACGAGCTTCTTGAAGTTATACCGTCGCATGTAGTCAAACACGATCGCGTCCATACGTCTTCCTCCCAATTACTCTAGAAATCATCCCGACGACGGACTCTCGCCGCGCATCGCCTTGCGGGTCAACCAAGAGCGACAGTATCAGGATACCCTTCGGTATGCAAGGACATATTCTCCATCGTATACTTTGTTCGCCAGCCGCCTCAGCGCGAGAGAAGCGGCCACCCGTAGTCGCCAGATCAAGTCCCGGGTTACGCTCCACCACCTGCCATCATGCAGAGATTCCCGTGCATTCGGCCAGGCAACAACACCGACCCATGGGGATTCGTCTTGAGGTTCGTTCTTCGTCGTTTCGATCTCCCTAAGGAATCGTGCCGTAAGGACCACGCCAGCGTCGTTAGCAGCGACAACTCCGTCTGTAGGACAACGGCATCATCGCCCAGCACGTGCGTTGGTCGTACCCCACCACGCACTCCGCGGGGTGGTTGCGCGACTCGATGAGTATTCCTGGGACATCGGTGTAAAGAGCGTCGCTCGTCAACGAGTGCCACACGGCAACAAAGGTCGAGTGAAGACAGCCATCGCCGCCCCGTTGGGTCCCTTTCGTTTCGCGAACGTCGCTTGCCGGGCGCCGTGGTGCGTAGGCGTCGCTCTCGCAAACCAGTACGCGATGCCAAACTCGAGTTGAAGAGGCGTAGATCACGGCCCGCCTCTTGGAACAGGGCATTGATCCGTTGCGACATCACCGATCTACCTCCGCTCCGTCTCTCTCGACGGACGAGCGCTGCCCCGCAGGACGACACTAAATGCCAAGTCGTGCGTCAGCATTGCGCACGATTACAACCCCGGCATACCTCGAGACGATCCGTGGCGTCTTCGTCACGTCGGCGCGTGGTCCGCCACGAGTAAACAACCCGGCACGCTCCCGGTCGTATGCTCAACTTAAGTGAGAGTATTTCGACCGATGGCTCGGCTCACTGGCGTCGGGCGCTCGCCCATTGCCCTCGGGGCCACAATGCTCGCCGCCGTCTCGTGGGGGTTCACGGGGATTTTTGCCGTCCTCGCGTCCGCTTCGGGGCTGGTCGTGACCTTTTACCGACTCTGGCTCGCCGCGGCGCTGTTCGTCATAATCCTGTACGCTTCAGGACGGCGATTGACTTGGGCCGTGATACGCGCGTCGTGGCTCGGTGGCGTCTTTCTGGCCAGCGACATTGCCATGTTCATTGTCGCGGTCAAGCTCACGAGCGTCGTCGACGTGACCGTGATCGTCGCCGTGCAGCCCGCGCTCGTTCTCATCGCGGCGCGTCGCCTCTTTGGCGAACGGATGGGGCGCGGGGACGTCTTTTGGATCCTGCTGGCCATGGCGGGTGTCGCGGTCGCGGTCCTTGGACCGGGAGTGAACAACCATCACCAAGTGGTCGGCGACCTGCTGGCCATCGGCTCCCTGTTCTGCTGGTCGGCGTATTGGCTCGTATCCAAGTACGCGCGCGTCGTGCACAACGCGATGGAGTACACGACGGGAGTCGCGATCACGGCCGCGATCGCGGTGACGCCAATGGTGCTCCTCGCGCGGGAGTCGCTCACTCGAGTTCACGCGGGTGACTGGCTGTGGATCTCCCTGCTCGTCCTCGTGCCCGGCACTGGAAATTTGGTGATGAACTGGGCCCACCGCTACGTTGACGCATCGATCTCGTCAGCGATCAACTGCCTGAACCCGCTCGTGGCGGCCGTCGCCGCCTGGATCATCCTCGGACAGCCGCTGACATGGCTACAGGTCGGCGGTATCCTTGTGGGGCTTACGGCGATCACGGTTGTCGCCGCGCAGCACCGTGAACCAATGGAATCTCTTCCGCTGTAAACGCACGCTCCAGCGGACAGCGCACCACGCGCCTGACGCCGCGGCTATCGCCAGAGCCAAAAGGACAGTTCCGATTGGCCTGACTCGACCTCCCACGACACCAGTACTTTCATCCAGAGCGTCCACCGTAATCATCGCGCGACGACCAACGTTCGCCAAGGACGGAGGGTCGCACGGGCTAGAACGGGCCGACGTCGACTCAGCGGGCCTTTCCATCGACCTCGGCGCCGAGATAGGCCGCCGAGAGTCGCGTATCGGCGGCGAGGGCGCTCGATTCGCCCGACAACACGACCGAACCCTGCTGGAGCACGTACGCCCTCGTGGCGATCTCCAAGGCGAGGTTGACGTTCTGTTCCACTAACAGCACCGTCGTTCCGGTGGCGGCCACCGCCTCGAGCAGGTCGTAGACGACGTCGACCTTCTGGGGATCGAGCCCGAGCGACGGTTCGTCGATCATGAGGATTCGAGGGTTGGACATCATGCCCCGGGCGATGGCCAGCACCTGCTGCTCGCCGCCCGAGAGCATGCCCGCCAGCCGCTTGAAGTGCTCGCGCAGGATCGGGAACATCTCAAGAATCTCCGCCAGCCGATCGACGCGTTCCGTGCGCTTGACCTTGGTACCGTACAAACCAAGTTCCAGGTTCTCAGCCACCGTCAGCGCGGTGAAGATCCGCCGCCCCTCGGGCACGTGAACCAGACCACCCATTACCCGGCGATGCGCCGACGTCTTGGCGAAGTCGTCGCCGAAGTATCTGATCGTCCCGCTCTTGGACGCGGTGATCCCCGAGATGGCCTTCAGCAGGGTGCTCTTGCCGGCGCCATTGGCGCCGAGGAGTGCCACAATTTCGCCGTCCTCGACGTGCAGGGTCACGTCCTCGACGCCACGCACGGGTCCGTAGTAGACACTGAGGTTCTCCAGCTCGAGCGCTCTCACTTACGGCTCCTCCCCATGTAGGCACGAATGACGTCGGGATTGTTGCGCACATCGTACGGTCTTCCCGAAGCGATGATCCGCCCGTTGTCCAGCACCGTCACGTCGGTCGCGATCCCCATCACCAGTTCCACGTCGTGCTCGATCAGCGCGACGGAGATGCCATTGTCGTGAATTCGACTAATGACCCGTGTCAACTCCTCACGCTCGACCGAGCTCACGCCCGCGGCGGGCTCGTCGAGCAGCACGAGCTTCGGATCGGCGATGAGCGCTCGCGCCAACTCCATGCGCTTTCTCATGCCGTAGGGCAGGTCGCCGGCAAACTTGGTCGCCTGCTCGCCCAGTCCGACGAACTCCAGACTCGTCATGGCGTACTCGTGAAGGTCACGCTCACTGCGACGAAAACCCGGGGTGCCCACCATGATGGCCAGGAGATTTGCACTGGCGCGCAGGTGCGCTCCGGCGAGGACATTCTCCAGTACCGTCATCTTGGGAAAGACGCGGATATTCTGGAACGTTCGACGGATCCCGAGCGACGCCACCCCCGCGGCGCTCATTCGCGTGATGTCCTTCCCTTGGAAACTCACCGTTCCGCTGGTGGGCTTGTAGTAGCCCGTCAGGCAGTTGAAGAGCGACGTCTTGCCCGCGCCGTTAGGTCCGATGATCGCGTGAAGGGAGTTCTCCTCGATACTGAGCGACACCTCGCTGAGCGCGTTCACGCCGCCAAAGCGCAAGGAGAGGTCATGCGTCTCGAGCAGAGCGGCCATCAGGGGCCCTCTGACGACGCGTCGCGCACCGCCGCCTCGGGCGGAGCCACCAAGGGCCGCGGCGGCGAACGATCGTTGAACCTCTCCCGCAGACGGGTCGCGGTGCCCCGGAAGGCGCCCTCGGGAAAGAGCCCGCGGGGACGCGTCATCATGATGATGATCAACACGGCCCCGAAAATCAGCAGCCGGGCCTGGGCGAACTGGCGAAACGCCTCGGGCAGAATCACCACGATCCCTCCACCCAGGATCGCCCCCCACACGCTGCCCATTCCGCCAATGGCCACCGCCATCAAGATCAGCAGTGACTCACTGAACCCGAAGCTGGGCGGCGAGATCGCCGTCAGCGCCGGGGCGTACAGCGCTCCGGCCACCGAACCCATCACGGCCCCGCCCATGTAGGCGTACATCTTGTAACGGTGAATCTTGATACCCATGGCCTGGGCGGCGTCTTCGTCTTCGCGAATGCACAGCCAAGCGCGCCCGATGCGAGAATTGCGAACGCGAAGCGAGATGAAGACGAACAACACGAGCAGAATGAGGAACAGGTAGTAGAAAGAGGTCGCGCTTTGGATCACAATTCTGCCGACGGTCAGCACCGGGATACCGTAGATTCCCGTCGGCCCACCCGTCTGAGTCAGATTGCTCGCGATGGTCTGGATGATCAAGCCGAACCCGAGGGTCACCACGGCTAAGTAATCACTGCGCAGGCGAAGAGTGGGCAGCCCGATGATCACGGCGCAGACCACGGCAATCGCCACCCCGGGCAGAATGGTCGCGAGAATCGTCCAGTGACGATCCACCGACAGTATGCCGGTGGTGTAGGCGCCGATAGCGAAGAACGCCGCGAAGCCAAGGTCCAAGAGACCGCAGTAACCGACCACTAAGTTAAGGCCAATGGCCAAACAGATCAGCACTTCGGCCTGATACGCGACGCTCAGGTAGTACTGATTGCCCGTCATATGGGGCACGAGGGCCGCCAGCACCACGAGTACCAGAATCGCCCCTCGCTGAGGCAACTTGGTGCTAAGAACGCTGCGGCGCCCTTGATCTGCTACAAGATTTCGCGGCACGCAGGCTCACATCCTACGTGCAACGCGTTCGCCGAGGATTCCCGTCGGCCGCAGCCACAGCAGCAGGACCAGCACGACGAACGTGACGACCAGCGCCCACTCGGCACCGAACAAACCAGTGCCCACGGACTGGGCAATGCCCAGCACCACACCACCGAGCACCGCGCCCCCGATGTTGCCAATCCCGCCGAGCACCGCGGCGGTGAAGGCCTCGAGACCCACGGTCCATCCCATCAAGTAGTTGATCTGCCCGTAGTAGACACCCGTCATGACGGCCGCCGCACCGGCGAGCGCGCCGCCGATGAAAAAGACTACGGCGATGACCAAATCAACGTTGATGCCCATGAGGGCCGCCGCAACTCGATCCTCGGAGACCGCGCGCATGGCTTTGCCCAAGAGGGTCCGACTGACCAAGAGGTACACGCCAAGTGAGAGCAGGCCGGAGATGACCACGATGATCAGCTGGAACCAAGTGAAGTGCGTTGGCCCAATGGTGAATCCAGTGGCCGGCGAGGTCACCGGGTACGTCAAGAACGCCGATCCCCAACTCGGGATGTTGAGAACGCCGTTCTCGAGAACCTGTGACAGTCCCAATGCGGCGATCATCAGGCTCAGCAACGCCGCCCGGCGCATCGGGTGATAGATAAGTCGGTTCGCGAGGACCGCGAGGAGCCCGGTGAGAAACATCACCAGCAAACCGACCCAGATGACGGTGAACCACACCATGTGGGCGTGCCCCACCGCCACCGCTCCCAAGATCGTGTAGCTCACGAACGCCGCCACCATGAAGAAGTCACCGTGGGCGAAATTGATCAGCCGCAAGATCCCGTAGACCATGCTGTAGCCGACCGCCACCAGTGCGAAGAACGCACCAAGAAACAGACCGTTTGCTATTTCAGTAAGAAAAAGTTCCACTGTACCCGGCCGTAGATGAACTCTCCACTCATTAAACCACCACCTCGGGTTTCTTGCGTTGACGGGCACTCACGCAAAGCGTAAAGCTTCACGTGAGTGCCCGCCTGACGTCATCTTCTAGAGCTTCGGCTGAACCGAGTTCTTTACATAGGCACCATTGGTTACCGTGAGGATTTCCTCCGCCACGCCGGTGCGGTCCCCATCAGGAGCGAACGTAAACCGGCCAGTAATACCGACGTAGTTCGTCTTGTGAAGTTCCGCGATGATCTTGGAAGCCTTGATGGACTTCGCCTGCCTGGCCGCGAGGACCATCAGCTTGACACCGTCGTAGCCGTAGGCAGAGTAGGGTCCTGGCGCACTGTGGAACTTCTTCCTGTACTGAGCGGTGAACCTTCTGAGCGCCGCGCCCGAAGGTGCAACCGCGCTGGTCACGTAGGTGCCATTAGCCGCCGCGCCAGCCCCCGTGATGAAGGTGGGGTCAAACGCTGCCGAGTCTCCGATGAAGGGCGCCGTCACGCCCGCGGCGGCGAGCTGCTTGACGAACAGAGCGGCCTGCGCGTAGTAACCAGTCCAGAAGATGCCCGTGGCACCCGAACTCTTGATCGCGGCGATCACCGACGAGAAGTCAACCAAGGTGTTGGGGACAGCCTGAATCGACCCGCCCGCCAACGTCATTCCGTTAGTTTTGAGGTCTGTTTGCATGCTGTCGGCAATAGCCACGCCGAACGCCGACTGGTCGTCCACCACGGCGATACTGGTCTGCTTGAGATCCTGCTTGAAGAACGCTACCGCCGTGGCCGAGTCCTCCGCGGCGGAGTTCAACGCCAGGAAAATGTCCTTGTAGCCAAAGGTGAGCAGAGCTGGCGAGTTCGCTGCGGCGAAAATCACCGGCAGGCCCGCCCGGCTGAAGATGGGCTCCTCGGGTAACGCGTCGCCCGAGCAGTACTCGCCCACAATCGCGTTCACGTGCTTTGTTACCAGCAAGTTCGCCGCGTTCACCGCCGTCGTCGGGTCACACGCACTGTCTTCCTCAATCAAGGTAACCTTGTGACCCAAGATGCCACCAGCCGCGTTGACCTGCGAGGCCGCCAGCTCTTCAGCCTTAAAGATTTCGGCTCCCGACGCGGCCTCAGCGCCCGTCATCGGTAACGGCACACCAATCACAAAACTCGACTTTGCCGCTGCCGCGGCAACGCCACCCGATTGGACACCAATAGAGAGCGCGGCCAGACTCATAACTAGCAGCCCTGTAGTGGCGACGCTCATCGCTTTCAAATTCCTAAACATACACACTTCCTCCCAATGAATTAAAAGGCACATGCCTCGTGATTGATACTTCGAACTAGATGACCGCACGCCACAGCACTGCACGAGTGCAGATAGTTCTGACTTAGAAGAACTGCCCCCCTCCCCTGACAACAACGGCTTATCCTGCGCCGACCAATCTGTTCACGTCATTTTGACGAACGTGCGAGCCCTTACTACCTAACCATCGTCGCGATCAAGGAACGAGTCAGTTCGACCGAACTGCGTGTTCAGTGGGACCGGTCCGCCATCGATCATCGAGCCTTCCTTCCCACTGCCATAAAAATCATCCCGGCGACGGACCCTCGCGGCCCACTGCCTAGCGGTTAATCAAGTGTGACAGTATCAGGATACCCATCGGTATGCAAGAACATATTCTCCATCGTATACTTCGTTCGCTACCGCTTCAACGCGACACAAACTGCCAACCGTAATCCCCGAATCAACGCCTTGGCGACGATCCGCCACGTGACATCGTCCAGATACTCCCACACATCCGGCGATCAACTACATCGCCCCACGGGGATTCGTCGTGAGGTCCGTGCTCCCAGATCTCTGCCTGCCGAATCACGCCGCCAGGGCCACGCCCGCGTCGTAGGCAGCGACAACTCCGTCTGTAGGAGCACGGACCTCACGACGAATCCCCCCGCGCGGGCATTGGTCGTACCCCACCACTCACTCCAAGGGGTGGCGGCGCGCGGAGTTACTTGAATTGAGCTGCAAGGAAGGCGGGTCCCGATGCTCCAAGATCGAGCAAGGAGGACAACATGAACGACGCCGTCATACCACCGAACTGGCCATCCGAAGCGACGCCTGGATACGCGACAACGGTGACCATCGGCTGACGCACGCCCACGCCAGAACCATGGCGTCGTCGCGTCACACGGTGAAATCGACGCCTTGGGCTAACGGTAACTCGCCGGAAAAATTGACGGTGTTCGTGGCCCGTCGCATGTAACTGCGCCACGCATCCGAGCCGGACTCTCGTCCCCCACCGGTCTCCTTTTCCCCACCGAATGCTCCACCGATCTCAGCGCCGGACGTACCGATATTGACGTTGACGAGGCCGCAGTCCGAACCATCAGCGCTCATGAATCGCTCCGCTTCCGCCTGATTGGAAGTGAAAATGCTCGAAGAGAGTCCCTGGGGCACGTCGTTATGGATCTGGATCGCCTCGTCGAAGTCGCTGTACGACAGGACGTAGAGGAGCGGCGCGAAGGTCTCCTTTCGCATGATGTCAGTCTGGCTACTCATTCGCACGATGGCCGGACTCACGTAGTAGGCATCGGGTGCCTCGTCTTGCAGCAGTCGCTCGCCACCAACGACCAGGCTCCCTCCCTGTTGTCGTGCCGCGCCGATGGCGTTACTCATCGTCGTAAAGGCGGCTTCATGAATAAGCGGTCCGACGAGCGTTCCAGGTCGTAGCGGATTGCCAACGACCAATCGACCGTAGGTGGCCGCCAGTCGCTCAACGAGTGTCTCAACGACGCCCTCATGCACAATCGCTCTGCGCAACGTGGTGCAGCGTTGCCCCGCCGTTCCCGCGGCGCCAAACACAATCCCCCGCAGCGCCAGGTCCAGGTTGGCGGACGACGCGACGATCGAGGCGTTGTTGCCGCCGAGCTCGAGCAGGGACCGGCCAAATCGTGCGGCCACTCGCGGCCCGACCGCCCGTCCCATATTGGTCGAACCAGTAGCGCTGATCAGCGCCACTCCCGGGTGATCGACCAGTGCCCGACCGGCGTCCGCCCCGCCCAGCACAACTTGGCTGACGTACCGTGGCGCACCAACGTCGGCAACAGCCCGCTCGAGCAACGCGGCACAAGCGTGAGCCGTGATCGGCACAAGTTCGGAGGGCTTCCAAATAACGGAGTCGCCGCACACGAGTGCGATCGCCGTGTTCCAGGACCACACCGCAGCTGGAAAGTTGAATGACGTGATCACACCGACCACGCCCAGCGGGTGCCACGTCTCCATGAGTCGGTGACCAGGGCGCTCAGAGCTCATCGTGCGTCCGTAGAGTTGTCGCGAGAGCCCGACCGCAAAGTCGCAAATATCGATCATCTCTTGGACTTCACCCAGCGCCTCAGAAGTAATCTTGCCCGCCTCCAGGCTTATGAACGTCGCGATCTCTGACTTGTGTTCGCTGAGCAAGTCACCCAATCGACGAACAAGGGCCCCTCGAACCGGAGCCGGCACCAACCTCCAGTCCTCGAAGGCCCGTCGAGCCCGTTCGACCGCCGTGTCGATATCGACAGCTTCGGCGCCACTGATCGACCCAAAAGGACTTCCATTAATGGGAGACTTGATGGACTCAACGCCCATGGGGGCGCCTAACTTAACTCCGCAGCGATCGGCGGCGTCGAACGCCATCCGTTCGAGCTCGCTTGCCGTGGGTAGGCCGGACATGATCTTCTCCTTGTGTCGAGGTGTGTCGCTCATTCAAACAATGTTCAGTTCAGGACGTACCAAGCCACCGCTGAATCGCTGGGCGTCGAGTTGCGAGATGTCGACAAACGGCGACATCCGCAGATACAAGTCTCGAATCACTTCACCCATGGCAGGACCCATCAGAAAACCATGCCCCGAGAATCCCGTCGCGTAGAGAAAACGCTCAATCCCACTCGCCTCGCCGACCAGTGCATTATTGTCGGGCGTCGTTTCGTAAAGACCCGCCCAACCACTCGAGAGACCTACGTCAGAGAGACTCGGTGCTCGCCGTTCGATGGCTTCGCCAAGTCGAGGCAGCCAGTCGTCTGACTGCTCAAACTTGAATCCTGGCGTCTCGTCGGGATCAGACATCCCGAGCAAGATTCCCGGTCCCTCTGCGTGAAAATAGAAGGTCGACGAAAAGTCGACGGTAAATGGGGTATGCGGATCAAGCCCTGGAATCGGCTCCGTCGCGAGGACCTGGCGGCGCAAAGGCGTGACCGGCAGATCGACACCAGCCCAAGCTCCGACCTCGCGTGACCAAGCCCCGGCCACACAAATGACGGTCTCGGTCGCTATTCGTCCATACTCGGTTTGCACCGCACGGATTCGCCCGTCGCGAACTTCGATCCCGGTGGCGCCGCAGTGAGGAATCAATACAGCGCCATTGCGACGCGCCGCGGTGGCGTAGCCAAGGACAACTGACTCCGGCGAGCAGTGTCCGTCCGTGGGGGAGAAAACTGCGCCGAGGAGGCCATCGGTGCTGATCAATGGCGATCGCTCTTTCGCCTCTTCGACGCTGATCATCCGGCTTGGCACGCCCAATTTATGCTGTTCTACCATGCTGCGCTCGAATAGCTTAACATCTTGGGGAGTGCTCAACAAGAAGAGGTATCCGACTTGGTGCAGGTCAATCTCTTGGTCGAACAACTCGCGGAAGTTTTCAAAGACTTTGAGACTCCGTGCGCCGAAGGCAATATTGAGTGAGTCAGAGAACTGAGCCCGTACCCCTCCGGCTGCCTTGCACGTCGAGCCCGATCCCAGGTAGCTCTTTTCCACAAGAACGACATCAGTAACACCGGCTTCCGCCAGGTGGTAGGCGATGCTCGTGCCCATAATCCCTCCACCAATGATGACCACGGAAGCCACCTGGGGAAGATCACTTACTCTTTCTTCCGTCAAGATCTTCTTCCGATCAAGATTGGCTCCACGCGATCAAACCAGTGATTGGGCCCGAGAGCCGGTTCGACAGCGTTGTTCACGATGAAGACCTCTTCGATACCACCGCGAAGAAAGAATCCGCCACGACCACGGGGCTCGAACGACCCGAGCTGGAACCATCGCAAGCTGTCATTATCTCGATATTGAGAAGACTTTGCGGATTACGACGTCGCAGCCGAGACTCATCAACGTCGCGTTCAACATCGATGAAGCCGACAGACCGACGATTGAAGGTGTGACAGGAGATCGCCGCACGACGTCCTCTGCGCACCGAGCGGCCAACGACCGCCGGAGGTGCCTCACCATTCATTGAGAGATCCGAAGTTCCAGAGATTCCACCATACTTCGAAAAAATTCTCTTGATTCTGATGACTTCGCAGCGATCGGATAAGTATCCACTAACCCGTCCGGCGAATCAGGCGTCATCACCGGTCTCCCTTAAGTTCACCCCAACTCTGTAGTCGACTAAATCATCGCCAACCTATCATCGCGTCAGCAACTCAGCGCCGGCCTGACGGCTCGCCGTGGGGGTAGAAGATTGTGAGTGCCAGTTGCGCTCAAGTTGCCAATGAGCGAAACTCAGTCAGTCCGTCTCGGTTGGACACCGATTGATCTGTAGTGCCGATGAGCCTGTGCGTCAGCATGGTGGTGGAGGGCCCCACGAGAACCGTGGATTGTTGCCTTGAGCACGCGTGACAGACTTCTGAATTTCACCTCGCCCTCCCCGAGTCGGACGTTGAATACTTACGCCACGACAAGGAGAGTGACTATGGATATCGTCCACCCCCGATGCGCCGGCCTCGACGTTTCGAAGAGAGACGTCAAGGTGTGCGTTCGACTACATCTACGAGGTCGGGTCAAGGCCACGTCCACGGTGACCACCTGGGGCTCAGTGACGAGCCAGATACTCGCGCTACGCGACCACCTCGTCGCCGAGCAGGTCACCCTGGTGGTGATGGAGGCCACGGGTGACTTCTGGAAACCGTTCTACTACCTGCTCGAAGAGGGACCCTTTGACATCATGCTCGTGAACCCGCGACACGTGAAGAATCTCCCGGGAAGAAAGACCGACGTCTCGGACGCGGCGTGGTTGGCCCAACTCGGGGCGCACGGTCTGGTGCGGGGATCGTTCGTGCCACCCGAACCGATTCGAAAGCTGCGGGACCTAACCAGAACGCGCGCCACCATCGTGCGTGAACGCGCTCGCGAGATTCAACGTCTGGAGAAACTCCTCGAGGACGCGGGCATCAAACTCTCGTCGGTGGCGACGGACCTGCACGGGGTGTCGGGCCGCGCCATGCTCGACGCGTTGGTGGCGGGCGAACGCGATCCCGCGGTCCTCGCCAATATGGCGAAGCAGCGCCTGCGCTCTAAGATCCCCGAACTCACCGAAGCGTTGACCGGACGCTTGAGCGAGCACCACGCCTTCTTAGTCCGCGTGCAGTTGGACCTGATTGACCAGCGCGCCCGCATTGTTGACGAGCTCACTGCGCGCATCGAGGAGGAGATGGTCCCTTTTCGGGCCGCCCGGGATCTGATGATCACGATCCCGGGGATCTCGACTCGCGTCGCTGACGTCATCATCGCCGAGACCGGGGCCGACATGAGCCGGTTTCCGAGCGCCGGTCACCTGGCCTCGTGGGCGGGAACCTGTCCGGGGTCGAACGAGTCCGCGGGCCGCGTGAAGTCCACCCACACTCGTCCGGGCAACCCCTACTTGAAGGGCGCCCTCGGCATCGCGGCCATGGCGGCCGCGCGCTCGCACGACACCTACTACTCGGTCAAGTATCGACGAATCGCCTCGCGTCGCGGTCCGATCAAAGCCGTCGTCGCCCTCGAGCACGCCATGCTCGTGGCTATTTGGAACATGCTCCAAACCGGCACCACTTACAACGACCCCGGTGACGACTTCTACTCGCGAAGAAGTCCCGACAAAACCAAGCGTCGCGCACTGGACCAACTCCGAAGCTTGGGCTACACCGTTACTCTCGAGCCGACGGGAGAGGTCGCTTAGGAGCAATCTTCGTGACAGTTGACGGTCAAAATTGTGATCGTGAATTCGGTCAAGATGGAAGGCCGAAACTTGCTCGCCGCGTCACGCTATCTTCCGACTCGGGTACAAACGTCACGACGCGCTGGTGAGAGGTCGCACACTTTTGTGCGTACTTCAATGGAGGTGCGACGAGCTTCGGGGCCCGATGGAATCAGGACGTGCGGCCGCTTTCATTGCCGCTCAAGCTCTGCTTAATTCTGCTCACCCGAGAAACGATGGGGACATCTGACGAAACCTTGTGCCGCCGAAGTACCTCGAGTCAGGGCCTCCGCGAACATTCATACGAGGCGTGTCGATGATGGAGTGATAATCGGCTCGACCATGCGCGAGCTGTGGAGACAGCTCGATCAGGAACGAGCGTGACGCACCGCCGTCAGTGCCGGGCCCGACGACACGACCTTCGTGGCCGCAGTCGGCCTCTCAGGGTATCCGGGTTGTCATGAAACTGGATGCGCGTGACCGCGGGGGTGACGGAGCAGCCCCGCCATACGCCACAATGCCCAACCGAGAGCCACTCTCCACGATCACAACCCCCAAGTGTCCGATTCGTCCGCCACGTGGTGTCGGACCGAGAGGTGGACACACCCATTCGGAATCAAAAGTGCACCAGGGCATTTACTAGCCATCCGTACCGATCATCGAACCGATGGTCCGGGACGTGTCGAGTGAGAACGCTTAGGCACCTTAACGCAGCGGCCCAAACGCGCGCAGTGCCGCGGGCTGGTTGCCCGTGACCATCTGTTCGGCCAGAAGTTTGCCGGTGACCGCGCCAAGCGTCATGCCGAACATACCGTGACCGCCAGCTACGAAGACGCCCGCGACCTTGGTGGCGCCAATGAGTGGCCGGCTATCGGCAGTCACTGGACGGGAGCCAACCCAAACATCGCTCATCGACTCCCAGTCAACACCGCTGAGTACCGGCTTGGCCGCCTTGACGATTGCGGCAACTCGATTCGAAGCGAGAGGGGCGTCAACGGATCGAAACTCCATGCTTCCTCCGATACGCATGCCGCCGCGATACGGCGTACAGGCCACTCGGGCTGCGGGGACGTAGATAGGAGCAGGCACTGGCTGATGCGTCGAGACCGAGAATGAATAGCCGCGACCTGACTGCACGCGCGTGCGCACGCCCAGCGACGGACCCAATTCGTTCAGCCATGAACCAACTGCGACGACGACGGCATCGCCCCTGACGGGATCGGCCCCCTCTAGCTCGACGGTGATGCCGCTCGAGTCTCTACTAATGGTGTGGGCGCACAGTCCCTTTCGGATCGTCCCACCTTTGGCGACGACCGAATCGGCCAACGAGTTCACGAACTCACCCGGGTCAACGTAGCGCTGACCATTCAACTGCAGTACGAGTTCCATGCGATCAGAGATGTGGGCCATGAGCGCACCTGCGTCGGCCCTTGAGAGTTCGTCCACGTCGACGTGCTGACCTGCTTGGCGAATGAGCTCCAACTCGTGACGAAATCCACTCGCCTGGCGGACGTGCTCGAAGGTAACCAAAAGCGGAGCATCGATGGTGGCTGAAGTCACGCCTCCGTTGGCCAGATCATCGAAGGCGCTAAGCGCTTGACGGTCAATCTCTACGTAGGCTTCCATTGAACGTTTCCATTGCGTCATTGTGCAATGCATCGCAAAGCGTGTAAGGAAGCGCCACAACCCGAGGTCGATGGAGGGTGGGATGTAGAGCGCGGCAGCCGGATCGAAGAAGGACTTAAGACCGTAACGCAGGACGCTGGGCTCCGCGAGTGGCGTGACGATCCCGGGACTCAGCCACCCTGCATTTCCCCACGACGCCCCGGCGGCAATTCCTTCACGGTCCACGACCGTGACCTCAACGCCATATTCTTGAAGAAACCATGCAGTGGCGAGTCCGAGCATGCCGGCGCCAACCACGACGACGTGGCCTCGTGCTGGCGACTTGGTCGGGCGCGATGGAGCACTTGACATAACTTCCTTCCCTGTGAGCCATATTGGAACTTCTCAGATTCCGAACGCGCTCACTGCTTCCTCCGAGGGCCACTATGAACTGGTGGGCAACTCGAGCGGCGATAATTTGAAAACTATCATTCAAGTCGGCTCGGCAGCATCGAGCATGTTCGTGGCTTCGTCGTCGGACATTGTCGCGACTCTACGAGATGACCAGATAGATGGCAACGAAAGTCACGTCGTCGCCCACTACAACGTGCGAACTCGATCCAGTTGGCACGCCAACCTCACACCAGACGGATAACATGCTCATTGTTTTGAGGGGATCCCCCCAATCAAGATTGGGTTGCTGCTGAGATGACTGACACCATTCCATCCTGGATCGCCGCCGACGAGGTTTACGCCCATGTCAGTTTTGAAGCAGCCATTCGCGCCATACAACGCGACCTTAAAGCCGGAATGGAACCATCGGAGGACTTCGCCCGCAGCATCCAAACGGTCAACCACGGGCAGTTAATGCTCATGCCCACCCAGTCGTCCGAGTTTGTCGGGATCAAAGTCTTGACCTTGGCGCCAGGCAACCCGGCCCTTGGCAAAGCGACCATCCAGGCTGTCTACTTGCTGATGGATGCCATCACCCTCAGCCCGGTCGCAGTCATCGACGGTACAGCGCTCACGACGCTGCGCACCCCCGCAACTTCCGCGGCAGTGGCTGATTATCTCGCGCCCGACCAGATCGAACATCTCGTGGTTTTCGGTTCCGGACCACAAGCATGGGGGCACGTGGAGGCAATGCGGGCTATCCGGAGCATCAGCAGGGTCACCATCGTTGACATCCACCCGGAGCGCGCCACGGCACTCGTCACTCGGGTTGGGGCGAGTGGGCTTCATGCGCGAGTGGGCAGTGCCGACGATGTGCGCGACGCCCAATTGATCGTCTGCGCCACCACCGCGCGAACCCCACTGTTCGACGGCAACCTCGTACGCGACGACTCCTTGACGGTGGCCGTCGGTGCATACGAGCCTGACGCACGTGAACTCGATTCCGAGCTCATCCGACGGGCACAACTCGTCGTAGAAGATACCAGCACCGCCCTTCGTGAGGCGGGCGATTTAATTGTCCCGATCGCCGAAGGCGTGATCGAGTCCGCGTCTCTCATTCCCATGCGCGACATCATCACGGGTGCCACACTGGTCGATCACCAGCGGCCGCGCGTCTTCAAGAGCACCGGAATGTCCTGGGAAGACCTCGTGGTCGCCTCCGAGGTGTTCCGCGCCAGTTGAACCGACCGATTCCGCGTGGGATGTATACGCTGGCGCGCTACTCCTTGAAAACAATCGACTTAAGCAACCAGATCGACACCACGCAACAGTTTGAAGTGAGGTAGGCCACTGGTTCAGCAGACCACCGTTGCGGTTCAGGTCTCGACCAGACCATCGTGGTGGCTTCTCAGCGCACCGGCCCAAGACCAGCGTTCCCCACAGCGTGAGTCAACCTCCCCAGCGGCCCCCTTTCAAACCGTGCATGCGGTTCTCCCGCACACGGCTTTCCGACACCCATTCGCTGCCGTGCATGCGCATATCAGAGTACGTTGATTCACGCCTGCCACATCGCTCACTGCGGGTGAGTTTGTTGTTGCGGGTGTGAAACCTCCGTGTTGACTCTTGCTTGGCACTGCAGTAGAGCACGAGTTGGAGGGCTTGGAGATAACTGATGACTTCTCCCATGGCAACGTTCGGAACCCTCACTCGGGCCCGATAGTCACCGTGTTGGTCAACACCAGTTGGGGGATCTAGTCTCTTCGACACTGCCCTACTCTTTCCCTCTTCCTCATGCATTTGGTGAAGCAGGGGACCTTCGCTCAAGACGGGTTATGTTGTCCCGTCTGTCATCACTACTATGTCCCCCTCCGACTCCCTCTCGGCTGCCCACCACTTCCCGGGGTCGCCGGTTATAAGCAAGCGAACTCCTCATCCCCACAGGATGAGGGCCGAGGAGGGCCTCTCCAGTTGCCGCGACAACTTTCTTCACATTCCACGTTCCTTACGCCGGAGGGTTCTTCGATGTCCGCTCCAAGTACTGAGACATCTTCCGTGGCCTTCGCTCAAAAACCAGGAACTCGGCACCCTCTTGTTCTGCTTTCGCAGGGATTAATAACGACGCTGCAAACTTCACTTGATGTTGCGGACTGTGAATTCGATTCACCCCGCTTCGACGCAGGCATTTCGACCAACGCCGGAGGTTTCACTACCGAGGGCCTTGGCGCCTCCTCGGACCGGACTTGCACCGGCAAGCTATCGCGACCTTCTCGCTCAGTTACGTCATGTTGACTCCTTTGTCCTCATGGCGCCCGAGCTGCTGGACGCACGGTTTCTTCTAATCCCGTGCCGGGATCGACACCCGGGTGACCCACCAGTAATATGAGGGTTTTGGAGAGTGTCTAGCAAAACGATTCGGCTAAATCCCACGGATTTCCCACGCTATGCGATCTGAGCGGTAGCGTTTCGATCATGAGCGGAAGTCTGCGGCAAGAAACCCGAGTTGTCTAGGAAGTCAGATTCGAAGCAGGTCGCGCCCCATTGACGGGTAGGCGTTGCCAAGTCAGTCGAAGTGTCCGCGGCAGCAAGCGTGATGCGCAGCAGGCACTGAATGCCCTGGTCGCAGGGGCTGACGCTGGTGGATTCATCGGAACTTCGACAACCTTTGAGCAACTTTGCAATCAGTCACTCGCTCTGGAACGACGCATCCAGAATTACACACCAGCGAAGAGGACACAGAACAGCGCGCAGGGGACCAATGGGACCACGATCGTCATTGAGGAAGTCCGCTTGACGCGGCGGACTTCGCATCATGCACACCCAGGAGACGTGACGCCATCTCTGCGTACAGTTCAGCGATCTGATCGAGCGAGAGAGAGCCATCCGGGCGGTACCAATGTGCCACCCCGATTCCCATCTCCAAGATCGCGTAGACAGCGACCCGGACAGACGGAATGGAGAAATCTCCGCTTTCGAGACCTTCTTGAATGAGGTCTCGCCATTTGCTCTCGTATTCGTTTCGCAGACTCAGGACCAATTCGTGGGCGGATTCTTCTAGACTTGGAATCTCCCGATTGCCGATTCGCACATCGCGCCGGTGCGTCGCGTGATACTTGACGTGCTCCGCCATGACCTTACGAAGACGCTCGGGTGGCCCGCCGGTCGAGTTGGCCCTGTCGAACTGAGCTAGCAACTCTTGCATTGTGGTCACCATGATGTCGACCAGGATCTCCTGCTTTGACTTCAGGTGATTGTAAAGACTCGGCCCCTTCACTCCGATGTAGCGTCCAATGTCGTCCATGCTGGTGGCGTGATAGCCGCGTTCCGCGAAGAGAGTCAGGCCGGCTTCACGGATTTCCGACCGGCGGCCGTCTTTGATCGTTGAAGAGCTATCTTCTAAGATTTGCCGCCCCACCTGGGAACCGACGCGTTCCGCGGTCATCTCGGGGCTGCGCAAGCCACTTGCTTAATGGTGATTAGTCTCATAAAGCAAGATAACACCGCCTCCAACAATGAAACCGCCTTGCAGTCAATAATGCTGAGGCCACTGAGTCTCCCTTGCCGATTCATTGAATCTCTCGACGACAAGACAGGTTCGACCCGAATGACCTGGTTACCAAGTTGGAAAACACTACTTCTATCACTTTCCCCTAAGTCCGCACCCTCGACGCAGCACAACTCACCCACTCTGAGGAAACGCGATGTCCGCCCTCCGCTCCGACCGACAGCCGACCTCCCGCCCGGTCGAGCAGGAACATCATCACGCGGAAATCCACAATCCAACAATCACAATTCTTATCAAGAAAAAGTGATGTTCAAAGCAACGAACGTGAACTTGAGATAAATTGACTAACAAGCATTAATTAGTATGTAATAGCCGTATCGCTATCAGAGTCGGGAAGGGACCAAAATGTCGCTCAAAACGCCCACGGAGTACGTGGAAAGTCTTCGCAATCTAAAGATCCGTGCTTACATCGGTGGAGAACTCGTCGACAACGTCGTCGACCATCCATCGGTGGCACCGCACATCAACACCGTCGCCAAGACCTACGAACTCGCCCACATTCCAGAGCACGCTGACGTCATGACGACAATCAGCCACCTCACCGGCGAGCGCATCCACCGTTACACCCACATCTTCCAGAGCAGCGACGACCTGATCAAGAAGATCCAGATGCTGCGCCTGCTCGGCCAAGCAACCGGCACCTGCTTTCAGCGCTGCGTGGGCCTCGACGCGCTCAACGCGATGTACGCCGTCTCCTACGAGGTAGACCAGGACAAAGGGACGAACTACCACGAACGCTTCAAGAAGTACCTCGGTTACGTCCAGCGCGAGGACCTGATGCTGGCCGGTGCCATGACCGATCCTAAGGGGCACCGAGCGAAGAAGCCGTCTCAGCAAGAGGACCCCGACCAGTTCGTGCGCGTCATTGAACAGCGCCCCGATGGCGTCGTCATCCGCGGCGCGAAACTTCACAACACCGGTGGCATCAACTCCCACGAAATCCTCGTGCTACCGGGCACGGGACTGGCACTGGGCGAAGAGCCGTACGCGATCGCCTGTGCGGTTCCCGCCGACGCCGACGGTGTCGTCTTCATCTTCGGACGCCAGTCCAATGACTCACGCAAGCTCGAGGGCGGATGCGACGTCGGCAACACGCGCTTCGGCGTGGTGGGCGGCGAGGCGCTGGTAGTCTTCGACGACGTCTTCGTGCCGACCGAGCGCGTGTTTCTCAACGGCGAGATCGAGCACTGCGCGACACTGGTGAACTACTTCGCCACCTGGCACCGAGCCAACTACGGCGGCTGCAAGGGCGGCAACGCCGACGTGCTCATCGGTGCCACCGCCAAGATGACCCGCATCCTCGGCACCGACCGCAACTCGATCGTGAAGGACAAGTTGATCGAGATGATCCACCGCACTGAGACGACCTACGCGTCAGCCATCGGATCGAGCGCGCTGGGCTACAAGCTGCCGTGCGGCTCGTTCATGACCGACCCGATCCTCGCCAACACGGTGAAGCAGAACATCACCCGCAACGTCTATGAGATCGGACGGCTCAGCCACGACCTCGCCGGAGGGTTCCTCGCGACAATGCCCGACTCCAAGTCCTTCGACAACCCCGAGATCGCCGGTTGGGTGCGCAAGTACTACGGAGCGAACCCCGAGTACGACGTAATGGAGCGAATCCGTTTCGGACGTTACATCGAGAACATGACGAGCGTCACCACCATGGTCGAGGCCATGCACGGCGCGGGCTCGCCCCAGGCCCAGCGCATCGCGATGCTCGGCCAGGCCGACATCGAGGGCAAGATCGCGATGGCGAACGAGGTCATCTACGGCACAAGCGACGTCCCGGGATTGGCGCTGCCGGATGTCAACACAACGACCGCGCCCGCAGTCGAGTCCGATTAGGGGTCGAACCTTGGGGTCCCCGCTCACCCAGCGCTCTTCGAAGGGCTGAGTTAACCTCGTCCGTCCTGCAGCAACCGGTAGCAAATCAAACACAAGGAGCAACCATGTCTAAGAGTGTCATCGTCGCCGGCTCGCGCACGCCGATAGGGAAGTTCTCCGGCGCGCTCTCCCCGCTCAGCGCCCAGGAACTCGGCGGCTTCGCCATCAAAGGCGCGCTCGAGCGCGCGGGCATATCGCCCGACAGGGTGGACCTCGTCCTCATGGGCCAGGTCATCCAGGCCGGCGGGGGCCAGGTCACTGCGCGCCAAGCCGCCACGAGGGCCGCGATACCAATGACGGTCAACTCCACCACGATCAACAAGGCGTGCCTCTCGAGCCTGCAGGCCCTGCACATGGCCGACCTCATGATCCGATGTGGAGAAGCCGAGATCGTCGTCGCCGGTGGCATGGAGTCGATGACCAACGCCCCGTATCTGCTCTTGAACGCGCGCTCCGGCTTCCGTATCGGGGATCAGCAGGTCGACGACGCGCTCTTCCACGACGGGCTGACCTGCGCGTTCGATCACTGCGCCATGGGCCTCTCCACCGAGAACTACAACGAGGGCCGCATCAGCCGAGCTCGCCAGGACGAGTTCTCGGCTCGCAGCCACGAACTCGCGGCGACGGCCATATCCTCGGGGAAGTTCGCCGAGGAAATCACGAGCGTCGACGTTCCCCGTCGCAAGGGCACGTCGCAGCTCGTCGACACCGACGAGGGCGTTCGCGCCGAGACAACCGTCGAGTCACTGGGACTGCTTCGAACAGCCTTCGTCAAGAATGGAACCATCACCGCCGGCAACTCGTCGCAAATCTCCGACGGCGCTTCGGCGCTCATCGTCATGTCCGAGGAGCGCGCCCGCGATCTCGGCCTCACGCCGATCGGCGAGCTCGTCAGCTATGGCGAAGTTGCCGGACCTGACACCTCGCTCCTTTCCCAACCCGCCCGCGCGATCTCGCTCGCCGCGAAGAAGGCGGGCCTCGATGTGCACGGACTCGATCTCCTGGAGATCAACGAGGCCTTCGCCGCGGTGGTGCTCACTTCTCGAGACGAGCTCGGGGTCTACGAGGACAAGATCAACGTGAACGGCGGGGCCATCGCGCTCGGCCACCCCGTGGGCATGTCCGGAACCCGCCTCGCCCTCACCGCGCTGCTAGAGCTGCGACGCCGCGGCGGTGGCGTCGCCGCCGTGGGTCTTTGCGGCGGAGGCGGACAGGGCGATGCGGCCATCCTGCGCTCGCTCTGAGCAGTCAGCTCCAGGCGTAGGTCGATGCCTTACATAAATCTGCACCCGTCCCAATTATTCTCTAAACTTGCGTTTTAACCTAAGCCCTACGACGCGGCGTTCTCTTTCAGAATGAGTTCAGCGGCTTTCGTGTCAATGGTCCGTATCTGGTCCAGCAGGGAACGAACGCGACGGTCGTTGCCGATCCACTCCTGGTAGAGCTGAGCCTCGCGAGCACTCAACCGCCGCGTCACGGTCTTACCGTTCACTTTTGCGGTCCACTGCCAATAGGGCCCGTGCGGCGTGGGCGGATCGGCGTTGCAGCGGCATCCCGCGGAGGTGCAGTGGGTGTAGCGGCGCGTCACGCTCCCGGCGACGATGATGCCGACTTCGGAGATTTGCGCCGCCAACTCTCGGTGTCGCTGCTCCAGCTTCGCCAGTCGCTCGCGGACGCTCGTCCTCGCCATATTGCTCCCTCGCTCTCAATAAAAGCATCCCTCATTTCCATGCAGACAGTAAGCATACTGTCTGCATGGGACCTTTGGACGAAACTGCCACCGAGCTGATCGCCTTTCGCCAGTCACTGCACCAGTGTCTGCACCCGTGGGGCGACGCGCTCTTCGAACTGTGCGACGCGGCGCTGTGTTCGCCCCACCGCGTCGACTGCGTGCCGGCCCTCAGCCTCGAGCCGGAGTTTCGTCGCAGTCACGGCTCGCTCTATAAGGCGCTGGCCAGTGGTGAGGTTGACGAAGAACAGTTGCGGCGCCTCCTCATTGACTACCGGCCGAAGGAGTGGCCGAACGTCTTCGCACTCGACGCGTCCACCTGGGCGCGATGCGACGCCGAGACCAGTCCCGAGCGGGGCCTTCACTACTCGGCTTCTCATCACTCGGGGGTTCATCCCATCGTGCCCGGCTGGTCCTTCCAGTGGATCAGCCAGTTGGACTGGGCTCACGACTCGTGGACCGCACCTCTGGACGCTCGGCGCATCACGCCAGATGAGAACGCGACCGACGCCACGATCAGCCAGGTCCGCCGTCTCGCGACGGCACTCAATATCAAAGTCGACCGCGCGCCACCGCTGTTCGTCCTGGACGCGGGCTATGACTCCATCGCCATTGGCGACGGACTTAACGATGTGCACGCCCAGGTCCTCGTGCGCATCAGTTCCAAGCGGGTGTTTCACTCTGACCCGGCTCCACCATCGGGTGGTCCGGGTCGACCGGCCCGTCACGGCGCGCGGTTCGCTCTCTCTGACCCCGAGACCTGGACCACCCCCGACGCCGAGCTCAACTCTCACGACCCGCGCTACGGACCGGTGAACGTGCGGGTGTGGCACGGCCTGCACCCCAAGCTCACTACCCAGGGCCGCTGGGGGAAGTCGGGCCCGGCGCCGATCGTGCGCGGCAGTGTCATTCGCGTCGACGTCGAGCACCTACCCAAACGTTCTGCTGGCGTGAAGAAGACGCTCTGGTTGTGGTGGTC
>Ga0307372_10001767_pt1 | contig 36958 bp, 30 predicted proteins | sample OX1MG_FD_202533 | JGI IMG/M metagenome (GOLD analysis project Ga0307372, IMG submission 202533) | Soil microbial communities from Risofladan, Vaasa, Finland - OX-1 | ecosystem: Environmental > Terrestrial > Soil > Coastal area > Acid sulfate soil | place: Finland: Risofladan, Vaasa | collected...
AAAGGCTATCGGGAACTGGAACGCTTGCAGCGCAAACTGAATCCGTCGTTGACTCAACAGGAGCAGGTGGCGTAACGTGCGGAAAGTCGAGAGCCGCCGCTTTCAACTAAACCCGGGACAATTTCGACAAATGAGCCGTCGTACTCACTGCAGGAAAAGCCACGCAGCATATTAGGCTCTCTGGTCATAACGACGCTTACGAGTGTTTGTGTATTCTGACCCTGCTACCGGGGCCTAGCCCCATCTCCGCCTTATGCTGGCAGATACACCGTCGCCTCACGGTTCTGGTGCCAATTTTGCAATTGTGGGTACATTGTCCGAGGGCTTCGAACGGTCTGTTGCCTCGCCGCTCCTACCTCGTAGGCTACGCGCAATGAGATGCGCGGTTTGATCAGTCCTCCTTGTCAAACAATCAGTCGCAGCAGCTTTACAGGTCGCAGCATTTGGGTGACCTCCGTGAGGTTGAGTTCGCAAACGGGCATGTTTCGCGAACTCGTTTTTACCCCATGTTTTGGGGGTCCCCAAATGGTTATTTCAAATTACTGCCCGAATCGACGCCTGCCGCAGTGCATTACTCAGGTGTCATGCGGCCACAAGTCTAGCCGGTGAAAACACATTCGGTAGGCACGGCCGCCATGCAACAGGTATACTTGACGTGTAGCAGGTTGCCTCGCGGGGCTGTCTCGACCAAGGAGCCCCGAAAGGAGAAGCCCACGAACGTGTTGCGCACGTCCGACGATCCGTCGAAACTGAAGAGCAATTCCCGCTTTCCGATCGAGGAAATCCGCGCTTCTTTTCCGGCTTTGAACAGGGGAGAGAATTTCATCTTCTTCGACAATGCTGCTGGCGCGCAGGTTCCCCAATTGGTGTTGGACGCCGTGAACCACCACCTGCTCGAATGCAACGTGCAACGCGGCGGCCGGTATAAGAGAAGTCAGGAAGTTGACGCATCGATTGAGCGTGCACGCGAGAGCGTCGCTCTCTTTTTGAACGCAAGCGACCGAAGAGAAGTGTCATTTGGCATGAATGCGACTTCTTTTATCCGGCTGGTGAGCCTGGCGATCGGGCGAAATCTGAGGGAGAGACGCGAAATCATCCTGACGGACATGGATCATGAGGCCAATGTGGCTACGTGGCTCGCCCTGGAACGAGACGGCGCCCGATTCTGCTGGTGGCGGGTTCGCGAGGACGGCAACCTACATGTGGCCGACCTGGAATCACTGCTTTCTCCGCGGACGCGGCTTGTGGCTTGCACGGTCGCCTCCAACGCAACCGGCTCAATCGTCGATGTTGCGGCAGTAGCCAAACGAGCGCATGACGCAGGCGCTGAGGTTTTTCTTGATTGCGTACACTTCGCCCCTCACGGACCGGTTGACGTGCAGGCTTTCGGCTGCGATTACCTGACCTGCTCGGGCTACAAGATTTTTTCGCCGCATATGGGTTTTCTGTGGGGACGCCGCGAAGCTTTAGATCAGCTCGACACGTTTCGGGAAGATTTCATTCCCAATGAACCACCATCGAAAATTGAGGTCGGCACTTATATTTACGAGAATGTTGCCGGGATGGATGCTGCCATCGCATACCTCGAATCCTTAGGCCGACAGCCAACCGCAAATCCGCCGTCGAGACGAGAGAACATCGTACGTGCGATGGAAGCAATACGGAGCTATGAAGCCTCGCTTTCGCGCGAATGCCTGAGTGTGCTCGACGAATGTGGCGCGACAGTTTACGGCATCGACGAGCCGGAATTGACCGGCGCTCGTGTGCCGACATTTCTTTTTAACCTGAAGAATGTGCATCCCGCGACACTGTCGGGAAAACTGGCGCGCTTGGGAATTGGCGTGCGCGATGGGCACATGTATTCGCCCCGTTTAGTGAAGCGGCTGGGTCTTGAGACGGCCAGCGGCGCAGTCCGCGCCTCATTGGTCCATTACAACAGCGAAGACGAGATCCACCGTTTCGGTGACGCTTTGCGTGAGATCGCCAACCAGAATTAGCTGCGGCGAGCCGAACAAAGCAACCATCTTCGCAGAGGTTATGGGCAAGAACAGGCACTGCCGTTCGTTGCCGCACAGCAGGCCGACACCTCCTCCAAAGCGGAATACCGAAAGCCTTAGAACTCGAACTGCAAACCGAGCAAAACCCGGCGAGGCAAGTTGTTCTGGCTTGTCAGCGCGCCGAAATTATTTGGACTATTCAAATCCAAGCTCGGCTGGTTGTAAAGAACGTGGTTGAAGAGATTGAACATTTGGGCAGAAAACACGAGATGGTAGCGCTCGGTCACAACGATGTTTTTGCCAAGTGAAAAGTCCACATTCCACGAGGGCAGCATTCGCAGCTGATCGAACGGTATTTAGGCATTTACACTAAGCAATGGCCTTGATAAGCTTTTGAACACCATTGTCGGGTTGGCAAATATGTTTAATCCGGTTCCTCCTCCCACATGGCTGTGTAGCCCCTCCATGCCGTGCAAGCGAATGCTGGAAATGGCAGCCGTACCGTTTCTCTCGAATGCTCCATAGTTGCCGTCCGCAGCCACGAACATTGGTAATCCTGTGTAATACAGCTTGATGTCAAGGAAAATTGTATACATTCCGTAAACCAAAGATATTCTTCGTAAACACAACTTGTACACGTCCAGAGTCGAAACTTGCATCGGGAACATCCCGTTACGGCGAGACGGAGGCTGACTTCGGCTCCGAATCATCGATTTCGGGCAAGCCACGCGACCTGAGCTGTCGATTTAACGCCGGCACATCTGCAACGGTAATTTGTCGTAAGACGGCCAGGATTTGACGCAGCCTAGCGGAAAGATGCGCAAAGACCTCATAGTCCTGTTCCGTCGGCGCGTAATCTCCCTGCAGGTAACCTTGCATCGCGGCGATGCGGTTATTGAGCTGCAAGGGATAAACGAGCATCTGATCATCAAAGCCCGTGAAACGCGGCTCGTACAACTCGTGCAAGATCGCACTGAGCCGGCCATCTAATTTCCTGGCTGCGTCGTGGAGCGAGCTGCTTCCGCTGCTCGACTGCAAAACATGAGCTAGTTGAGTTCGGATTCGGCGGATGTCGTTAATGGCATCATCGGTTGACGAAACTTCATCGCGAACATCGATCAAGAGATTGAATTGTTCTTGATAGGCCTGTTGTGTAGTCTTCAAGCGCGGGTCTTTCCTAATAACAAACGGCTGTGTATACGACCGACCGCCGACGATCAATTTGACCTCGTAACCTCCGGGCACAGCCTCCGGGCCACGCAAATTGCCGCCGGAAAGATACGTGCCCCCTTTTATGCCGTGGGCATCGGGATAGCGCATATCCCAAACAAACCGATTCATGCCAGCATCCCCGGAAACCGCACCGGATCTGCGGATAGGCGATCGCGAGGCACTGCTGAATGTTTCGATGTTCTTGCCGCTGGCATCCTGGAACTCCAAAGTAACAGGCTGCGAGGCCGTTTTAGGCAAATCGTAGTAAACGATCACGCCCGACGGTGGATTCTGTCCCAACTCCGAGCGTGAACCAAAAAAGCGGCCACCTTGGACGCGATATGTGGGCCGGGGCTTATAGAGATGTGCATGCGACACTTCTGTGCCCGGCACCGTCTGCTCCAGCGGTGTGATGTCATCTAAAATCCAAAAAGAACGGCCCTGCGTAGAAGCAACGAGATCTCCATCTTTCACGGTGAGGTCGGTGATCGGGACAATCGGCAAGTTGAGCTGAAGACTCTGCCAATGGTCACCATCATCAAAAGAAACGTAAATGCCGGTTTCGGTGCCGGCGTAAAGAAGGTTCTTGCGGACAGGATCCTCGCGAATTGTGCGCGCGAACGTGTCCGCGGGAATGCCCTCGGTGATGAGTTTCCACGTTTTCCCAAAATCGTGCGTACGATAAATGTACGGGCGAAAATCGTCCAACTGATACCGATTCGCCGCTACGTAGGCGGTTGCCGCATCCGCGTGGGAAGCCTCAATCATGTTTATGCGCGTCCAGGGCTGGATTTGAGGAGGAGTAACGTTAGTCCACGTTTTTCCGTCATCTCTAGTTAAATGGACCAGGCCATCGTCGGAGCCTGTCCAAATCACTTTTTTGTCTACAGGGGAGGGCGCAATTGCGAAAATCGTCGAGTAGATTTCTTCCAGGCGACCGCCATTTTCACGCCTTTTGTCGTTGCGCGTAAGATCGGGGCTAATCCGTTGCCAGCTTTGGCCCTGGTCGGTCGATTTGAACAGCACGTTCGCGCCAGCGTAGATCGTTTCAGGATCGGTCTCAGCAATGGCGATTGGAAACGTCCATTGAAAGCGGTATTTCATCTGCGCAGCGCTGCGGCCGCCAGGATAATCCGGCCAAATTGAAATATTGCGCACGCTGCGAGTGCGGTGGTCGTAACGGGTCAGCAAACCCCAATACGCGCCGGCGTAAACGATGTTCGGATCTCTTGGATCAGGGACAACATAGCCGCTCTCGCCGCCACCGACCTCGTACCAATCGGTAACGCCGATACCCGGGCCGCTGGTTCGGCTGGCAATCGCTACCGTCGTGTTGTCCTGCTGCGCACCATAGACCCGATAAGGAAACGCGTTGTCCGCCGCCACAGTATAAAACTGGCCGGTCGGCTGATTCATTTCAGAGCTCCACGTCTTGCCGCCGTTAAAGGTGATCGCTGCTCCACCGTCATTGCCGTTAATCCAGCGTTGGTCGTCGTGAGGATCAATCCATAGGTCGTGATAGTCGCCGTGGGTCGTCGGCGGCATGTGCCGCCACGTCTTACCTCCGTCCGTTGACTTAAGGAAATTCTTAGACGAGAACGTGTAGACGGTGTCCAATTGCTGAGTATCCGCGAAGATGTGGCCGTAATAATATTGGCGGGAAGTCAGTTCAAAACTGTTGTTCAGCAACTTCCAAGTCTTGCCGGCGTCATCGGAGCGATAAATGCCGCCTTCGCCACCGCCGATGGTCGCCCAGATGCGATTGGGATTCACCGGGGAAACGGTGATGCCGATCTTCCCCATGTCACCCTTGGTAGGCAGACCGTCCTTGAGTTGAACCCAATGGTTTCCGCCATCCGTCGTTTTGTAAATTCCGCTGCCAGGACCTTCCGGATAGATATCCCAAGGGGTGCGCAGAACTTGCCAGGTTGAGGCATAGATCGTCAGCGGATCATGCGGGTCCATTGCCAGATCGACGGCGCCGGTTTTTTCGTTCACGTAAAGAATTTTCTGCCACGTCGCGCCGCCGTCGCGGGATCGAAAAACACCCCGCTCTTTGTTGGGACCGTAGGGATGGCCTACGGCAGCGACGTAAACGATATTGGGGTTGCCGGGATCGATCAGGAGTTTGCCGATCTGGCTCGTGTCGCGGAGTCCCACATGGCGCCACGTTTTACCCGCGTCCGTCGACTTATAGACGCCATCGCCATGAGAAATATTGGCGCGGAGACACGCTTCGCCCATGCCAACGTAAACAATGTTCGGGTCCGATTCAGAGACCGCAATTGCTCCGACGGATCCTGTCTTGAAATAACCGTCGGAAATCGGCTGCCACGTGATTCCCGCGTCCGAGGTCTTCCAGACGCCGCCGCCCGTTGCTCCCATGTAATAAACTTTCCGGTCGCTGGGCAAACCAGCTACCGCGGTGACACGTCCTCCGCGGAACGGGCCGATCGAGCGCCACCGAAAGGCCTTGAGCATATTGGGATTCACCTGTGCATGCAAAACACGAGGCCCCATTGAGGAGACGATGAGAAGCGGCAGCAGGAGGCTGATCGAACGAAAAGGTCTCATGGCGAACTCCTCGAAGGCGCGGAGAGATCCACTCAGCCAGAACGCTGGCGCGGGCGAGGATCTCGAACGTCTGCACGTCCCGGCACCGCGTTGATTTGAACTGCCGAACCTTGTCTGGCCGGTTGTTCTCCGAGTTACGCGGCACTTATAGCGAGATCGAGGGTCCGTGTCAAGACGAAGTTGTATACATAGCATAAACAAACGATATGCAGAGTGGCGGGCGGCAGTCTCGCGGCCACGATGTTCTGGCATGAATGAAATCTCACAAAGCGGTTCGCCACATGGGCCAACGGGCTCTTGCGAGGTTCGCTCGCGCGTGGATCACTCGCGCGACGCGGCCTTCCCTGCCGCAGCCGCCTTTGCGGCAGCAGACGACCGTCGCGACCATATGAGATAGGCGACCGAAAGCGCGGCTATCCAAGGCACCCCGGCCAAAATCGTCGGACGCATATCTGGAATCCACCATGTCGTCAGAAGAATTCCGGTGACCAGGACCAGGCCGACCAGCGTCGTGTAAGGGTACCCGGCAAACCACACCGGCGGAGGTGTGCGGCCCTGAGCCTTCCAGACTCTTCGGAAGCTAAGATGAGTCAGGAAAATCATGATCCAGGCAAACAATCCGCCGAACAGCGCGATACCAAACAGATACACAAAAGCGGCACCCGGATGGAGAACGGCAACGAGGGTTGCGATTACCAATCCTAATGTTGAAACGAGGAGTGCCGCCTGGGGCGTACCGCGTGATGTGACGCGGCCGAGCGACGCAGGGGCGTACCCGCCGCGCGAAAGCGAAAAAATCATCCGCGTAGCCAGGTAAAGATCGCAGTTCATGCTGGAGAGCGCCGCAGTCAGGACCACGAAATTCATGATATGAGTTGCCGCTGGGATATGCATAAACTGGAATACGGTGACAAAAGGACTTGCCGTAACGTCTGCGCCGGGCTGGATGCGGTTCCACGGAACGATGCCCACTAAGACAACCATCGCTCCGATATAGAACAGGATTAATCGTCCGACCATCGAGCGCAGCGCCCGCGGCACAGCAACGGATGGCTCCTTGGCCTCGCCCGCTGTCACGGCAATCACTTCGGTGCCCATATAGCTGAAAATAACGAACGCCATTGCCATCCAGATGCCCCGCAGGCCGTGAGGGAAAAAGCCTCCCGCGGACGTATAGTTACGAAGCCCGGCGTGCGCCGAGGGGACGAGACCCGCCAGCACGACCGCACCAAATACGATGAAAAGAATAATAGCGACAACCTTGATCATCGCGAACCAATATTCGAATTCGCCGAAACTGGCTACGCCGCTCGCGTTGACAGCGACGAGCAAAAACGAAAACGCCGCGATGAAGGCCCAGGACGGAACTTGAGGAAACCACCATCGGCAATAAATCGCCACGGCCGTCGCTTCACCGCCGATCGCGATGCACTGCGCCGCCCAGTACGTATATCGCACAGCAAAACCGGCCCACTGTGAAACGTAGAGCTCGGCATAAACGCCAAACGAACCCGCCGTGGGATGTGCCACAGCCATCTCCGAAAGCGCGCCCATTAGGAAGAGCGCGATTACGGCGCCCAGGCAGTAACTAACGATCACCGCGGGACCAGCACTGTGTACGGCGAGCGAGCTCCCCAGGAACAGTCCTGTGCCGATCGCACCGCCGATGGCAATCATGGTCATCTGACGGGTGCTTAAGCGGCGCACCAAACCCTTTTCCCGGTCCATCGCGGCGGTTATTGCGGGGGCCCGGTCAGATTCCTTCATGATTTTCCCCGTCCCCCAGGAAGCACGAGGTTACGGGCCAACGAATCGTGCGAAAGAAACACGCCTGCAGTCTCATGCCCGAGGTATGGAGTGAAATCCCCACGGCAGGTCCCGACCGTGCTGGGCGAATGGAGGGTCATGGAAACATAGCAGCGTCCGCTAAACGGCAGTTCCTTCCCCTACCATGAGAGGCAGATTGCCCTCGAGTACATCGAGCACAGCTCGAACGTCATCGAGCGAGTTGTAGATGTGAAACGCGATACGGAGGCCATCATGGCGGCCGGACGCGACGATACCTTTCTCGCTCAACTTTGCGAGAATCGTCAGAACATCCCGTGACTGCAACACGACTAACGGCCCAACGCTATCGGGAGGTGTCTTCACGCGAATACCCAATTCGCGGGCTCCCGCCATCATCGCTTGCGTCAGCCGGCGAACCTGCGCTTCGACATTCTCGAGCCCGATTTCAGTTAGCAGTTCGATCCCTGCCGCCGAGGGGTAGATGCTGGGTATGGGTGGCGTCCCGGATTCAAAGCGGCGCGCGGTTGGCGACAGATCCAAATGACGCACATCAAAAGCGAAAGGGTTTCGCTGAGCGAACCATCCAGAAATGGTGGGGATGAGCGATTCGATCAGCTCGCGCCGCACGTAGAGAAACGCCAAGCCGGCGGAACCGAGCAGATACTTGAGAGTTCCACTCACATAGAAATCAACGCCGAGAGTTTTGACATTGACCGGACGCGTGCCGCAATCCTGATAATCGTCCAGGAGAACGAGTGCGCCACTCTTGTGCGCAAGATCGGCAATGGTGCGCACGTCAGAACGGAAGCCGTTCATGAAACATACATGCGTGAGCGGAACGATGGCCGTGCGATCGTCAAGTCGAACGGCGTACATGCGCGAAGGCAGGCGGTCCTTTTCTGCGATGAGAAACTCCACGCGCGCGCCGCGCTTCTCCTGCGCTAACCAAATATGGCCCATGGTGGGAAACTCGAAGTCGCCGAGCAAGACTTTATTTCGCGTGGTGAAATCCAGAGCACTGGCAAGAGCATTGACCGCCGCCGACGCGCTGGGAACGACGGCAACCTCATCCGCTTCCGCGCCGATAAACCGAGCGAACAGATTTCGTGCGGCTTCATATTTCTCAATCCAGAGTTCCCATGGCGAGCCCTGCTCGTGCCAGCTCGCCAGATTTTCAACTACTGCTTGCTCGACGGCGTCCGATAATGCCCCTTGGGAACAGGAGTTTAAATAAATCTTTCTCTGGAAGATTCGAAACCGAGACCGAACGGCCTCTAACTGACGGTCAGAAAGCATTGCCATTCATCCCTCGCCCTTGCAACTTCCCGCGATTGCACCAGCGCCACAAGCCCTTTTCCATCCAATCACAGAGGCGCCCCGGCCCGGACGGCCATCACGCCCGAGGCTCGTGAGAAAGGAAATGCCCGCGATGAAACGTAGCGAAAACACAATGGCGCGCACCGTACACCCTCGCCGATTGTGCTGTCAATAAGAATTCCTGTGACATATCCATCGTATGCACAGATGTATGTTCAATTTCGGAGGCTGAATTCGCCTAGGCGGAGATTCGCCGCTGTTTTTCGATTGTCATTTGTCGATTTTCTAAGTAGGCTGGTACGTATTATGATCAATGGCAGAAGCCGCCGAAGCAGCGCCCGGCGAAACAGGTATTCCCCCGCGAGAAAAGCAAAACCCGCTCATGGGCCAGGCGGCCGTGCTCTATCGAACGTAACCCTGCAACCGTGGGCGGAGAATGGGGTTCCCGCCACCCTGAGCGAGCGCGTATACCGGGCGTTCAAACTTGATTTGATCCGCGGAATCTATCTCGGCGGCGAAGCGGTTGGCGAGAAAGCCCTCGCGAAACGGTACCGGGGCAGCCGCACGCCGGTCAGGGAAGCCGCCGTTCGACTCCAGCACGAAGGTTTGCTGCGCATTGTGCCGAATCGCGGTTATTTCGTGAGCGCGATCACGATCGACTGGCTGAACCAGATTTACGAATATCGCGCAGCGGTGGAGAGTTCGTCCGCTGAACTCGCGGCTCGGAAAGGCTGCAATGACAATGCGCTACTGGAAAAACTGCACGAGCTCGCGTGCACGCAATACGACCCTCATGATCGCTCGAGTTACAAACATTTCATCGAGCAAGACACTGCCTTCCATATCGGCGTTGCCCAGCTGACACGCAATCCTTTGATGGTGCGGACCGTCACCGATATGCGCTGTCAGATGGAGCGAGTGATGTACGCGGCGATCGACATCGATTACTACGGGGAAGCCCCGGTGCGTGAACATTGCGATATCCTGGACGCCATAAAACGGCATGATCGCGATCAGGCGCGGCAACTGATGTATGACCACATCCTCGGGTCGCGGGGTAAAGTTGTGAGGCTAGCTGCCGATGACCGCACTGCATTCTAATCGAATCTTCTGATCGACAAACGGATGCCCTATCCCTCGGTGCGAATTCTTCCGTTAAATGGATTGGAGGATGAGACGGCGTTGCGCAAAGCCACCGGGGCATTCCTAACTTATACAAAACCGCGACACTGATGCGACTCGTCACATTTGAAACGGCAGCCAAGCAGCGGCGAATCGGCGCCGTGACGGACGACCATCATGTTGTGGATCTGAATCTTGCGTCCGCTCTTTACCTGCGGGACGTCGAGGGAGAGTCGGCTTTTTATCGTATCGCGGACGCCCGCGTGCCCGCCGACATGCGCGCGCTTTTCGAGGGCGGCGAACACAGCCTCGATGCGGCCAAGAGGGCATTGTCGCACGTGCAGAAGCTGGGAAACGCAGCGAAGGGACCGTCCGGCGAAAAGATCGTGCTCCCCGCCGATTCCATGAAGCTGCGAGCGCCTATTCAGCCGAAGAAGTTTTTCCACACCGCTGGCAATTTCCGAGAACATCATGAAGAAGCGCAAAAGGCGGGATTTTCGCATCCGGTGATGCCCTGGATTGTTTTCTTCCAAAATGTGGATGCAATTATCGGGACGGATGAGCCGGTTGTGTATCCCGAGCATTTGACAGAAGAGCTGGATTACGAACTCGAGCTCGCGGTCGTGATGAAAAAGGCGGGAAAGCATTTTGGCGCCGCCGAAGCGGCAGATTACATCGGCGGGTATGTGATTTTCAACGATATCACCGCGCGCGACATTCAACGGCGCGAAATGAAATCCGGGGTATTCAGTTTCTGCAAAGGAATCGACAGTTTCTGCCCGCTCGGGCCGTGGATCGTGACCGCGGACGAAATTCCCGATGCGCACAACCTGGGCATGGAACTTCGCGTGAACGGCGAATCAAGGCAGCGATCGCATTCGAGCAGAATGTCGGTGAAGATTCCAGAGATCATCGCGCACTACTCCGCAATGGGATACAGCGCTGGGGACGTTCTCTCGACTGGCACGGTCTCCGGCGTGGCCGCGTTCAGCGGCGATCCTAAGAAATGGTATTTGAAACCGGGTGACGTGATGGAGTGCGAGATTGAGCGGATCGGAATCCTGCGGAATCCAGTGATTTCCTGGAAAGAGGCGCACGGCGGAGAAACGGCGACCAGTCGACGAAAAACGCGATGAGCGACGCGGTAAAGGACGCAAATCAGAATGGAGTTTGGGTCAGCGAGCTGAACGCTCGGTCCGACGTGTGCCCGCCGCTGCACGCGCTGGAACCGATTCGCTTCTACGATACAACGCTGCGGGACGGCGAGCAGACCGTGGGCGTGGTTCTCGATCCGCAGCAAAAGCTGGAAATTGCGCGCAGGCTCGACGGCTTGGGCATTTCGCGCATCGAGGCAGGTTTTCCGAGAGTGTCGACCGACGACACGGAAGCCTTCCGCCTGATTCTCGCCGCAAATCTGAACGCGGAAATCTGGGGATTTGCGCGGTGCGCGAAGGCGGACATCGACGAACTGATTCGGCTCGGGGTCCGGTCATCGGTGCTCGAAATACCTTCCAGCGACATCAAGCTGCAAGCGTACGGACTCACGCGAGAAGAAGCGATTCGCCGCGCGACCGATGCAGTGAGTCTGGCGCGGAGAAGCGGGATCCGCGTGGCGTTTTTCGCGGTCGATGGCTCTCGGGCGGCGCTAGATTTTCTGCGAATCCTCTATCAGGCGGCGCGCGACGCGGGAGCAGAAGAAGCCGTAGTTGTGGACACGATCGGCGCCTGCGGGCCGGAAGCTGTTGAATTCCTGGTCGGGCAGGTTCGCGAGTGGCTCGGGAAAGATGTGCCGGTTCATTTTCACGGCCACAATGATTTCGGTTTGGCGACGGCGTGCGCTATCGCTGCAGTTCGCGCGGGAGCGGCATGGATTCAAGGGACGATCAATGGGATGGGCGAACGCGCGGGGAACGCGGATCTCGGGGAGATCGCGCTGGCGCTCAAATGCATCTATAACACTCCGGTTGCGTTAAATCTCTCGAAGATACGGGAAGTTTCCGAGTTTGTGAGGCAGGCAGCGCGTTACGAACTCGAGCCCTGGAAGCCGGTCGTGGGCGAAAACCTTTTTTCCCGCGAAAGCGGCGCGGTGGCGAGCCAGTTTCACATTCCCGAAGCGATTGAGCCTTTTTCGGCGGACATTGTTCAAGCGCGGCGGCGAATCGTCCTGGGAAAGAAGAGCGGGCTCGACAGCATCGCGCTGAAAGGCGAGGAACTGGGGTTAGAGATTTCGGAAGCGCAGAGAGGTGCGGTGCTGGCCGCAGTAAAGAGCAAAGGAATCGAGAAGCGCGGCCTCGTAAGCGATACGGAATTCGGACAAATCGTCAGCGAAATCTGCAAATCCTAGGCGAGCAGCGCAAGACCTTCCGCAAACGCATTTCCGCGCGGGGGCGAAACTCCTTCACTTTGGTCCGCTCTCCTTGCGCTAGATGAACTCGGGAGAATCCTGCGAAACTTCTTGAGGGACAGCGACGGACCGGGAGTTCTTCTGCTCGATCATGAACGGTGCGAGATTTCATCGGCGGGCACTGATCGATTTACCGATTGAAAGCGCATCCGCGGAAGAAATTCTCTCGCGCACTCCTCTAAGGTTACTCTGCTAACGGCGAAAATGCGGGAGCACAGCTTCGCCGAAAAGCCGCGCTTGTTCGTGCCGGTCATCGCCCCAGATTTCCAGCAGAATATGCGAGCAGCCGGCTTCGCGGAATTCTTCGATACGGCGAATGCAGTCTTCGGGCGTGCCCGCAATGGGCGCAACCTTTTCGAGGACCTCGTCGGTGACGGCGCGGGCGGCTGCTTTTCGTCCGCCTTTCTCCATAGCATCCGCAATCGGACGAATTTCCTCGAACGTGAGGCCGGCCTTTTGAAGCAGCACGTCGGCGGACCCGCGAATATTCTGGACCTTGTTCGCGAGGTACATCGCCGCCATCTCCCGCGCGCCTTCCCTTCCCTTCGCGCGATCTTTGTTGACGCTGCCGACAATCACGGACCCCAGATCGAGTGAGGATTCATCTTTCCCAGCCTGACGCGCGCCTTCGAGCATCGAGTGGCGTGCATATCGGACAAATCCCGGCGTGGTGATGCTGGCGGTCAATAGGCCTTCGGAATGCGAGCCGGCCATTTTTTGAAGCACTGGGCCCGTTGCGCCGATATAAATCGGCACCGGGGAACGCGACACGTGTGCGTCGGAGCGTAAAGCGGGAATCTGGGCGGAGAAGGCCTTTCCCTCGTAGTTGAATTCACCGCCGCCGAGCGCGCCGCGAATGATGTCGATGCTCTCCTTCATCACTGTCGCAGGACTGGCCGCTTTCCCTTTTTCGCCTTCGCCAATTTCCTTCATGAATATTTTCGAAGCTCCCAGGCCAAGCAGAAAGCGTCCCTCGCCCGCGAGATCCTGCATCACGCGGGCTTCCATGGCGATCTGTACGGGGTGTCGCGTGTAGGGGGAGATGATTCCCCAGCCGATTCCAATTCTCTTGGTGGCTCGCGCAATAACGGCGGAAATCGCGGTCGAAGAGCGCGCTTCCATGGCGTGTTTGCGCCACCAGGGATAGGCTTCCGCCAGCCAAAACGTATCGAAGCCGGCGCGCTCGCACGCCTGCGCCATCGCGACCGTTTCTTCAACGGGCTCCATACTGAGTTGCAGCACCCCGATTCGGAATGGAACAGTCATGTTCTGCTGGCCTCCGTCTTCAATTTGTATGAATCATGGATTCGTCCAAGAATGTTCGAGACCTTTAATCAATGCCCACATGGATTTGTTCAGTGGGGTTGGAACCCCCATTTTTTCGCCCCACTGGACAATCGCGCCGTTCATAAAATCCACTTCGGTCTGCCGGCGCGCGAGAATATCCTGCAGCATGCTGGCATTGTGTTTTCCGGGTGCATTCGCGCCCTTCTGCACCATATCACGCGGGTTGCCGTGCAGTTGGACGCCAAGCGCCTTCGCGACGGCCTCGCCTTCCGCAATTAAGTCATTGAAGAGCTGGCCTGTAGGAACAAAACGGGTTGCAGCACCATGATGCAGGAGGGTCAATGCACCCACGGGATTCGTGGAGGCGTTGAAAATCAGCTTGGTCCACTGTGCGCCGCGTGCGTCTTCGAGCGCGATCACATTCATGCCCGCGCGTGTGATCAGCTCGGCGAGCTCGCGGACGCGAATGAACGGAGTGCTGGTTGGCTCGAAGGGGCCAATCCATGTGTCGCCCTGAATGTCGAAGCCGACATGGCCCGGCTCAATCAAATGCCCCGCCGGAAAGGTAGTGCCGCGCATGACGAAGCGGACATGCTCGGCGATGATCTCTTCGTTGCCCACGCCATTCTGGACCGAGCAAACGGCACTCTTATCGTTGAAAATCGACGCGGTCTGTTCAATGGCGGCGCGCGTATGAGTGCTCTTCGTCGCGACGATTCCATAGTCACATGTGGGAATCTCGGCCGGGTTCGTGCTGGCTTTCACAGGAGCAGTGAAGGCCGCCGCACCGGAGATACGCAGGCCGTTCTTCCGAATGGCGTCAATGTGAGCCTTGTTCACGTCGTATGCGTAGACTTCGAAGTCATCCAGCCGGGCCAGGTGTGCCGCGAATAGGCTTCCGATCGCCCCGCATCCCACGATACAAATCTTCATGCTTGAATCACCTCGGTCTTTCGCCGCCGTTAAAAAAGCGCCAGGGTATATCTGACAGGTTTTCGCCTTCGGTCTTGCCGACGCGATAGGTGTCCTGCGTATAGAGGCAGACCTGTCCATCCGCATCCACGACTTGAGGATGAAGACTGAAAATCATTCCTTCTTTCAATTCCACGTTGCTGTCGGCGCCGATGGCCGGGTATTCGAGCATCGTAGTTCCGATGGAATGGCCCGAGAGATGGCCCAGACGGAATCCGCGCCGCTCGAAAATATCCGCACACGCGCGATGAACCTCGCTGGCCAGTTTCCCTTCCCCCATTTTGCGCCGCGCGGCTTCGAGAGCTTCCGGATAAGCTTCGCTCATCGCCGCCGTGCGCGCGCTAATCTTTCCCCGGATGAGCGGACGCGAAAACTCCACCCAGTACCCACCCGCGCCCGTGATTTCGAGCGAGTACAAAAGCAAATCGTCAGGCTGCACGACGCGATGCCCCGGGACTTTGAAGTGCGCTTCCGCCTCGCCGTGACTTCCGGAAAGAATAATGTTCATCATGCGCAAGCCCGCGCCGCGCGCAAAGAACCGCTCGACGGCCGGGGCCATAATCTCGGCTTCCGTTTTCCCGGGTTGGTATGCACGGATCAGCGCCCAAAAACCTTCGGTGATGATGTCCATGCTGTCACGGACGCGCGCGAGCTCTTCGGGGCTTTTCACGGCGCGAGCCATATCGAATGCAACATCGAACGGCACGAGTTCGAATGGGCCGGGCTGCAGGGCGCGATAATCGCGGACCGTGAGAATGAAGTTCATGCCGTACACGCCGAGACGCTTCCAGAGCTTCGCCTCGGCATGTTCGCGGAGCCACTGGCCCGGCAGATCCGCCCAGACGTGCTGCTTCAGCCAGGGTTTGGTCTTATCGCCAATCCAGCGGGCTTCCCGGGGAAAAACCAAGGTCGGCTCGCCTTCGAGGGGAATAAGAACGTAAACATAGCGATGGACGATCTCGAATCCGGAAATATAACGAACCGCACCCTCGAAGCCAGTGTACTCGTTGCCGCAGACAATCAGAGCGTCAAGTTGCTGGGCACGCATGCTCTCGCGAATGTTGCGGAAACGCCGCTGAACTTCCGCGTCTGAGACTGCCGGCCGTTCTTGTGTTTGTGCGGGCATGCGTTTTCCTTAAGAAGCGCCGCAAATTTCGGCAGCAGCCAGTGCGTAAACCTTCGTGATATTCGTCAGCGTCTCGATGGCGACCTTTTCGCCCTCGGCATCGCGTTCGCCGCTCGAGGGTCCATAATTGAGCGTTTCGATGCCGTAGCGTGTCATTACGGAGGCATCCGAATCCCAATGGACCGTGGTCCGCTTCGGCGGGACGCCCATCACGCGCCGGTGCATGGCTTCGATCGTTTTTACGAGCTCGTGGTTTTCGTCGATTTCCGCGCCGGGGACGGACACATAGACTTCGAATTCGAGACCATAGTCAGGGAAACGTTTGCGCAAATTCAGAAAAAGCTGCTTCGCGGATTTGCGCGCTTCCTGCAGCTGCATCGTCGGCGGAACGCGAATATCGAGGCATAGATCAGTTCGCTCCGGGGTGCGGCTCGCGCGCCACGGATAACCGCCGCGAATGCAGCCAATGTTCACGATTCCCTTGTGACCGGCATACGCGGCTTTATCTTCCCAGGAGGGAATCCATTCCTCGACGGCGGAAAGGACGTCTTGCATCCGGCGGATCGAAGTTTCCTGCTCGCGCCCACGAGTAAACGCCGTGTGGACGTAATGGCCGTGAGTCGTCAGCCGAACCCATACCGTGCCGTAATGGCCGAGAACCATTTGCATGTCCGTGGGCTCTCCCAGGATGCACATATCGGGCACGATGCCGTGATTGACCAAGTAATGCGTTCCCACTCCGTAGCCCCGGTATTCCTTGCCGACGAATTCGTCGCTCCATTGCGTTTTTTCGATTTCGCCGACAACGGCGGCGATGAAGATGTTGCCTTCGAGGCGAAGGCCGGCGCGGCGCAAAGCGTTCACGGCGTTCAGGTAGCAAACGAGAGCACCCTTCATGTTGTAAATTCCGAGGCCATATATCATTCCGTTTTTAACCACGGCATGTGGTTTGTATCCGATGCCCTTTAAATAGCTCTCGCGGCCCGTGTTGGATGTGTCCATGTGGCCGTTGAACATCAGATTCCTGGCTGCACCATTGCCTTCCCAAATGCCGACTACATTGGCGCGACCCGGCTCGACCTCCTGCCACGTAACGTCGAGGTCCATGGCTTCCATGGCTGTACGCATGTACTTGCCCATTTCCAGCTCTTCGCCCGTCGGGCTGGGAATGTTGACAACGTCGCAGGCCATTTTGACGATTTCATCTTCACGGACGTGCGAAAGGATTTTTTCTGCCATCTCAGGTTTGAGCAAAATGTTCTCTCCTGGCGCTAATTCCGGAAATCATCCGGATACGAGCAGAGCTTCTCGTTACCGCCGCCCGTGATCAGGAAGTTATCCTCGAGGCGCAGGCCGCCGCCGCCGGGCCAATAAATTCCCGGCTCGATGGCCAGCACCATACCCTGTTTCATCGTGCCCGGCACCGCCTGATGGGCGAAAGGGGGCTCGTGAGCGCGAGCGCCGACACCGTGAGCCACCGGATGCGACGGCTGGCCCGCGTAGCCGACAGCGTCAATTCCCGCGCGAATCAGACGGTCCAATTCGCTCAGCGCGGCGCCCTCGCGAGCGAAGGCAGCCGCTTGATTAAAAATATTCAGGAGCTGATCCAGTAATTTGTCGTATTCCGGCGTGAGCTTGCCCGGGCAGAGATTTTTCGTGAGGTCCGTCCAATAACCGTCGGCGCAAACCCAAATCTCGACGAGGGTAGGCTCGTCTTTTTGCACGGGGCGATCGCTGGTCGCCGTGAAAGTGGCGATTCCTTTTCCGGACCACACCAACGTGAACGCCCGCGCCATCTCGACTTTGCCTTTGTAGCCGATGCCGACGGCATGAATGTGGCCTTCGATCATCGCGGCGACTTCGCTTTCCTTCATCCCCGGTTTCATTCCCGCGCGGGCGTGTTCCATGCCGATGGAGGCAAGTTCATTCGCCAAGCGCATGCGTTCGATTTCCTGGCTCGTCTTGATCATGCGCAGCTCGGCGAGGAAAGGTGTGGCGTCGACGACTGTTTTTGCGGTGCCGTGAAAGGCGTCGAAATAGCCTTGGGTGTAGAGCGACGGCTCACCCACCATGCGGTCGCAAATTTGCGAGAGCTGAGAGAGTTCGACGCCAATGCGCTGGGTCAATTTTCGCTCGCGCAATACATCCAAGCAGAGATCCAGGGAGCGCGAGGTCGGCGGGCGCGGGTCTTTCGGATGGTAAAACTTGAAACAGCGGACATCCGAGTTCCACGCTGTCTGTTTTGCTTCCTCGAACTGAGGCTCGACGACGATGAGAGTTGGATCGCCTTCGCGCGGAAAGACAGCGATGTCATAGCCCTTCATCGTCCAGTAATTCGTCAGATACAGGACGTTATCGGGCGCGCGCACGATCAGGGCATCCAGATTCTCCGCTTCCATCTTCTGCCGAACGCGGCGCCACTTTTCCTGATCGAGAGGGTACGACATCCGGTTTCGCCTTTTCGCCCCGACTTACCACCGAACGTTTCGAAATCGCGAGTCATCCGAAAAAAGAATTCTATTTCGGGGTCTGCTCCCAGGATGATTCCTTGCCTTTAATCAAACGGTACACAGTCGCATGCAGCGGGGCCTGCAGTCCGCCGCGCTCCGCTTCCCGTGCAATCGCGCCGCCCAGAAAATCTACTTCCGTTCGCAGGTGATGCTTCACGTCATAGAGCATCGACGGCGGATGATTCGTTTGTGCGCCGATCTTGTTCATCTCCCACGGATCATCGTGGAGATGGATTCCGAGGCCGGCGGCGACGCGTTTTCCTTCCTCGATCAAATCATGCAAAAGATACCCCAGGTCCGCGAACTCGTTTTCCGCTGCGAACGCAGAGCAGTGAGGAAGTTCCGTCAACGCCGCAACCGAGTTCACCGAAGCATTAAAAATCAACTTCGACCATTGGGCTGGACGCGCATCGGGAAGGGCGATGGCCTTGAGCCCGGACGCCACGATTAACTCAGCCGTTTCTTCAACCAGGGCGAAAGGCGTCTGCGACGGCTCAAATGGGCCAAGCCAAGTCGGGGTGTCGAGTTCGTATTGCACGTGCGTGTCGCTGTGGCGCGTGCCGCTCATGAAGGTCGTACCGCGCATGACGAAACCCTTGGAATAGCTGGCGATAATTTCCTCACAGCCGAGACCGTTTTGCGCCGACAGGATTGCGCCGCGACCAAACCGATGCGCAACGGGCCCCACGGCTTCCGCTGTATCGGTCGCCTTGCAGCAAACGATGCCCAGATCGCATTCGGGCAGTTCCGCCGGATCCGAAGTAGCGTGCAGCGAAGCCGTGAAACTGTGCGTTCCCGAAACGCGCAGCCCGTGTATGTTCAAGGCCTGCGCATGTTCCGCACGGCGCACAAAAGCATAAACCTCGGAGACGCGCGCCAAGTGCGCGGCATACAGGCTGCCGATAGCACCGCAGCCGATGATACCGATGCGCTTGATCAAACGCGGCCTGCCGTCTTCGCTGCCGAACCCGCCATCCAAGGACCCGCGCGATTGCTCCGGAGCTTGCGATACTTCCGCGGTTTTTTACTTTGCGGCACGCTGGCTTCTCACGCTGATACCAGATTTCGGATTGCCTTCCGCGTTGCGAAGAGCATGGAATAAACCGTCAGCCGTGTTATGAGAGTCTTTTATGAGCACGCCGCTAGGATAGAGAGCGTCCTGCAAGGCAGCGCAAATCGTATGGATGGGAGCTGCGCCACCCTCGCCCATGCCCTTGGCGCCATTGTACGAAAAAGGCGAAGGGGTCTCGATGTGTCCATAGAGCAGGTCGGGCATATTCATCGCCGTGATGGGCGTGTAATCGCTGAACGTGCTGGTGAGCATGTCGCCGTCCCGGTCGTAGACGCAGCGTTCCATCAGCGCCGCGCCAATGCCATGAGCCGTCGCGCCGTGCACCTGCCCTTCGACAATCATCGGATTGATCGTCTTGCCGCAGTCGTCGACGGCGGCATAAGCCAGGATTTTCGGCTGGCAAGTTTCGCGGTCCACTTCCATCACGGCGAGATGGAGCTGGCATGCGTAGGTCAGTGTCAAATTTCCGTACTTGCGCTTGAGATCGGGAACCTGAAAGGGCGCTTTGTAGACGTAGCGGCAATTGAGCGTGACATCTGCAAGCGAATCGGGCATGCCGGCATTGTTGACGTTTACTAAGTTCGCGAGTCCCCAGTAATTGATGGCCTTGTTGGTGCCCTTCACGCGCACTTCGGGCCCTTGATCCCCGACGCCGAATTCAAGATCCTTCTCCTTGGCTTTCAGGGCAAACGCCGCGAGGCGCTGCAACTCGCCCTTCAGTTTTTCCGCGGCGCCGTGGATCGCCGAAAGGCCCGAAACGGCGAACTGGCTGGCGTACGTTCCGGTATGACCAGTGTAGGCATTTTGTTCGGTGTCAAAGCCAGGGCGAACATTGACCATCTGCGGCGGGATATTCAGGACTTCGGCGACCACTTGCGACGCAACCGTCTCGTGGCCTTGCCCTTGCGGTACCGAACCGAGGTTGACGACGACTTCGCCGTAAATATCCAGCTTGGCGATCGCCGCTTTCGATTGGCCGGAGTACGGCGCATTCGGATTGATGATCTGCGCCTGGCCGAAATTGTTGGTGCCCGAATCCAGTGTGGTGCCGATCCCGATGCCGATGCGGCGCCCCTCTTCGCGAGCCTGGCGCTGCTTTTTCTTCCATTCATCCCAGCCGACCAGGCCCTTGGCAATAGCGAGCATCTTGGCGTAATTGCCGGAGTCGTAGATGCAGCCATTCGGAGTTGTGTACGGAAATTCGTTCGTGCGGATGTAATTCCGCAGGCGCATTTCGTCGCCGGGAATTCCCAGGGAATGGCTGCAGAGATCGATAATGCGTTCGAGGAACCAAAGATGCTGCATCCGCGAGTAGCCACGATTCGGACCGACGGGGCACTTGTTGGTGACGACCTGAGTAAAATCCACGCGCATATTCTTAAGCCGATAAGCGCCGGGGAGAACCTGAGCCCAGACGATGCAGCCGAGGGGCTCATAGCGGGGATAGGCGCCGCAATCGTCGATGTGGCGCGACTCGATTGCGGTGATGACGCCCTTCGCGTCCAAAGCGACGCGCGTATTGAGGAACACGCGCTCGTTTCCGTGGGCGCTGGCGAGCATGTGTTCGGAGCGAGTTTCCGTCCATTTCACGGGCCGCCCGCCCGCCTTGCGCGAGGCGAGCGCGCAGAGGGCCATGTAGGGATAATTCGTGATCTTGATGCCGAAGCTTCCGCCGATGTCGTGCGTCTGAATACGAATCTGGTCGATGCGAATGCCGAGAGCGGGAGCGAGGAACTGCGCGGCAAAAGCGGGAAATGAATTGTTGCTCCAGTAATTGATGCGGTCTTCCTTCGCATCCCACTGCCCGATGACGCCGTTGCATTCCAGCGGAGCGCTGGTGAAGCGGTGAAAATGAAGCCGATCGATTTCGACGACGTGAGCGGCGCTGCGAAAGGCACGGTCCACATCGCCATATTCAAACAGGTCGTGCCAGATACGGTTGGTTCCGCACTGGGCATGGAGCAAAGTCTTATCCGAATGGGCGGATTCCGCGTCGAGAACCGGCAAGATCGCCTCATATTCGACTTCCACGAGTTCCGCCGCGTCCTCGGCGGCGAGCTTGGAATCGGCAACGACAGCCGCAACCGGCTCACCTTGAAATCGAACCTTTTCGACGGCCAGTGGAAAATCCTCAATCTTGCCGCCGTCCCCGGGACCGATCTCAATAAACGGCTTCACTAGACCGGCCACTTCTTTTCCGGTCAGCGTGCAGATCACGCCGGGGGCGGCCGCAGCCCGGGAGACGTCGAGTTTCTGAATTTGGGCGTGGGCGTAGGGAGAACGAACCAGCTTCATATACAACATTCCCTGAAGCTTGTTATCGTCTACAAAAATTCCCATGCCTTGGACAAGTCGCGCTTCCTCGATGCGGCGCACGGGTTTGCCGACCCATTTCGCCGACGTCTCCGATGCGGCTGGGGCTTTCGCCCGGCGCAATGGAGCTCTCCGTGGAGTAGATGACTTCCGTGTCACGACATGTTCTCCCGTCCCGATGCCATCGATTACGCCAACGCGGTTCGCAAGCTTTCGATCAGGCGCTGAAGATTCTTCCGAGCCAAAGGTTCGAGCAACCCTCCGGCGAGCGACGCGAGGCGCCCCACGAGATGCGCTTGGCCCTTCCACGTCACCTTGGTTCCATTCGGCGCTTCATCCAAATCGAATCCCGCTCGAAGCGTGACTGTGCCGCCCGGCACTTCGCCTTTTCCTTCGTACAAAGCGTGCGTCGGAGGCGTCGCTTCCGCCAAATGAATCTTGATGCTGGCATTCCCGCGAATATGGGAGATGCCCACGCGCAATGTCACCGTAAAATGAGTCGCATCCTCTTTCTTCAAACTCACGAAATCGGGAAGCAAGGGGCAAAATCGTTCAGGATCCGCCAAAAACTCATACACATCGCCCGGCTTCTTACTCACCTCGAAGTCGCCACCGAATTCAATCTGCATTCGGCTTCACCTTAGTGTCCGCAACCATAAGATCCGCGGCAGAGCGGATGGCCTTGAGAATATTCTGATATCCCGTGCAGCGGCAGGTGTTCCCCGCGATTGCCTTGCGAATTTCCGATTCGGATGGATGACGGTTCTTGGACAACAAATATGCCGTGGACATTAGCAGCCCGGGGGTGCAAAAACCGCACTGCAAACCATGATTCTCGGCAAAGGCCTTCTGGATCGGATGCAACTCGCCATCACGCGCCAACCCTTCAATCGTCAGGACTTCGCCCTGGTGCGCCTGAACGGCAAAGACGGTGCAGGATTTAACGCTCGCGCCATTGAGCAAAACCGTGCAGGCACCGCAGTAGCTCGTGTCGCAGCCGATGTGAGTCCCCGTGAGATTCAATTCTTCCCGCAGCAACTCCACCAACAGTAGGCGCGGCTCAACCATCACCTCGCAGGACTTCCCATTTACCTTGAGTTGCAGCGGAACGCGCTCAGTTTCTGCCCGTGTATTCGTGACTCACCTCCACCCGCTCTCCGCGACTCCGTCGAAGCGCAACGTCGATCGCACGTTTCAACAACGCTCCGACCAGCACGCGCTTGTATGCAACGGAACCACGCATGTCTGGTTGCGGCTCGGCCGCAGCCATGGCCGCATCCGCGGCAGCTTGGATCACCCGCGGCGAAAGAGCGTTGCCACGCAGCTCAGCCTCGGCCTGCTGGGCACGAATCGGCGTCAAACCAACGCACCCGAGCTGGACGCGAGCGTCCTGGCAAGTATCGCGGTCGAGCATCGTCAACTGCACCGCAGCGCTCGCACTTGCGTAAACAGACGGGCACCGTTTGAATGCGAGATAGGCGCCGCCGGAATTCTTCGGCGGAATCTTGACGCTCACGCCCTGCACCAGCTCACCCGATTCCATGACGGTCGTGTAGGCATCGACAATAAAATCGGCCAGAGGAATGGTGCGCTCGCCTTTCGGGCCCACGCAATGGACTTCGGTCGAAAGCGTCAGGAGCACCGGGGCCCAATCGCCGCTCGGATCCGCTTCGGCGAGCGAGCCACCGATGGTTCCCCGATTGCGAACTTGAGCATCCGCAATTCCGGCGGCGCAGTCATGCAAAATGGGAATCGTACCGGCGATCTCCGAAGCAGCAATCTCCGCGTGGCGCGCGACCGCTCCCACGCTAATCCCATTTCCATTCTTTCGAATGTGCGAAATGCCCGAAATGAAATTGAGATCGACCAACGCCGCGGGGCGCGCCAGCCGAAGCTTCATTAAAGGAATCAGGCTTTGCCCTCCCGCCAACGCTCGGGCGTCATCGCCCAACTCCGAAAGAACCGAGACAGCTTCTTTCAAGGATGCCGCGCGGTGATAGCGGAATGCACTTGGATACACAGCTTAAGCCTTTCGTCCAGCGCGTGCTTGCCTGGAACTTAATCGCATCGCTCGTTTCAAGCGCTCGTTCGCATACCCTTTGTATACCATAACGGGCCGATTCTAGAACCAACTGCCATCTCATTCAAGCACGAATCACGAAGAGAAATCTCAGTTCTTTCTGGAAATGCCGCCCGCGGTCATCTATAGTCCGTGACTGCCTGTGCGATGAATGCGCCGACAATCTTTCCCATCCTTTTTGCAGCCGGAAAATCACCGCACCTGCCATTTCCGAAAGCCCTGGCGGATTTCGCGGGCTGCACAGCCGTCGAGATTGCGGTGAGGAATTGTCGCGGCCTCGAACGGCCGATTGTCGTGCTCGAGTATCAGGCAGATCGCTTGCGACGCGCGCTCCCTCGCCAAGCGCGTGTCACCGTGAATCGGCTTTCAAAACCTTGGCGCAGGGGCACAACCATCTTCCCCGATGCCTCGCCGACCGCAAGCCTGGAATCGAGCGTCGCGGCCTGCCTCACCTGCGGGAACATCATGCTCTCTTCGTCCATATCCCCATCGGCGGGATGTTAAGGCAGTGAAGAGTAAAAAACGATGCCGTCACCAGCGTTGACGATCATTGCCAGCTCGCCCGGATACATCACACGGCTCAACTTGTACAGCAGTTTCGAAGCGCCGACGCCGCCCGCGAGTCCGTGACTTCCATCAGTAACTCACTCCTGTGTACCGCGGGGGGGGCGACGTGAAAACGGTCATGTGTTGCACTGGCAAGCGCTCCTCGGTATCCGGGTGGCTGAATACCTTCCGGATTTGATAGGTTGTGGTGCGCTCGGCTGGTGTGCGTCTAATCATGCGAATCATCGCCCGAAGCTCTCCAGGTAAAACAGATTCGCCGAAGTTTGCCCCGGCCGCTTTTGAGATGCTCTCTTCCATCAGCGTGCCACTAAAATCATTTGCACCGGCTTGCAGACAAGCCAGCGCGCCTTCGAATCCGAGTTTAACCCACGAAACCTGGATATTAGGGATGTAACCGTTCAGCAACACCCGTGCGAGCGCATGCACTACCAAATCCTCCCGAAATGTGTGGCCTTCACGGGCACGTCCGCTTTGAAAGAGGCGTGTCTGCGAATGAATAAAACCAAGGGGCACGAATTCGGTGAACCCGCCTGTTTCCTTTTGGATTTCGCGCAGCAGCAACAGATGGCGGACCCAGTGTTCCGGCCGCTCCATGTGCCCATACATCATCGTCGCGGTCGAGGGAATTCCCAGTGTGTGCGCGGTTCGGATGATGTCAATCCACTGATGCACCTTCAATTTATTGGGACTCAGCGCTTGGCGCACTTCGTCATCCAGGATTTCCGCAGCAGTTCCAGGAATCGTGTTGAGACCCGCTTCTTTCAGTATCAGAAGGTAGTCAGTCAAAGGCAGTTTCAATTTTTCGACGCCGTAGGAAATCTCCATGGGAGAATAGGCATGAAGATGCAGCCCCGGCAGGCGCGACTTGATCGCCCGAAGCAGATCGGCGTAGTAATTGCCGTCGAGATCGCGCGGCAGACCGCCCTGAATGCATACTTCCGTAGCGCCCCGTTCAACCGCCTCGATTGATTTTGTGACCAGGGTCGCGGTTGAATGAAAATAAGCATCGGATGAATTCGGCCCCCGGCTGAATCCGCAAAATGCGCAGCCGACGATGCATACGTTTGTGAAATTGAGGTTGCGGTTGACGACATAGGTGATCCGGTCGCCGACGACGCACCGGCGAAGCTCATCGGCGGTCTTAACCAGCGCTATGAGGTCGTCGCCTTCCACGCTGCTCAGTCGCAGGCCATCCTCAAAAGTCAACTCGTGCCCCCCTGCCAGCGAAAGTTCGAGAAGACGCGCAATTCCTGGCTGGGCTTTAGCCAAAGCCGTTTGCCAAGACTCTTCTCCGACGCGCAGATCAACCGGATTCAGCATTTGTAACGATTCGTGCGGGCATAACCATCCGTACCAGCGAGCCGCTTGAGGTGAGATTGCACATGCGCGTGAATAAAACCCGGGCGGAATGCAAATTCCGGATAAACGGCAAGCCGCTCGCGCAACACGAAGCCGGTCCCCGCAGTTTTCGCAGCCAAATCGGCAATCTGCGGCCACGCAGTTTCCGGGTTTATGAAATCCTTGGTCACAGGCGAAATTCCTCCCCAGTCATTGATCCCCGCTCCGAGAAGTTGCGGATACCCGCCAGCAGTTAAATTGGGGGGCGTCTGGAGATTCATTTCGCCCCCGAGAATCAACCGCGCCACAGCCAGCGTGCGCTGTAAATCGTCAAAGGATGGTTCCGGCGCCGTCTCCATTCGAGTTCCGAGCTTAGCGCGAAACGGCTGGACAAGCACTTCCTGAATATGGCCATATCGGTCATGCAAATCGCGAATTGCCAAAAGTGAATCCACGCGCTCTTCGGCCGTTTCCCCGATACCGATCAAAATGCCCGTCGTGAATGGAATGTTCAGCTGACCGGCATGCTCGATCGTCCGAAGCCGCAGAGATGGAATTTTGTCGGGTGCCTTCCAGTGCGCCCCGCGTGGCCGTAAAAGGCGAGGATTGACATTTTCAAGCATAAGACCAAGGCTCACGTTGGATTCTTTCAGGCGGGCCATGTCTTCGGGGCCCATCAATCCTGGGTTCGAATGAGGAAGCAATCCCGTTTTTTCGAGCACAAGCTCGGACATGCGCGCGAGATATTCGAGTGTCCGCTCAAATCCACTCGCTCGCAGGAACGCTCGAGCCTCCGGAAAAACTCGCTCGGGCTGGTCACCCAAGCTAAACAGCGCCTCCTTGCAGCCAGCGCTGCGTCCGGCTTCAGCGATTCTGAGAACCTGGTCTGGCGTTAAGAAGGGACTCTTTCCCGCTGAAGGATCGCTCCGGAAGGTGCAGTAGCCGCAATAATCGCGGCAGAGGTGAGTCAGCGGAATGAAAACTTTCTTCGAATAACTGATCGTGCGGCCTTTCGACCGGTCGCGAACCGAGGAAGCCGTCCAGCGCAAACTTTCCATGTCGGGGGATGCCATCAGAGCGAGAGCCGTATCACGATTGAGCCGCTCGCCCAACTCAGCGCGCCGCAGAATTTCGTTCAACGGAGGAAGTATCGTCGCTTCCTTCATCAGTAGTCCATGACTTTGAACCAAGCGCTGAATCCATCGCGATCAACATTCATCGCTCTAGCCGAGCAAAAAAACAGGCGAGAGTCCACGGGCAAGGCGACCGGCCGTCAAATATCGTAGAATCCAATCGTACAAAAATCGCCTCGAACGGCACGGCAGAATCGCTAGAAGCTTTGCCTACACGGTGCTCGGCTCGGCTCGTTCGCGGTCTGTGCTGCTGGCCCGCGATGCCGGACACGATTCGACGGGGCGCTATCGGTCACCCGGCGATCTCCCCTCGAGGGTCGCAATCGTGCGCTGAAGCGATCTCCACTGCGCAAGCAGGTGCTCGCGCTTCTGTTCATAGTCCTGGAATACTTTGTAGGTCTGCGCCGGCGGAGCGGCATCCGCGCTTTCCACCGTATTGAGCAGGTCTCCATATTGCGCGTCGAGCATGATCGGATAAACTAACGAAGCACCCAGTGTGGTCGAGTGCACCTGGACGAGTTGCCCTTCGATCGTAGCCATCTTGTTTTCTACCGCGTCGATCGCCTCGTCGGCCGAGGACCCGACGCGCTTGCGGTCAGCCTCGAGCGCGGCCTTGGCCTCGCGAATGTCGTTGACCGTGTGACTCACCTGGTCGATGCGGTCGCGAATCTCCATCGCAAAGTCCAGCTGCTTCTCGAGATCCGCCTGGCTCACGCGTACTCGCGGATCCAGCTTCACCTCGAGCGGCGCGGTGTACTCCTGTCCCGCTACTTCGAGCTTCACCTGATACGTTCCCGGCAGCACGAACGGGCCACCGGCCCGCTGCAGTTCCAGGATTACGAGGCCCGCCACTCTCGCCGGGTCTGCTTCCCGCAGGTCCCAGACGAAACGGTTCATCCCCGCGCGAGCGGGCAAGAAGATGGGATGCGAGGTTCTCGTCTGCCCGCTCTTTCCGCTGGTGAACCGGCGAACAAGCTTCCCGCGACTGTCCAGAATTTCAAGAGCGATCGCCTGTGATGGGACCGATCTCAGATAGTAATCGATGATCGCGCCCGTGGGCGGATTCCTTCCGGCATCGGAGCGGCCCGTTCCGCCGAAGCGTTCGGGGGTATGTTCACGATAGGCTGCGGCAGGAAGGAAAATATGTGCCGCAGTGGACGCGATTCGAGCGCTCGCCTGACGAAGCGGTTCAATGTCATCTAAGATCCAGAACCCGCGACCGTGGGTCGCGATCGCCAAATCATCATTGTGCACGGTCATGTCATATACGGGCACGTGGGGAAGATTCAGTTGCAGCGATTGCCAGTTCGCTCCATCGTCGAATGAAACGTAGATGCCCCTTTCCGTCCCCGCAAAGAGCAGGCCTCGGCGATTCGGATCTTCCCGAACGGCATACACGCTGTCGGTTATCGGTAGACCGCTTGTGATCTCGGTCCACGACTTGCCGAAATCAGTGGTTTTGTAAACTAACGGTCGATGGTCATCCAGCATGTGCCGGTCTGCCGTCAGATAGGCGGTACCGGCATCGAAATGTGACGGCTCGATCAGATTGATCCGCGTCCATTGCGCCATCTGTCGCGGCGTCACGTCGCTCCAGTGCTCGCCGCCGTCGGACGTCAGATGCACCAGGCCGTCGTCAGAGCCGACCCAGATCAGCCCTTTTTTAACCGGCGATTCCGCTACGGCGTAGATTGTGTCGTAGTATTCGGCGCTAGAGTTGTCTGGCGTCAGGGGCTTGGGCGAAGATTCCTGCTTCGACTTGTCGTTACGGGTCAGATCGGGACTGATAATCGTCCAGCTCATCCCCCCATCGGTGGTCTTGAAAAGCGCTTCGCCGCCGGCGTACAGCGCGTTCGGATCGAACGGTGAAAGTGCGAGTGGCAGAGTCCAATTGAACCGGTGCTTCAAATGCGCCGGGACATGCGCGCGGGCACCGAGCCACGGGGAAATGATTTGGACTTGCCCGGTGTGACCATTGTAGCGGGTGACACGCCCGTTATGGTCGCTGGCATAAACGATCTCCGGGTCTCGCGGATCGGGGAGGACGAAGCCCGATTCTCCGCCGCCCACTCCCTTCCAGTCCTTGTCGGTAATCGATCCATCATCGCTCCGACTGCGGATTGCGACGGTGCCGCTGTCTTGCTGTGAGCCATACAGCCGGTAGTTAAATTCACTGTCGGTGGCGACGTGGTAAAACTGGGCGGTTGGCTGGTTGTTCTCCCGCGTCCAAGCCTCTCCTCCGTTGGTCGAAATGGTTGCCCCACCGTCGTTCGCTTCAATCATTCGCTCGGGATTGGCCGGATCAATCCACATGTCGTGATTATCGCTATGCGGTACCGGCAGCGGCTTGAATGTTCGTCCGCCGTCATCCGAGCGGTAGCAGCCGAGATCGAGCAGATAGACTCGGTTGGCATTGTCCGGATCGGCGAAGACCGCATTGCCATACCACGGCCGCACCCACAGCGAATCGTCATTCACCATCTGCCACGTCTCGCCCCCGTCGTCGGAGCGATAAAGCGCGTTCTTCTTCGCCTCGATCATAGCGTAGACTCGGTTCGAATCGGCTTTCGAGACCGTAACGCCGATTCTCCCCAGAATGCCGGTCGGCAGGCCTTGCGATTCTAGGCGCTTCCAGGTCGTTCCACCGTCCACCGATTTGTAAAGGCCACTTCCTGGCCCCCCGCTGATCATCGTCCAGGGTTTACGCCGCACTTGGTACATCGCCGCGTATAGGATCTTTGAATGATTCGGATCAAAGACGATGTCTGTCGCCCCGGTGTTCTCGTCCACATAGAGCACTTTCTCCCAAGTCTTGCCGCTGTCGGTCGAGCGAAAGACGCCTCGCTCCGCGTTCGGGCCGAAAGCATGTCCCAGGGCAGCGACGAATACGATATTCGAATGGTGTGGATCTACCAGAATGGCAGCGATGTGCCGCGAGTCATGGAGACCGATGTTCTGCCACGTCTGGCCGCCGTCGGTCGATTTATAGACCCCGTCGCCAAAATCGATGTCGTCGCGCAGGGCGCTTTCTCCGGTGCCAACATAGACGGTTTGCGTATTCGACGGATCAATGGTGATAGCGCCGATCGATTGCACCGGCTCACTGTCGAAAATCGGCGTCCAATGGATGCCGCCGTCAGTCGTCTTCCACACGCCGCCAGCAACAGCACCGAAGTAATAGACGTTGCGATTCCCTGGAATCCCAGCGACCGCCTCCACACGTCCGCCGCGGAAAGGGCCAATCAGACGCCACCGCATTGCCTGAAACAAGCTTTGATTCAACTGCTGTGCTGGCAATGGCGCAGCAACGAAAAGAATTACGAGAGCTGCAATCACCTTGCAAACTGTGTCTACCTGCATTCTCCAATTGGCCATTGTCACCCCCTGCAAAGAAGGCCGCGTCACAAATGATCGCTCTTGCCGCGTTTTCTATTTTGCGTCTCCGACAAAGTCGGTTCCATGCTTGCCTGCACCCTGCGGACGGGCTTCTGCTAGTTCGCGGTATACCTCTGCCGCGTTATCCGCAAAAGTAGCCCCAAACTTTGGAAACTGCCGAAAGTCTGCGTACTTCTCCATATGCACGCCATGCCGCACTTCTTCGAGCGTTGCGCCCGATTTGTACATTTGCCGCACTTGGGCGTAAAGGTCCGCAAGATAATCGCGGAACCGCTGAACTTGTGCTCGTGAACCAACTCCGAAATGCCCCCGGAACGAAGTGACTCGCAGGCAGCGATAACATGAAGTCCAAGACTTGAACCCAGTGCGCGACATTTCCATGATCGATATCGGGACAGCTGTTGGTGATATACAAATCCCCTGTCGCGACCACACCCTGCCGGGGGAAATAAGCGAACGCATCGCCTCCGGTGTGCGCGGCCCCAGCCGCGTAGATTTGCACGGAATCCTTGCCCGTGTATAAAGTGATCTTCTCGGTAAACGTCAGCGTTGCTGCCCTGAATTGCGGCAAAGACCGCATACTCGAGTCCGATGGCGAAGACGCAGCCGGATGGTTCTTCACTTCTGCTGCAATCAATTGCAGCGTCCGCGCACGTGTAAATTCCGTGGAAATGATTACGGCATCAGGCCATCGTCCATTTGCGCCTTGGTGATCCGGATGATAATGCGTAGTCAAAATGTATCGCACCGGCAAGCGGGAGACTTTCTGTATCTGGCTTAGCAATTTGCTGCCTTCCACAGGGTTAAGGCCCGTATCCACCACAAAAATCCCATTCGAACCGATGAAGAAAGTGGAATTCGAGCTGTGATTATAAGCTGAAATGTATGCGTAAAGGTGATTGCCCAGCTCCTGGACAGTCCCGGCGGAGCAGGCAGGCGGCGCAGCAATGGCTAGCAATAAAAAACAAAATAACGCTTCGCGAAAGCCTCTGTGCGGAATTGCGCTCGGTTCCATTTTCAAGGTAATCCTTTCTCCACGCGTAGGGAGCAGCCGCGCATCACGGCAATCGATTCAGTCAGTTCAAAAACTCATTTTCAAGCCAAATTTGAATCAGCCGCGGGCCGCCGGATCCGAGTCCCACATTGTTTTGCGCGACATCAGCCGTTTCAAACAATGCGCCAAAGTTTGGCGCGTTCATGGCCTGAGTCCAGCCCTTTATTCCCGTTGCTCGGCCGCCGGCCGACGCACCGCGAACATATATCTCTCCCTGCAAACAACTGTCAAGGTCAAATTGCATCCACGTTGTATCCAAGATGTATCCACACTGAAGACATTTATCGAACCTCCTTCACGCGCCCTGTAGCTCGCAGTCGAGGCACCTGCAGCACAAAGTATTGCAGTCAAGCATCGTCAACTGCACCGCAGCGCTGGCGCTTGCGTATCTCTTTATATACCGTAGCCGACCGCTTCCAAAGCCAACTGCCATCTCATGCAAGCACGAATCGCGAAGAGAAATCGCAGTTCTCTCTGGAAATGCCGCCCGCGGTCGTCTATAGTCCGTGACTGCCGATGCGATGAACGCGCCGAAAATCTTTCCCATCCTCCTGGCAGCCGGAAAATCACCGCACTTGCCATTTCCGAAGGCCCTGGCGGATTTCGCGGGTCGCACGGCCATTGAGATTGCGGTGAAGAATTGTCACGGCCTCGAACGGCCGATTGTCGTGCTCGGGTATCAGGCAGATCGGCTGCGACGGGCGATGCCTCGCCAAGCGCGTGTCACGATCAATAGGGACTGGCACACGGGGCAGCTTAGCTCACTTCTCGCCGGGCTTCGCAAAGTTCCCCAAGACGGAGCGTTCCTGATTTATCCCGTCGATCTCGTGTTTTTGACGCCGGGAATGATCTGGCGGCTGGCCGCGGCCTTTCACAGGAGAACCGCGCGTCAGACGATTGTGATGCCCGTTTGCGCGGGACGGGACGGGCACCCAGTCATTCTGGCCCCGGAACTGCGTCCGGAGCTGCGGGGCGCGAAGACGGCTCGGGAAGTGGTGAATCGCGATCCAGGCCGTATCCAGCGTGTTCGCATGAAGACATCCGCGATCTGGAAAGATTTTGACACACCGGCGGCTTACGCGCGCGTGCGCCGCGAATTCGCGCGACAGAGAATTGGTTGATTGCGTGGGGACTTGTCTTTCGAAAATTAGATGAATCAGTTGGGCGACGCCACCTGGCTATGGATCGGAGGCGCGAGCGAAACCGGCGGCAACACCGGCGAGCGAAAGAATAATCAGAGCCGAGCCTGCGATGGCGAGAAATTTAGGCCCGAAGCCGCGACTCAAGGTTTCGAGGAGCACGCCGAGAGGGAAGGTCACCGCGCCGACGAAGAGGCCAAGAGCGAGGATAAATCGCAGCCGCTCCCCGAAGCCGACCCGGTCAAACGCTGCGCCGAGCACGATCAACAGCATCGCGAGACCGATCCAGTGCCCGTGCGCGTCCACTTGGCGGACATAGACGTATGTACCCTGCGCGGATGCCGCAAGGGCGGCGTGGGCTTCCGGCAAATGACGCTGCGCAGCAAACGTGAAGCCGCTCGTGAGCGACGACCCGATTTGATCCAGCGTCTGATGTTCGATGAAAACCGCGTAATAGAGACCGAACCCCATCGCCCAGATGCCGAGCGCGAGTCCACCGATGATCAATAACCTCTTCGAAGCATTCATCGCGCAACCTCGTCTGCCGCGTCCAGCCGTCCGATGTTGCGGAGGATTCCCGTCAACATTCCGAACAACGCGATTACGACGAGCAATCCACCCACGTCCGCGATGCCGCCGGCGAGAAGGCCCCAGCGCAGCTCCATGAAAACAAAAAACGGCAAGATGAAGGAGCCCAGGAGCAACAAGACCGCCCAAATCCTTTTCCACCGTTCGCTCAGAAAGACGTACGGCTGAAACAGCCCCAACAGAATAGCGAGAATGCCGAATTCGATAATGTGCGAGTGCACGGCGATGTTCACCGCCTGCGCCACCTGGAGATGATCATAATCATGCAGCGCTTGCGCAGCGATTACAGGTTGATTGGACGCCGCGCCGATTGCCATTGCGGAAACCAATGCTTGATCCTTTGCCTCGCTCGCGTAGAGATGAAAGCCCGCGTAGTACGCGCCATGAAGAAAACCGATCAAAACGAGCAGCGCACCGCCCGTGAGAAGCGCGCAGCTTGACCAACGTTTGTCGCGGGAAAACTCATCCGCGGCGGCAGGGTGCGTACGGCTTCTCCCATAACGCCACAGTCCAGCGAATTCACCAATGCCGGCAACGAATACGAACAGGCCGCCGAGATCGGCGAAAATGCTGGCCCACCCGATGGCCGCAAACGGGCTGTCCGCAAGGCCGACATAATGAATGAGAAAAACGCCCACGGGAAGAAGAACGGATCCCGCGAGAAAAAGCCATGCCAAGCGTTTTTTCGCAATTTCGCTCAACACAACAACAGGCTGCAGAAGAGCAAGCATTAAAGCGAGATATCCGAATCCGATCATGTGGACATGCGCGTCCACTTTGGTGCCGCGGTTCTCGAGGCGTTCTCCGATATTTTGAAACGCCCTGGAGACGCCGGTGACATTGCCCGCGGCAACGGCCTGCGTGGCAGCCGAGAAGCTTTCGCTGATGCGCGCGCCATTCTGGTTCAGGACGAAGACCGCGAAGATGTCGCCGAAAATCATTCCCGCAAGAATCAATAATATTCCGCCGATGACAAATGTCCGGCGAGCGCCGAGTGGCGGGAATGAAGCCCGGTCGGGAATGAAGTTGGCCGCCGATCCTTTTACGGCCTGCGCGCGCGAGGGCATCGGATTTACTCCGCAGCGGCCCGGCTCGAGCGAAATGCGAGCATCACGCGCGTGGCAAAGAGATGCTGTGTCTTGATCGATTTCCAATGCTCCAGGCCGCCAAAATTGGCTACGATAGCGAGTTCTCCGATTCCTCCCCTGGCTTGAAGGTTCTCGATTTGGCGAATGACCTTCTCCGGCGTGCCGATGAAGCCGATCTCCTGTTCGACGATTTGTTCGTAGGTCAACTTTGTGAGGGATTCGAGCGCACCGCTCGCGTAAAAGCCGTAACCCTTGGCGCGAAGCTCGGCTTTTTTCGCCTCGTCCTGCAGCGATTCGACGGGCGAGGCATTGAAAACCAGAAAATTATGCAGCGCGGACTCAACCTCCTTCTTGATCTGGCGTTCATCATCGTCGAGATATACGGGCCGGATGTAAATGATGTTTGGGCTGTGGCCATGCTCGACGCAAGCTTTCTTGTAAATCCCCAGCGGCTTTTCGAGGACTCCCCATGGCAGCAGAGGCGGAACGAAAATGCCCCATCCGCGTTCGCCTGCCATTTGGTAGGTGATGTCGCTCGTTCCTCCGGTGTAGAGCGGCGGATGCGGCTTCTGCACAGGACGCGGAACGACCGTGGGTGCGCGACCTGGAAGGGGCAATCATGGCCGGCGGGACTCCCAATAGTCGTCGAATTCACGGCTGTGACGGCAGCAACGGACGGCGATGACCGCATTGGCGCCGCGAACGGTCCAGAACATTCCCGAGCGTTTGAGCCGGGTGGCAATGATGGTTTTGCAGCCCGCTTCGATCACTCCTGAACCCACGAACAGCCCCTGCTGACGGAACTTCGGGTAACGCATGCGAGCGGCGTTGCGCTGGAAATAGTTGGCCTCGGTCTCGATGTCGTCTGCCAGTTCCCGCCTTTCTGTGCACAGGGCGCGCAGGCGATCCACTACTTGCTCGATCTTGCCGGCATCCAACCAATGCTGATGAGTCATTACCCATCGTCGTTTGGCGGCTTCCTCGCGGGGATAGAGCTTGCTGCCGAGATCCCATAAATGCTGCCGGGCATGATAGAGATCCACGATCTCGATCGCTCCCGGAAACTGTTCCTGCGCCAGGTTCCAAATCCATTCTGCGCCGTCTCCGGTGACTACTTTCTTCTGCGCCCGGTCCCAGCCCCGCCGCTGGGCCTCGGTGTAGAGGCGGCGGGAAAACTCCCCTGCCGTTTCGATCGCTCCCGTGTAGGTGGTGCTGTCTTCGTCTCGCACCGGCCAGCCTTCGGCATCCCGCTGGGTCTGCGTGAAGACACAGCCGAGCTTGACTTCCCGCGTGTGCGCCCGTCCGTTGTTTCCTTTGCCCGTCCGCCCCTCCACTTCTTTGCTCACCATGGGCACACCCGTGCCATCCATCTGCACATACATCACCGGGATCGCCTGGCCCACCGCGATGGGCAACTCCCGTTGCAGGGCTTGCTGGATGGTGTCCTGCTCGCGGTGGGCGATATCGGCGCCGATGCTTTCCGTCGTCCGTTCGACCGCTTTGGTGGTGACTTCCAGTCCTGCCAACAGCTTCATCTGCTCGCGGCCGCGCTCGAAAGAGGAGCACTCACTGCCCACCAGGGTCAACATGCGGCGCACCCCGGGCGAGAGTTCGGTGTTCTCCACATCCAGCGCCGCGTCGGTAGAGAATTGCCCTTGCTGACAGCCCGAGCACCAGTAATAAGCGCGCCGCATTTCGGCGAGGCCGAGCACGGTGAGCAGAGGCTTCGTGCGCATCCCCTTGTAGCGGGCTTGGCCTCCGCAAGAGCAAGGTACGTGCGGCTCCGCCGGAGACTCCTGATGGAGAAGTTGGCTCAAACCAGCTGCACCGGCCTGATGCAGTGCTGCGCGCAAGGCCATCTCCACCGCTTCCAGGTCGAGTGCGCCAGTCTTGTGCCGTGCGGTGAAGACCACGCGCAGCAGCGCATCTATTTCCCGCGCGACTTCCTGATGGATCGCAGCAGCCGTTTTTTTTCCTCCGCCGTCCAGCTCCCTGGCTCCTGCTCCAGCGGTCGGAGGCGGCAGATCGTTTCATTGATCGTCACGAGCTCGGTTCCCAGCTTCTGAAAGCGGTGGAATTCCGAGACCTCCCCCTGCGCTTTCCGGAACGCAGCCGGGCTGGAAAGAGTCTCCGCTACGGACTTGCCATGCACCTTGCGCAGGACACGAATCTGCGGTTCGTGCCCGGGATCTTTAGGCTTGGCACAATGACAGTAGGACTTACCGCAGCGATGAACGACGGCAGAAATGGAACCGGGGCGCAAATCACCCAAACTTAGGAACTGCTGCAGAATCTTGGTTCGTTGGGCTTCCAGAGAATTCAAGAGATCCGACATGAGGTGCCTCCAATACTGAGTTACTACAGATACTCAGTATTGTGACAAAAACCACGCCCTCACGCAATCTTCCACCTCCAGGTCGCACACCCAGATGAAAACCGCCAAGAAAAACACGGGGCCGTTCGTGATAAAGTACCAGAACTAGCAACGTCACGAATGATAATACAATAATGACCAATGCCAAAACCTGGGCGGAGCAATGGGATCTTGCCTTCGACAGTGGGTCGGGGGGTTATATCTCACCGGGCAACCGAGGGAGCTGTAGTAAAAACGTAGTATGAATCCTAGGAAGCCATGCTAAATGGCCGATAAAAAGCAAAAAATACAGGAGAAAACGGTTTGCTCGATTTGTCACAACTTGCCATTTTTCAGCGGGTTGCGTAGGCTCCGGCAAGATTTAGTAAATTTGCTTCCCCGCTTCGAAGGCAGATGCTCTATCCAGCTGAGCTACGGGCGCGTTGCGAGCCTATTCTACCGCGCACGGGCGTGCCGCTCAATGCGAGGAAACCGTGCTCTTTGGATGGCATCGTCGCTGTCGCGTTA